>ENA-OQIU01000142-OQIU01000142.1-human-gut-metagenome-genome-assembly--contig:-NODE-142-length-14441-cov-3.277141_pt1 | contig 14441 bp, 14 predicted proteins | sample MGYA00242590_ERZ504755 | MGnify/ENA primary metagenome ERZ504755 (study PRJEB26092, sample SAMD00036359) | human gut metagenome | host: Homo sapiens | study: EMG produced TPA metagenomics assembly of...
CCCTAGTTAATTATCATCCCGCCGATGTTCTACCTGAGAATCCGCTCTCCTATAGTCTTCTGAAACGGTTGTGCGGAGAACTGGAAAATGGAGAAAATAATAACAGAAGTACTTCTCTGCGCGGGAGATGGAAAAGAAATGTAGTTTCCAGAAGGAAGCATTCAGATAAAAAGTACAGCTACCGTATTTCAGCAGCCGTTGATCGCCCATCTGATCATCACAGTTTTATGCGGGCTGTAAGCGGCAGAACTTATGTTATGGAACAGCAGAATATTGGAATTGCGCCGTTGTTTGTGCAGGTATTCCACAATAATATGACAGATGGTATTTCTGAAATTTCTTTTACTTATGATGCAGGAAACTTTTTACGTTTCTTTTACCGAAGGTGAGGTGATCCATAAGCTTCCTGTTGGATTTGGAAGGGCTGCGGATGGCTGTGTTGATCTTCATGGAGAACATTACCTTGTAGCTACACTGGGAGAATTTGCAAGGGATGAAAACGATATCCCTGTATTAAAGCTGGAAATTACTTTTATAGAAGAATGTGTGAAACGAAAGGCGCACATTTTCTTTCATGAAGATGATAAAATTGAGATCAGATGGAACGAAACACCCGGTAAAAAAATGATCCTGGCAGGACTGAGTTCTATTACTGAAGAACTGTCAGGAAACTTCCTGTATAATTCGCTTCTGGGAGATCATAATATTACGACAGAACTGCTGCACCGGCTTATGAAACAGACGATTGAGCCTGTTGTAAGGGGATATCTGAAGAGTCCGGAAGAAACAGACAGTATTGATACAGATGAGTGAATATAATAAAGTCTCATATACAAAAATGCATTTCTCACTAAACGATTCAGATGAGAAATGCATTTTTGGCATTTTACAGTTTTATTTATGGTATGCGTTATTTACGAAAATTGCTATAGTTTTGTTTAGTCCTGTTTTACATTGAAGGCTTTCATTCCTGGATATACTGCGCTTGCACCGAGTTCTTCTTCGATGCGGAGAAGCTGATTGTATTTTGCTACACGTTCAGATCTGCTTGGAGCTCCGGTCTTAATCTGGCAGGTATTCAGTGCTACTGCAAGATCTGCAATTGTTGTATCTGCTGTCTCGCCGGAACGATGAGAAGAAATTGCGGTGTAGCCTGCTTTGTGGGCCATTTTGATTGCTTCCAGTGTTTCGGATACGGAACCGATCTGGTTTAATTTGATCAAGATCGCATTACCTGCGCCAAGGCTGATACCTTTTGCAAGTCTTTCTGTATTTGTAACAAACAGGTCATCACCGACAAGCTGCACTTTGTCGCCAAGTCTGGCTGTAAGTTTCTGCCATCCTTCCCAGTCTTCTTCATCCAGACCGTCTTCGATAGAGATGATCGGATATTTTTCGCATAATTTAGCCCAGTGCTCAATGAGCTCTTCAGATGTATATTCTGTGCCTGCTTTTGGAAGTTTGTAGTATCCTTTTCCTTTTTCACTCTTCCATTCGGAGGAAGCAGCATCCATGGCAATCCTGAAGTCTTTGCCTGGTTCATATCCGGCTTTCTTCACTGCCTCGAGGATTGTCTCGATTGCTTCTTCATCGGATTTCAGTGCAGGTGCGAAACCACCCTCATCACCTACAGATGTGGCAAGTCCGCGCTCTTTCAAAATAGAAGCAAGCGCGTGGAATACTTCTGCACACCATCTTAAGCATTCTTTAAAAGAAGGTGCCCCAACTGGCATGATCATGAATTCCTGTACATCCAGACCGGATGATAATGCGTGGCATCCACCGTTTACGATGTTCATCATTGGTACAGGGAGACGATTTCCGGATACTCCGCCAAGGAAACGATACAGCGGAATTTCAAGAGAAGCTGCCGCTGCTCTGCAGCATGCGATAGATACTGCAAGGATTGCATTTGCTCCAAGTTTAGATTTGTCTTTTGTTCCGTCTGCTGCAATCATAGCTGCATCTACTGCATAGATATCGCCTGCATCAAGACCTTCGATTGCTTCGTTGATTGTTGTGTTGATGTTCTCTACTGCTTTCTGTACGCCTTTGCCAAGGTAACGAGCTTTATCTCCATCTCTCAGTTCCAGAGCTTCGAATTCTCCTGTGGAAGCACCGCTTGGAGCCGTTCCTCTTGCAACAGTGCCGTCCATCAGATATACTTCTGCTTCTACTGTCGGGTTTCCTCTGGAATCCAGAATTTCTCTTCCAATTACTTTCTCAATTTCTAAGTACATGATAAATCCCCTTTCTGGTTTTGCATTTGGACTCCTGGTACACCGTAGCTGGGATGTACCAAGTGGATCATATCTGAGGTACGGCTTTCAGCATAGCCGCGATTTCAGCAAGTACAGATGTAATCCAATGTTCCGAAGAATTCAGCAGGTCTTCGGATGGAGTTCAAATGATTTAATTCACGCGAGAGTTTGCTATATCTAACTCTATTGGTTAGTATATTCTAACTCTTGTGAAAATGCAAGAGGAAAATTGGGGTGATATTGAGAAAGTATTTCAGAAAAAAATCACTACTTTACAAATTTATGCGATAAAATATCGTTTATACTATTCCATGTATATAAAATTTTAACATTTTGAGTAGAACAAAAAATGGTTTTAATTACTTTAACAAAAAATAATTAAAACCATTTCTATGATGTAATATTATTTATGTGGGCATTTTACATAAGTATTAGTTGAATACAATTTTGCATTAGCTAAATAGCCGCACTTTTCACATCTTTGACATGTATAAGTTTTTACAGTGCAACCACCTGAACTGTTGCTCATATGATTTGAAAAATATCCATTCACCATGCTATGCGTACAAAGTGCGTATGCATCAGCATCTTCATTATTTTCAATAATAATATAATTGCCTTCAGGATAAATAAAGGCTTGATTTCCCTTAGAAAAATCAATACTATCTATTATTATATTGAATGTATCATATGTAGAAAAATCTGGTTCATCATCGAAAATAATTTCGTTAAAACTTTCATCTGAAGATGGCAATGGTTCATAAGCTAATACCGTTCCAGCACTTGCCACAACTGTCAACGCCGACACTGCCACCATAATCCCTCTCTGTAACATCCCTTTTCTCTTTTCCTTCATCATGTAGTTGATCCTCCTTTTTAATGTTTTAAAATCCTTTCCTTCTTTATTGTTTTTATGTCCGGAAAGGTTATTTTTCCACACAGCTGGGCGAATATCAGAAGTTGCGGCTTCTAATACCAGCAAATTTGCATAGTCTTGACGTTTTTCCTTTGTACAGCCATCGACGGCTGCACTATCACTGACTATTTCTGCTGTATCTATGTAAAGGAAAAGTAAAAGATATGCCACGGGATTCATCCAGTGCAGACACAGAACGAAAAGGCATAAAAGTTTTACTAAATTGTCATGATTCTTCAAATGTGTATGTTCATGCTTATATACCATAATAAAATCAGGATGCAGAGGAAAGCTCTCTGGAAACACGATTTTCTGACGGAAAAATCCGATGGTACATGGACCACAAATCTCATCCGGAATCAGGTAATAAGTAAGATTATCTTCATGATCTTCAATCTTTTCAAAGATATAGTTCCGGATAGAATGTGCTCCTCTCCAGTATTTAATAATCTCATAGATTGCGAAGATAATAATTCCTGCTAGCCAGATCTTGGCAAATATATTAAACCATTGAGGTATCCATATGTAATCACCCTGCTTTTCACTCCAGAAAGACAAGGAGCCTGATAAATAAGAATCAGCTTTTCTGCCAATTAACATTGTTTCCGGAAGTGCATCTTTTGGAAGTAAATACTTCACCAACTGCACAGGCACCAGATAAAAGAAAACACCTGTCAGTAGTAATCTTCTCCCAAGAATGTAATTATAATTTTCACGCTGAATTACATATAAAAGCAAACAGATCACAACAGGAATACTTCCTGAAATGGACATACAGACTAACAGTTCCATTTAAAACATCACATCATTTCTTCTTAATGTATTCTAATAAGAATTCTTTCTCTTCCTCTGTAAGTTTCTTATCAGAGATTAGAGCGCTGACAAGGGTTTTCATATCAGAGACTGTATATCCTGATACGGATGGTTTGGAAATCTGTGTAGATTTGACAGTTTCCGTCTCGCCCTTTTCTTTAGCAAATTTGTTTAATTCATCATACAGATAACTGTTTCTCAGTCCAAGGATAAACATAGTTCCCGGATAAAGTAAAGATACTGTTGCAGCACCGATCATATATAAGGTAAATTTATGTGTATCGTCTACAGGAGGTTTGCTCATAAAATTGATAAAGAAGCAAATACCGGAACATAAGGTAAATAAAATCCAGCAGACAAGTTCTATTTTTCTTTTCATTCTTTCATCTCCTGATTAATCAGGCAGATAGAGTCATTTGTCTCACCTGATTCGGTTAAGTAATTGTAAATTTCTGTCACTTCTTAACTACAAATAGTCTACCATGTTTTGTACAAATTAAGCAACTGATTTTTGGGAATTTTTCAGACTTTTTAACGCCATTATTCGAGATTTGTCGAGAAATCAATTTGTTGGCACAGAGAAAGCCAGGCAAAAACTGCAGTATAATCTGCAAAATTTCTGCCTGGTTTTTTAATAGGTTTATGATTTAATGATATTTACTGAACATGCTCATTATTTATGAAGAAATGAAAACAGACCTTTCTTTTTTTCATAAGGTTCTGAACTGATACCTTTTACTTCATATCCTGTTGCACTGATGGCGGTTTTTAGCTTTGCTTCGTCTACAGGTTTCTCTGAAATAATCACAGTTTCCCCTTTGCTGTGGGAAGAAGTAACTTTATCTACCTGAAAGACTTTTCTCACTGCATCGTTTACGTGAGATTCGCACATTCCGCACATCATACCGTCTACTTTTACAGTTGTTTTAATCATATTGTTGTCCTCCATTTTTACGTTATAAGTTAGAAATAGCCAGAGCATATGATTTTTTCTCTTACAATAATTTTATGCCAATGCCTGGGCAAGAGCTTTCTGAATTGCTCCAAGGATTCCCTCTGAGGAATAAGTGGCACCGCTTGCAGCATCAATTCCGTCTGCTGACTGATTTCCCATAATCTGAGGATAAATAGTTTCCCATGCATAATCAAAGTACTCAGGTGAATCACTGTTACTCTGTTCAATAGATGCAATCTGACCGCCCTGAATCGTTACGGTTACATTTACTCTTCCACTGTATCCGTAGCTTGAGCCTGTATAAGTTCCGTCAATATATGGTCCTGTAGGTTCCGGCGTAGGCTCCGGAGTCTCTTCCGGTGTTGGTGTGGGAGCTGGTGTTTCCTCTGGTGTTGGAGTAACTTCTGGAGTCGGAGTTTCTTCCGGTGTCGGGGTTGGGGTTGCCTCAGGAGTTGGCGTAACTGTTACTTCTGGTGTTGGAGTTGGTGTCACTTTTGTGGTGTCTTTTTCTGCCTGTTTCAGAATATCTTTCATTGCGTTTATGATACCATTTGAAGAGTAGGTTGCACCACTGACAGTATCAATGCCATCGACAGACTGATTCTGAATGATCTCATTTTCCAGGATATCCCATGCTTTCTTAAAGAACATAGGCGTATCTGTATGCTCTGCCTCCAGAGACTTGATCATACCTTTTTTAATCTTAGCTGTCAACGTAATTGTCCCACTGTATCCTTTACCGGTTCCTGTATAGGTTCCGTCTTTGTAAATCTGTTCGTCTCCCGGCTTCGGTATTGGAGAAGGTTTCTTTGTCGGTTTCGGTGATGGAGTGGGAGTTGGCGTAACAACTGCCTGATTTCCTGATGGAATTGCCTGTGACAATGCATTCTGAACCGCAGTAATAATTCCGTTTGAAGAATAAGTGGCACCACTGACTGCATCTACGTTCGGAGACTGGCTTGCAAGAATTTTGCTGATCACACCCTGTGCATTTGCAAAATAGGAGGCTGTTTCATTTGATGCATCTACAATATTGATAGCTGCAATTTTATGGTCAGTGACAGTTACCTGAACAGTAATCGTTCCTCCGAAACCAGTTCCGGAGCCTGTATAGGTACCGTCTGCATATCCACCGGCAGGAACTTCTGTAGTTGGTGTGACTGTGCTTCCTGCACCACCCCCTGCTGTACCTCCATTTGCAGAGGAACCTGTAGATGAATTTTTCTTTGTTCCTGTTTTAATCTTACTTGTTTTTTTTGTCTTTTTTGATGTTTTTGAAATTGATGTTCCATTGGTTTCAGAAGAGTCTTCTGAATCAAAATCCTTACCTGCAGTTCCTTGTGAAATCAATTCTTTAATCTCATCAGTAGACATAACATTATTATCGGAAACTGATGTAGTCTCCACAGGACTTTTATCTGCCTGATAACAGGTTACACAGACTGCTGCAAAAACTGCTGCCGCAGGAATAAGCTTTAACCATGAACGGAAACTGTCCTGTTTGGGTTTCATTTCCGGAGTCTTATTATTTTTCTGCTCATTATTTTTGTCCATAAATTTCTCCTTCTTCAATAGTTCCAGGAAATCATATTCAAATGATTTCTTTTCAACTGTATAAAGTTTTACAGTTGAAAAGAAATCCTGCCCTTTCTGGTGGGATACAGGATTTCTTTCCTCTTGTCTGCGAATCCGATTGCAAATATCCGCCTGACTTCAGTCAGGTCAGATTATTTTACAGTTACTTTAACTGTTTTGGTTACGCCATTGCATGTTACTGTGATCTTGGCAGTACCTTTTTTAATACCTTTAATTGTACCCTTGGATGATACTGTAGCAATTTTCTTGTTGCCGGATTTGTATGTAACTTTTCCTGACGGAGCTGCTTTTGCTGTGATCTTAGTTGTTTTGCCGACTTTTACAGATACAGATGTTTTGCTCAGTGTAAGAGTTGGATTTTTAACTGTTACTTTGCAGGTTACCTTTACATCTCCGCATTTAGCTGTGATGACTGCACTACCTTTTGCTTTTGCAGTAACTTTACCGGTTGTTTTGTTTACGGCTGCAACTTTTGGGTTACTGGAAGTAAATGTAACTTTTGGTGCATCTGCTCCTGTTACAGTTGCCTTCAGTGTAGTTGTTTTTCCTTTGTAAACAGTGGCTGTTTTCTTGTTGAGAGTTACTGTTACCTTCGTATCTGCTTTAACAAGAGCCTCTACTGCTGCGTTCAGATGAGTTGTAGCTTCATCAACCTCTGCCTGAGTTGGCTTTTCTTTTGCAAGAAGATCCTTTGCTTCCTGAAGTTCTAACTGCATTGCCTTCCAGGAATCTGCTGTGTAATCTGCTTCTTTTAAGGCTTCTGCTTTTTCTACTGCTGCTTTTAATGCTGTTGTATCTGCTTCTCCTGCTTCCGGTTTTACGATGTTTGCATCTGTTGCATTAACTTCAAATACAGTATCTGCATATCCCATTGCATATACAGTGATTTTCCATTTGCCGGTTCCATCTGTTCCTTTTGGAAGCTGGCAGCGATAGGAATCTGTCAGACCAAGCTGGATTCCCATTGCCTTGTGCATCCAGTTATCTGCTGCAAATTTTGTTCCGTAAGATGCCAGAACTTTATTACCATTTCCGTAGTAATCCCATTTTACAGCATACATTTTAGCACCAAGAGCACCATATCCGTCACCGGTAATATCTACTCTTAAGAATTCGCCGTAACTTCCATTTGCTTCTTTTACTGTTGCGGTAACATTGGATGCTGTCTGGAGTGCCTGATCTTTAAGTCCGGAACCTGTACCGTTTGTTCTTGCCTTGAATGTGAATGTTCCATCGGAACCTTTTACAGCTTCTTTTAAGCCGTTTGTTTCAGCGGTAACATCCGCAACTGCACTATAGGACTGCAAATTGTTTTCTCCAAATCCTCCGGCAACTGTGCTTCCGTCTTCCACAACCTTGAACTGGGATTTGAAGGCTTCATAATCTTCTGCCTTTACTGCGACAGGCACATATTTCAGACCTACAACGCTGTAATGGTCGAATTCTGCAACGCTTCCGTCAGCTTTTGTGATCTGTCCTCGCTCAGGCTGATTCAGCTTTACAGTTGTTCCGTCCGTAAGAACTGCATCATTAGCTGAGGTCCAGTAGGAAATCTCATAAGAACCGCCGTTTTTGTCATACATGATTGCTTCACACTGGTAGCTTCCTCTGTGCAGGCCATGGTTTACAGTAGCTCTGGTTACTGTGTCGAAACCGCCTTTGTCAAGTTCATCATGGCTGTCTTTTGTTCCATTGGAAGCTGTGTTTGCAGCATTATAAACTCCCTCAGATGCCCAGTACTGTGCCCATGTCAGACCTGCATAGACATATTTGTAGCCTGTTTCTGCTGTTGCAGCGAATTCATCTTCTGCTGCTGCCTGATCGTCAACAAAAGGTGTTTCCTCATCGCCTGCAAAAACATCAGCGGTGTCATCTGCTGCATCAAACTCATCTGTCTGTGCCTCAGTCTCCACCGCAGTATCAGATGTAAAATCCGCAGCCATAACCGGTAATCCTGAAACCATCATTGCTGCACTTAAAATTGCAGGAGCTGCCATTTTGATTAAATTTCCTTTGCGCATACCTTTAAATCCTCCTGAATATGAGTTAGTAAATATATTTCCAAACTGTCCGGAAAACTGAAATTTTTGACAGTTCAGAAATCTTTATATAAGATAAACCTATTCACCGATGGAATAAGTATCTTTCAGTAATTGAAATCTTTCTTTCATGCCTTCCGTCATCCAGACATGATCAGAAGCATCTACGAACAGACCGTCTGCATTGTATTTCTTCAAAAGTTCTTCTGCCTTTTCTTTTCCCAGTACAAAGCATGCAGTGGAAAGTCCGTCTGCGTTCAGGCCGTCATCACACACAACCGTCACAGATGTGAGACCGCTTCTTGCAGGATATCCTGTAGCAGGATCCAGTATATGATGATATCGAACACCATCTTCTATAAAGTATTTTTCGTAATCTCCGGAAGTAGATAAAAATTCAGTACCATTCAGAGTAACTACTCCCAGGTAATCACCTTCTGTATCCCGCGGATCAGTGACAGCTACCTGCCAGGCAGAGCCGTCAGGTTTGCTTCCATAGCTCATAACACTGCTGCCGCCGAGATTCAGGATCATACCGGATACATTTTTATCTGCATCAAGAATCTTCTTTGCTGCATCGCAGCCGATTCCCTTACCTGCAGCCCCCAGATCAAGGGTTACTCCCTCCGGCATGGTAACTTTATTTCCATCCAGAGTCACCTTGTCATATCCTACATTTTCAAGCAGGGAATTTAATTCATCATCTGAAGGAATGTGCGGATTTTCTCCGTCAATGTCCCACAGGCGGATCACTCTTCCCATAGTAGGATCCATGGCTCCGCCAGAAGCTTTCGACAAATCCAGTACCTGTTTTAAACAGGTGGCAGTTTCATCAGATACCGTTGTTGTATTCCCGGCATTTTGATTGATCTGGTATATCTGAGAACTTTCTTTTGTCCAGGAGATCCCGTTTTCTTCCACATCTTTTAATGCAGAGATTACGTCTGCTGTGATGTCCTCACCTGTTGTGTAAAGAGTCTCTGATACTACGGTGTCCATAGCAAAGTCTGTTTTGGTGTATGTGTTTATTTCAGAGTTTCCCCATGCAGTCCGGGATGTACATAAAAGAGAGGCCGTAATGAAAAGTCCCAGTACAAAAGAGCGTTTGTTTGTCATATATTTCTGATTCCTTATCCTCTTATTGTTATCATCAACTAACTCTATAGACTATATCACTGTCGGAAAAGTATGTCTACCAATACAGTTAGTTCTTACTAATCAAATTTTTTCAATAAGTTAGCAGTTGCTAATTTTTATCAATAATAGTGCCTGTATGAATATTTTTCCTTGGGCAGACTGCAGTGCAGGCGTGACAGCAGATGCATTCCCCTGAATGTGCAGTATCACCGTCAATATCCAGATGTGCCGGACATCTCTTCTTACAGAGAGTACACTTTGATGCACAGTTTGGACGATTTCGTTTGAAAAGTGCTCCCGGAATAATCGGCATGATTGCAAATACTGCTCCCATGGGACAGAGAAACTGGCAGAAGAAACGCTCCTGTGTACACATTCCGGCCATGATCAGAATCAGCAGAACTGTTCCCACAATGTAGGTAGATTTCGGCAGTCTGCCTGTTGTAAGCATGGAGAATACATCCCATGGACTCATCCCCTGTAATTTAGAATAGAATCCTGTCATGCAGGAAAGAAGCAAGAACGCAAGGAGTACATATTTTACTTTCTGCAATCTGTGTACCCATTCCTCCGGATATCCATGTTTTTTCTTTTTCCAAAGCATTTCGCACGGATAAACGCGGTAAGCTCATACAGAGCATCTCCCAGTGAGCCAAACGCACAGGCATAACCGCAGAAATGACGTCCGAACAAAATAGTAATGATCAACAGTAATGCCGTAATATCCAGAAAAGAGTTCCAGGTTACGCTCTGCTGTCCTCCGATTGCAAGAAAGATGGATTTGATTCCTGCAAATGCCGTAGAAAAAAGGGAGGGCGCTGCTATAAAAAATATAAGCTGTATGGCGGCACGAATCAGCCGTACCTTTCGTTGTTTCCTTTTCATGCGTTTTCCGCCTTTGATAATGCGTCATTTACTGCTTCTAAGATACCGGTAGAACTGAAAGTTGCTCCGGAAATGGTGTCAACATCTGTGCTCTGCTCGCTGATGATGCTGTTTATGACATTCTCGCCCTGTGACAGATAAGCACTGTCCTCACCCGGTGCACTGACTACACTGACTGCTGTAATGGTATCATCTTCCAGAGTCACCTGAACAGTGATCGTTCCACCGTATCCGGTTCCTGAACCTTCGAAGGTGCCTATTTTTATATACATTGTCAGAATCATCGGTTTCTTCAGAATCTGCCTGATCTGCATTTTCTTTATCCTCTGCAGAATCCTTTTCTAGATTTATTATCAGCTTCCGAAGATACATCAGAAGAAGCATTACTTTCTGCTGCTGTTTTCTGTTCCTCATAAGTTTCCTTTAATGCTGTAAGGATCTGGTCCTGCTGTTTCTCCAGGCTCTCTATTTTTGCAGTCAGGTCTGCAATATCCTGAGCCTGTTCCTTATCCTTTACTGTTCCGTTATAGAAAAATACCGCCATGATGATCAGCAAAAGTGCGATCAGACGCAGATAAAAGTTTTGAATTATTCACGTTGTTTCCTCTCCTTCATTTTATTTTTGCCGGATATGATATCTGTTTTTAAATGAAGCAAAACTTAATCATAACTAACTTTAAAAGTGTATCATTTTCGTATACAAAAATCTATATATAACAGATTCTGCTAATGTTGTTTTTTTCTCATTAAGATGACCCCGGAACAAAATCCGAGGTCATTTATTGTGTGAATTATTTACCTGTTATCGTTTATTTTACTTTTACTGTAAATACCTTCTTAACACCATTGCAGGTTACTGTGATTTTGGCAGTACCTTTTTTCTTTCCTTTTACAACGCCTTTGGAGCTTACTGTTGCAATCTTGGTGTTGCTTGACTTGTAAGTAACCTTTCCTGATGGAGTTGCCTTTGCGGAAATCTTTGTTGTTTTTCCAACTTTTACAGTTGCTGAAGATTTGGTAAGTTTCAGGGATGGATTTTTAACTGTTATCTTGCAGGTTACTTTGTATTCTCCGCAGGATGCTGTGATAACTGCTGTTCCTTTTGCCTTAGCAGTTACAACACCTTTGCTGTTTACAGCAGCCACTTTTGTGTTGCTGGACTTCCATGTGATTTTATCTGTAAGGTTTGTTGTAACTTTGAGAGTAGTTTTTGTGCTGCCTTTTGTATAAAGAGTCTTGGAAGAAGTATTTAATTCAAATGTGTTTTCTGCTTCTTTGTAAGTAAAAGTAAGATTATTCTTATATCCCACAGCAGTTATTTCGAAAACAGTTGTGTCTGTCACCTGAAGATCTGTGAGATCAAGAGTTCCATCTTCTTTTACAATGACTTTGCTTCCTCTTCCGGTTGCGGCATATTCTGTATCATCAACTTTTACTTTGCTGATGCTCTTAATGTATGCAGAGAACTCTTCTGCTGTAATGCCTTTTGCTGCAACCAGTTTTGTCTCGTTACTGTCATAAGAAGCCGGCATTTTGTCTGTATTTACTGTAAATTCAGTTACAATGGATGCATATTTTCCGCTGGCATCTGCAATTTCAACCTTATGTGTTCCCAATGCAAGAGCTCCAACTGCAAGTTTTCCGTCTGTGCAGGAAACCGCTGTTCCGTCTACTGTATACTGTGCCTTGAAGTCTGCCGGCAGAGCCTGGTCAAAGGTAACTGCTGCAGATGAGTCTGTATTCATAATATCTGCTACTGTTGCCTTAATTCCTGTAGTTGTCTGCACCTTTACATCAGGGACATCAAAAACGATCATACCCTTATCTGTGTAATAAGTAACGCTGTCAATTGTTTTTCCCATGATTGATTTATAATGTGCAGAAGAAACAGGGCATCCGTGAACTTCTGTTGTATATCCGGTTCCCCAGGAAAGCATACTTCCACGCCAGATATTCTCCAGATGACGCAGGCCATAGTTGGTTCCGTCTGTAGTATTTACGGTTACACCATAGATTTTATCTGTGTTTGTATCAATTACTGCTGCAAAAGCCTCATTGTTAAGATCAAGCTCATAATCACCGTATTTTGTTTCTGTTTTTAATGTAGCATCAATAGTAACGTTTTTTGTCTGGGCACCTTTCATTGCTGAGAAAGAATAGCTACCATCTGTATTTACAGTAAGTTCTTTGTAATAAGACGGTGTTTCGCTTAAAATGTAATAAGAGTAAGAGGCATTTTCAATCAGGGAATCTTTTCCTGTATAGGTGTTGCTGCTTGTCTGTCCTCTGTTTGTCACTGTGATCGTTACAGAGTCGGAATCTGTGACCTGCTTCTGGTCTTTCAAAAGGGAAAGATCACTGACCTTTACAGGGAAAGTAACACCTGTTACATCGGTTCCATTGGGGTCTACGTGATAAGCGGAATTTCCGTTCATCATACCTGCTGTTCTTGATTTATTAAGAGTTGCAGATGTGAAAGCATCAACTTTTACATCATTATTTTTCAGTTCTGCCTTGTAGAAATCATCGTATGGAATATTCATAAGCACATAAGCTTCGCCCTGCTGTGCTTCTGCAGCAAAAGCATCCTGGACATCTTCGGTGGTAAATTCTTCCTGCGCATCCTCGGCGGCAAACTCTTCGGAAACAGAGAAATCTGTGCTGTCTGTAAGTACCTCACTGTCTGTGAAATCAGATGCCAGAACTGCATATGGCATGCTGGTCATAGCAACTGCGGCACTCATTACAACAGGTGCTATTTTTTTTCATAAGTTTTTTGTTTGTCATGTTTTTCTCCTCTTCTAAAATTTTTTTGCGGAATCACTCTTACCAGAGGGTTAATCAACTTATTAACCAAAGGGATTTTACTTTTACCAAAAGGGAGTGACTTCTGCCAAAGATATTCATATAGGATTGCTATAGGTATGCTGTCAGCAGTAATTATATAAAACAAATTAGTCACTACTAACTTATAAAATAGTAACATGTCTGTCTGAGAAAATCCACACTTTTTTATCTTGGATATTCGTCATTTTTTCTCAATAAATACTTCAGTAAAAATCAGTATTAGTTACATCTAACTTATGGTTGCGGGAATATTTTTTCTATGTTAAAATGTCTGAAGAATTCTGATAATTCCATTTTGGATTTTTTGAGAGGAGAAAATAGATTTATGAAGCAAAAAACAGCCTGCCTTGGGCTTTTTTCAGCTGTGGCGATCATTCTGGGATATGTGGAATCACTGGTGCCGGTTTTTGCGGGGATTCCGGGGATTAAACTTGGACTTGCCAATCTGGGAGTACTTTTTATTTTGAAGAAATATTCATTTAGGGAGGCTGCCCTGATTTCTGTTGTCCGCATTCTGGTGATCGGATTTATGTTCGGAAATCTGTTCAGTATCCTGTACAGTCTGGCAGGGGCCGCGCTTAGTATGACAGTTATGACACTTATGCTGAAAAAAACCTCCTTCAGTCTGATCGGTGTCAGCGTTGCAGGAGGTGTTTCCCATAATATCGGTCAGTTGATCATTGCCATGCTGATCGTACAAAATGCAAGTGTGTTTGTATATGCACCTGCACTTCTGGTGGCAGGTGTTGCTGCCGGGGTAGTGATCGGCGGACTTACTAACGAGATTTTGAAAAGAGTTCATCTATAACTTTAAAAGCATCAGTTATCTGAATTTATAATCTTTCAGATAACTGATGCTTTTTTCAATCTTCTTCTATATGTTCCCGTCCCTGGTTGATGATCGTACGGACATGATCATCTGCCAGAGAATAGAAAATAGATTTTCCCTCTCTGCGGCTCTTTACCAGTTTATTCTGTTTCAGAATACGAAG
>ENA-OQIU01000143-OQIU01000143.1-human-gut-metagenome-genome-assembly--contig:-NODE-143-length-14420-cov-2.688309_pt1 | contig 14420 bp, 19 predicted proteins | sample MGYA00242590_ERZ504755 | MGnify/ENA primary metagenome ERZ504755 (study PRJEB26092, sample SAMD00036359) | human gut metagenome | host: Homo sapiens | study: EMG produced TPA metagenomics assembly of...
CCTATCCCCTGTGTGCCTTGATTCTCTCAAGTGCCTTTACTGTGTTCTCATAGTTTCCGAAAGCAGTCAATCTGAAGTAGCCCTCTCCGCTTGGTCCAAAGCCTGAGCCAGGTGTACCTACCACGTTGGCATTCTCAAGCAGATAATCGAAGAACTCCCATGATGTCATGTGATCCGGTGTCTTGAGCCAGATGTATGGTGCATTTACTCCGCCGTATACTGTAAAGCCAGCCTCTGCAAGACCTGTCTTTATCGTCTTTGCATTGTTCATGTAGTATGCTACCTGATCCTTAAGCTGTGCTTTTCCGGCATCTGAGTAAACTGCCTCGCCTGCTCTCTGCACGATGTATGGTGCACCGTTGAACTTGGTTCCGTGACGGCGTGCCCACATAGCATGAAGTGATACATCACCACACTTAAGCTCCTTAGGTACTACTGTAAAGCCAAGACGCACACCTGTAAAGCCTGCATTCTTTGAGAAGCTTCTAAGCTCGATGGCACATGTCTTTGCACCGTTACACTCATAGATTGAGTGTGGCACATCAGCTTCGCTGATATATGCCTCGTAGGCTGCATCAAAGATGATAACTGAACCATTCTTGTTTGCATAATCAACCCATACCTGTAACTGCTCCTTTTTGAGAGTTGTTCCTGTTGGGTTGTTTGGCAGACACAGATAAATCATATCCGGTACTTCCTTTGGAAGCTCCGGAACAAAACCGTTATCTGCTGTTGACGGCATATAGATCACATTGCTCCAGGTCTCTTTCTGAGCATCATATGTGCCTGTTCTTCCTGCCATGACATTGGAATCAACATATACAGGATAAACAGGGTCTGTAACAGCGATACGGCTGTTTGCTGAGAAAAGCTCCTGGATGTTGGCTGAATCACTCTTTGCTCCGTCTGAAACAAAAATCTCATCTGCTGAGATATCGCATCCTCTTGCCTTGTAGTCGTTGTCTGAAATTGCTTTTCTGAGGAACTCATATCCGAGGTCAGGTGCGTATCCGTGGAATGTAGCTGCATTTCCCATCTCATCAACTGCCTTGTGCAGTGCATCGATGATAGCAGGTGCAAGCGGCTGTGTTACATCGCCGATTCCAAGCCTTATTATCTCTTTATCCGGATTTGCCTCCTGATAAGCTGCAACCTTTTTAGCTATTGTGCTGAAAAGGTAGCTTCCCGGTAATTTCTGAAAGTTATCATTAATCTGAAACATGTTTATCTCTCCTTTGTTACTTTACAATAAGTCTAATTTATCACTTTACCATGCAAGTGTAAATATATTTTTTTATCATTATTTTTTATAGTAACTGTTCAAGCCTTTGCAGCTACTATCATACGCTCTTCTGTCTGGCTTCATAAAGCGTACACTACACATCAGTCATAAGGCTTAGTATCATCTGTGCTGTTTCCACAAGACCGGTGCCGTTATCCATGCTTCGCTTCTGGATATACCGGTGTGCTTCCTCCTCTGAGAATCCATTTCGTTCCATCAGTACAGCCTTTGCACTGCTTAGCATCTCCTGATCCTCCTTTGAACGTACCTTAGGCCTTTGCCTGAGCTTTTTCCTGCGGCGCGTTATCGTGTAATCCATCATCTCAACAGTCTGCAAAAGCTCATGCACTTTTAGTGGCATGGATAATGACATCAGATTATCCACATTTTTTTCCATGATACCCGCTGCCGACGCTATGAGAAGCATCTGAAACTCCCTAGGCATATACTCGTATATCTCACTGTACATCATGTCTGAAATACTGTATCCGCATATGATGATTCCCTATATTCAGTCCATTCATGCTCGAAAGTGCTGAAGCTCCTGTATTTGCAACCGCCGTGACTGTATAACCGCTCTGCGCTAATATTTTTTTGATTGAATTGGCTACTTCCTTTTTAGGAAATGCTATAACAATATTATTCACGGTTTGTTACATCCTTTAAAATTTGTACAGATATTCATCTATTTCCCATTGGGTAACCGCAGCTCTGTAATCGTTCCACTCTGCCTCTTTTGCCTCTATATACTTGTCGTAGATATGTTCACCCAGTATCTCGCGAATAAAATCATCTGACTTAAGGCACTCAACCGCCTCATGTAAATCAGCAGGAAGTGATTCAATTCCGAGTCTCTTTTTATCATGTTCTGTGAGCTCAAATACATTCTCACGAAGCTCCGCATCCGGCTGTATCTTGTTCTTTATGCCGTCAATTCCTGCTGCCAGGCACAGTGCCAGAACCAGATACGGATTTGCTGAAGGATCAGGGTTTCTAAGCTCCACTCTCCTTCCCTCACCTCTTGCTGCAGGGATTCTGATAAGCGGACTTCTGTTTGTAGCTGACCAGGTGATATAAATCGGTGCCTCATATCCCGGCACAAAGCGCTTATATGAATTGACGATTGGATTAGTGATGACCGTCATGCCCTTCATATGCTTCATGATACCGCCTATGAAGTAGTATGCCTCCTTGCTGAGTCCAAGCTTATCCTCCTCATTGTCAAATATATTGACACCATCCTTTGAAAGTGACATGTTGATATGCATTCCCGAGCCGCTCACACCATGCTTTGGCTTTGGCATGAAGCTGGCAAAAAGTCCGTGCCGCTTTGCGATTGTCTTTATAGCAAGCTTAAAGGTCATAATATTGTCGGCGGTATGAAGTGCCTCCTCATACTTGAAATCAATCTCATGCTGTGCAGGTGCCACCTCATGATGTGATGCCTCTATCTCAAAATCCATATCCTCAAGAGTTAGAACCATGTCTCTTCTTGCGTTTTCTCCCAAATCATTTGGTCCCAAGTCAAAGTACCCTGCTCTCTCATGCGAGATGGTGGTAGGCTGTCCATTCTCGTCCAGGTCGTATGCCTTGCGGCACTTTGCGCCCACTGTCCATTTTCTTCAGAGGCCGGAGCGTCAGCATGATATGGACATGAGGGTTGCCGGTTCCCTTGTCATGGATAGCAAAGTCGGCGCACATTCCTTTGTCTACAAAGTTCTCCTTCACATAGGCACGCACAAGGGCAAGCTGCTGTTCGCCGGACAGTTCACGGGGCAGGGCTGCTTCAATCTCGCGGGCGAGCTGGCTGTCTCTTGCTTTCTCAATTTGCTCCACGCTGTTCCAGAGGATAGAACGGTCTGCAAATTCCGGCGGGGCGTGGGCGGGCAGCATGATCTCCGCATGGACAATGCCGCCTTTCCGGGTGTAGTCGTGGGTCATTCCATCCCATTCATTTGTCAGCTTGGTTCCGCTGCGGTAAGCAGCTGCGGCAACGGCAGAACGGCCTGCGCTGCGCTTGATGATACTGACGGGGATATGACAGAAATCTATGGGGAACACCTCCTTTCAGTGAGGGGATAACAGGCTATGTGGAGCCGGACAAACGCAAAGCGGGTGTTTGGCTGCGCAGAGCGCACAAGGGGTTTGGGGAGCGTAGCTTCCCATCGCGGACGAAGTACGCAACGCCCCCGGCAGGGCGCACAGCACCGGAAACGGTGTATAAGTGCGCCCTTGTAAACAAGGGACTTATGGCGTGTCCCCGGATTTTGGCAGGTTTGCAGTCAATTCCGCAGCCCCCGGAAGATGGGACAGGGCAATCAGAAATGTTTTGACCTCCGCGCCGGAAAGGTCGGGAGCCAGCGGGAAAATCCCCTCCAAAATGGCTCCGCGCTCAATCAGGCGGCGGGTGCGAACCCTGCGTTCTTCGTTCCGCTGCTTGTTCTCCAAAATCTTCTTTCGGTTTTCAAGCTGCCGAATCTCCTTCAGGACTTTCTCCCGTTCTTCTTTTTGGGGGTGGGCTGTAATTTTTTCGTTCATGTCAGGCACCTCTTTTCTTTGAAAATACTCATAGATTGACCGTCCATTTCTGTCGAGCAAAGTACCGGCGCAGCCTCCGCAGTGCAGCGTGGATGGATTTTCCCGCCTGTGATGGCGTGATACCCTCCATTGCGGCAATATCTTTCACTTTCATACCCAGCATATAGCGGGCGTGGACACGGCGAGCCTGCATAGGCGGCAGGGAAGAAATGGCTTCGTACAATCGCCGTATCAGTTCTTCGTATTCGGCTAATTCTTCTTTTTCTATCAGGTAGTCCTCCGGCGATGGCTGCGCCCAGCCGATGGCGGCATTTTCGATTCCATCGTTACAATCGAGGGAATAAAACGCCTTATACCGGAACATCTTGCGATCTCTGGCGGCCTCGGCTCTCTTATCCAGAAGAAACGCTTCGACGATCTCATCGGACACCTCCAAAAAAATGTCCTCTTTGCAAAATGGATAATATTGTTTGAGATTGATAGTCTGCATAGGCACGCCCTCACTCTGTTTGGGAAAGGCCATCATAGCAGCGGCGCATATTCCGCAGACCCCGGCGGATGGCAACGCTAACCTTGCTGCTGTGGATGCCCTCTATCCGAGAGATTTCCGGCTGCTTGATACCAGCAATGTAGTAGGCGTGAACACGGCGGGCCTGTGTCGGAGTGGCATGAGCCAGAGCCACCGGCAGAGCTGCAATCAGGTATAGGCGGGTGGTCATTTCTTCTCGTTCCAGCAAAATATCTTCCGGCGATCTGCTGTGTTCCAGTGCGTAATTTTCCAGCCAGCTGTATGCGTCCAGAGAGTAGTAGGCGCGGTGGTAGACTTTCCGACGCTCATAGTTCTCCATCTCCCGCTTGGCCTGATACATCGCTGCCCATACCTCGTCCGTAACATCCACAAACTCGTCATGCCGGTAGTGGGGATACATCCACCGCAGATTGATTGTTTTCATAGGCTTACCTCCTGAAAATCGGAGAGGCGGACAGCTCGTCCGCTGTCCGCCCCTCGCTGGGATAAGGGAAATGATCCCTTTCACTTGGTAGCCAGAAAACAGGTCATTCGTTAAGCCTGTTCTCAAAGAAATTTATAAATTTTTTTCTGACCGCCTCCACACTTTGATACACAGCCACTTTGGAGCAGCTGCACAGCACACCGATCTCCGCAAGGCTCAGCCCGTCAAGCGCATAGAGCAGGAACCGGCGGCGCTGGGCCTCGGTACAGGTGTCCAGAACAGCCATCAACTCATGCAACGTTTCCATGCGGCAAAGGTATTCTTCCGGCGTTTCGCCGTAGGCTCCTACGCCCTCGGTGGTAATGATGTACTCGTCAAACTCCCGACCATCCCAATGCCGCCGCTGTTCATGGAACAGGTTCTCCGTTTTGTGATCGGCCCGGTCAAGAAATTCATAGACTTCCAGCGTGACCTCCACGGCCACAGCTTGTCCATTATAATTGATGGTAACTTCCATCTGCCTTTCCTCCATTCAGATTTTTTTGGTAAATCTGAATGGGGCGGCGGAGAACGGCACCTGGGATAAAGTTCGGGCCATGCTGACCCGATGTTACGGCTCCATAGGGACAAAAAAGCGCCCGGATGGCATAAAGCCATACGAGCGTAATAGAGTATATTTTGCTGTTTAGTTACATGGTATAGTGCATACTTCTGACCGCATTGCTCCGCTGCTGGGAACAGGCTTTTTTTTAGCTGGTGCAGGTCATGGGGACTGTGAAAAAAGGCAAAAATAGACACGGCGGCAATCCTCCTATGTGCCGCCGTGGATTTACACGGTGTTAGGTCGTCGTTGGTTTAGCGTAGACGAAAAGAAACGGCGGCTCTGAAAATCAAAGCCGCCGCTTCAAATGGGCGTGTCGATATGGCTGCTGTACGACGGCTTTTTTTCTTTTGCCGTCGTGTGGCAGTTTCTAAATCAACATGATAGGCTGTTAGTCGGTAGTGCTGCCTACCCAATTAGGATTGAAAGTTGTCATGCACTCATCGTCCCCATTCACAGACTTAGATACGAGAAGCCCATTTTTGATGTCCTCCAGGGTCTGCTCATATTCGGCAATGTACTGGTCTGTCATTTCCTGCGTCCACTCGAAAGAGCCCTCGCTGGTTTCGGCTATTGCGTGCTCGTCGGCCATTTCCTGAAGAGTTTTCTTTTCCTGTTCCAGCCATTCCTTGTACTCGTCATAAGTCCACCACTCGTAGTTGATTGCGGGATGGCTGTTATTATAATCTTCTTCGGACATCCAGCTTGCGCCATTGTCCTCGCTGACAAAGGTCTTTCCGTTCTCCTTGTCCTTGTAGCTCATAACGCCATCGGAATCATCCGTTGTGGACACGACCGTTTTCTGCTGTGCAGAATTGGCAACAGGTGCGTTTAGCGCATGAGCTTCTGTGACCCCATGCAAGGGACTTACTGCACCCAGTCCCATCAATACCGTCAGAGCCAATGCTCCGAATTTAGCTTTTACCATTTTGCTTTGCCTCGCTTTCAAAAATTATAGCCGTCCTCTTGAGGACAGCTATAAGATAACAAATAATTTGGATATAGTTTGCAAGGAATATGGATTTAGATGGAGTTGATAGCACCTCTTTCTTGCTGCATTTCAAGCCAGAACACCACGCCTTTGCTTGTGTTTTGGATACCATATTTTGCGTGGTGCAGTTCCATGATTTTGCGGACGATATAAAGTCCTAAGCCTGTTCCCCCGGTATTACGATTACGGGAGGTATCCGCTCTGTAAAATGCTTCAAATAGATGGGGTATCATTTCCTCTGGAATATGGACGCCTGTATTTTCAACTTTGCAGGAAACGGTATTTTTATCGTTCGACAAGGATATATAGATTGCCTCGCCATTCGGTGAGTAGCGAATGGCATTTACCAAAACATTTTGAATGGCTCGTTCCATCTGTGCCGGGTCTGCATCACACAGGATTTTGTCAGGAATATTCACAGAAAGAGAAATTTCTTTTTCAGACAGCAAATCGGTCACATCAGCTATTTGTACCCGAAGAAGCTCTGCAAAATCAATCGTCTTATATTCCGTTCTCTGCTTTCCGTCTGTTTTAGATACATAGAGCAGTTCTTTCACTAATGTTTCCATTTTTTCAACAACGGCCAGCGACCGCTCCATATATGCCTCTTGATTTTCATATCCTTTGACCTTATTGAGCATCCCCATTAAATGACCCTTCAGAATTGTCAAAGGCGTTTTCAGTTCATGTGATGCCGCCGAGAAAAATTCCTGTTGCTTTTTTTCAAGTTCTCGCTCTTTTGATATTTCGGCCTCTAACTCGGAATTGCTTTTTTTCAGTTCGGCCAATGTATGCTGTAAATTATCTGACAAAGTATTTAAGCTGTCCGAGAGTATTCCTATCTCGTCTGAACGATTAGAATTTCCGTGCGGCTCAAATTTGAGCCGAGCCATTTTTTGCGATGTACTGCTTAATTCAATAATCGGTTTTGTTATATAGCGTGAGTAAATGACAGAAAACAAGATGGACATGAAGAAGATTCCCAATATGACCAACGGAACGGTTTGCCAAATCGCTTCTATTGCCTGATTGACGGATACCGTATCACTTTGCACATAAAGGGTATAGTCGCTACCTAACAGGGTGAACACATAACCTGCTTCTGTCAGTAATTCGTCACTTGCAATAATTGCGCTATCAGGATTTTCTTGAATCGTAGCAATAGAATCCTTGTCGGTTGTTATCGTCAATTTGTCACTTGAATATAAAATATCTCCATAACTATCTTCAATATAGGCAGTTGATTTTGTCTGTGCGGTGAATTGCTGAACAAGTGAATAACATTCCTCTAAGGAACCAGCCTTTTCCAACACTGGCACTAAATCATTGGCTTGCCTTTGCAATTCTGCGCTAAGTCGATTGCTATAAGTTTGGGGAATATATCTCGCCATACTGAAAACAGAAAGCAAACATACCAAAATCAAAAGAACTGTTGTCGCTAAAAAGAGCTTTGCCGTGAGGCTCGTTTTAATTTTCCTTATCAATTCTATATCCCACCCCTCTAATTGTTTTTATATAGTCAGCATTTAACTTTTTGCGAATGTTCTTTATGTGACTGTCAACGATCCGATCCTCGACCTCCAAATCGTCCGCCCACAATCGGTCAAGTAGCATTTGTCGAGTAAAGACCTTTCCCTGATTTTCAAGCATAAGCCTAAGAAGCGCAAACTCTTTGCTGGTTAAAACAACCTCGTTTCCGCCTTGATATACATGGAATCCGTCAACGTCCATACTCAGTTCTTTATAAGTAAGCAGGGATTGATTTTGATTTTCCGCAGTCCTACGGCGAAGAATAGCCGCAATCTTGCACAGCAGGATTTTGGGCGAAAAGGGCTTTGGAATGTAATCGTCAATCTGCTGTTCAAAACCCCGCAACTGGTTTTCTTCATCCGAAAGCGCAGTAAGCATAATAATAGGAACTTGTGACCGCTTGCGAATGACCTCACACACACCATAGCCGTCGATTTTAGGGAGCATGATGTCTAACAGCACAAGGTCGATTGTATCATCAAACATTGCAATCCCCGACACGCCGTCAGAAGCGACAGCAACTTCATAGCCTGCATCAATCAGATGGTTTTTCAATATATCCTGAATGTCAATATCATCTTCGACATTAAAATCTTCTGCATTGTTCCACTCCAATTTTTCAAGTATAGCAGAGAAATATGTATCTATTATGGAGAACTCAAGATTTAGAAAGATTATTGTAATTATAAGTTACCTCTGTGTTGCAAAGCAAGCGCGAATATGAATTATAAACTTCAACTAACATACATATAGCAACATTCCACGGGCAAAGTATGAATTATACAATGTAGCTGGGTGATGTTATATGGCGAAAGTTGAAGATTGTCCCGGTTTTGAAACCTTCGGCGCAGATGTCAAAGCTGCACGAGAGGCAAAGCGTCTGGCACGAAAAACATTGGCAGAAATGGTTGGGATTGAATGGCGGTATCTTGCCAACATTGAGAATCAAGGTGCGATTCCGAGCCTGCCTGTGATGATCCAGTTGATTAAGGTCTGCGGACTTCCCGTGGAACGGTATTTTAACCCGGAGATTATGCGAGAAGAAAGCGAACAGCGGCAACGGGTCAGCCACAAGCTGAAGCTTTGCCCTGAAGAATACCTGCCGATTATCGAAGGTGCCATAGACGGGGCGCTCAAAATGGAACAGACTGCGAAGCAGAAGGAGGACGCATAATCGCGGCCTCCTTCTGGCGTTTCTGTATCATGTTTCCCTGCACTTTTCCAAAAGTTCCCGGCACCTCTGCTGGATTTCTCCGGTTTCTGTCACAGTCAGGTCACGGTCATTTCCAGTAATCTTATCTTCCAGAAAGTTGGCGTATGTACCCAACAAAGCGTTCCGTAAATCCTCCGGGGTTTTCTGTATTTCAGCGCTGTACCAGTCATTCCGGTGGGGTTCCCATGCCATCAATGTATAACCGTGGCTGGTCTGAACCACCTCATACAGTGGATCATCATCCAGATATGCCTGAAACACTTTCAAAATCTTTTCAAAGGTCAGCATTTCCCGCACCTCCCATTCAGCTGCAAATCAGTTCCCTGATTAAAATTTCCTCAATCTGTGCCGTTAATGTGTTCATCAGCCCCACCCAACGCATAGGGTCACAGGCTTTCAGTTCTTCCGTGACACCCGCAGTCTCCATCATGTGAGGCAACATGGTGTCCACGCGCTCCTGCGCTGTCCGGTCAATCTCTAACAGGTGTGGATACAGCTTCTCGCTCATCAGCAGTTGGTTGTAGAGAATGGGGCGATGTTTCTTTAGGTAGGATTTTCTCATCCTGCCGTACTTGCCGATAGAAGTTTCCGGCTGTTCAGAAAGTTTTAGGTTGGGTATATCATAATCTCCACAACGAATGTAAGTCAACTTACTCATATTCATTCTCCTTTACTTCGTGATGATTAGACTGCTGCGCTGGCTGCTATGCTGCCTTTGCGCGGTTTTTCTTTTGGTAGCTGACCGATAGTAGAAAAAACACCTTTTTTCATATCCTCAGCCCGGATCAGGGCTTTCTTAGCGTCCATTTCCGCTTTTTTCTTCGCCTTGATTTTGTCCTCATACTGTTTCTGTGCGCCGCTGGCTTTCCGCTTCAAATAATTCTGATGAAGCCTGTCCTTGCGTTCTTCTTTTTTCCGTCAGTTCTTCCTGTTCCTCCGGGGTTAAAGGAACCGGCTGTAAGGATGGTGGGATATAGCGCCCTAAAAAATTGAAGTAGATTTCAATTTCCTGCGTGGTGTCCTGGCTGCCTTTTCGGGCGCGTTCGTGGACAAGGATTTTCTCTACAAACTCGTTGAGCATGGTGTTTGTCAGCGTGTCAAAATTCTCGTACTTATCAATCAGGGCTATAAATTTCTCCGCTGATTTCTGGCTTTGCTCGTAGCCGGTAATAGCCTTTTCCAGCTCCGCAATTTCAATCTCAAGTGCGTCCTGCTCTTTGGCATACTGTGCATCGAGCGCCCTATATCGTGCATCCGGCAGCTTGCCGAGGGCATTGTCCTCATAGATTTTGCAAATCAGTTTTTCCAGTTCTCCGGCTCTCTTTTGGGCAGCAGCCAGACGCCTGCGCTTTTTCGATATATCGGCACTCTGTTGAGCAACCTGCGTCTCCTGAACAGTGTGAATAAATTCCGTCCGGTCATTTCTCGAATATTCAGCGATAGCCCGGAGCGTGTCGGAAACCAATGTCAGAACAGCACTCTCATTGATACGGTGTTGTGTAGGGCATAGTGTCCCACACGGAACTTTGGTATAATTGGAACAGGTATATTGAGAAATCCTCTTGCCATTGTTGGTGCGGTGGACATACATCTTGCCGCCGCAATCGGCACAATAGAGCAATCCTGTGAGGGGAGCCGCTTCGCCCCAGCCGTTTGGATAACGCCGTACATTGCTGCGGATTTTCTGCGCCAAATCAAAGGTCTGCTGGTCGATAATGGCTTCATGGGTATTCTCAAAGATCGTCCATTCGTCCTCAGAAACATAGTGGCTTTTCTTGTCCTTAAAGTGCTTACGGGTCTTGAAATTGATGGTATGCCCTAAATACTCTCGTTTTTTCAAAATGTTCACGATGGTAGATGATCCCCATCCATAGGGGTCTTTGACCGGCTTTGAACGGTTCACACCCTCGTTGAAGCGGGCAAGGTGTACGACAGGAATTTCAATCCGGTCTGTGGATAATTTGCAGGCGATCTGGTAAGGCCCATATCCCTCCAGCGTGAGAGAGAATATACGGCGTACCACTTCGGCAGCTTCCTCATCTACCAGCCAATGCTCCCGTTTTTCGTCCCATAAGTAGCCGTAAATCACAGTGCCGGTCAGGTGCTTGCCACTCATGCCTTTTGACTTAAACACAGAGCGGATTTTCCGGCTGGTATCACGGGCGTAAAATTCATTCATAATGTTGCGGAACGGGGTAAAATCGTCATCGCCTTTCAGACTGTCCACACCGTCATTGATGGCGATCAGCCGGACGCCGCGCTGCCGCAAAATCTCCATGACCTGGCCGACTTTCAGATAATCGCGCCCCAGGCGGCTCATGTCTTTGATAACAATGGCCTCCACCCGTCCGGCCTCGACTTCCTCCATCATCGCCAGAAATCCGGGGCGGTCAAAACGGGTGCCGGAGATACCATCATCGGTAAAGTGCGTAGGGTTGGGCAGCCCGTTCCGGCGGGCAAAATCCTCTAACATCTGTTTTTGGTTGGATATGGAGTTGCTCTCGCCCTGTAACTCATCGTCCCGGCTCAGGCGCTCGTACAGTGGGGTGATTTTTTCATTTCTCATGGCTGTACCTCCTGAAACAAAAATGCTCTAAGTGATTGCTTCACTAACCATGACAAAATCATGATTAAGAAGTCACTTAGAGCATATATCACCCGCCGCCATCTTGAATTTGCGGTACTGCTTGACGGCGAAGTGATCCGGCTCCCGTTCCTCCAACTGAGAAAAGAGCAAGTCCACCGGGCTTTGATAAGTCTCGTCATCCTCTCTGGCTTCACTGGCATTGATCAGGTCCAGAAGTGTGATGAAGTTCTTTTCTTCCTCCGTGGCCTCGTACCAGATGTAGCCGATCAGTGCGGAATAATAGAGGCGTTCCGCTTTGACCCAGAAATCTTCCGAAGATTTTTCGCCTTCGCCCTTCGTGTTCATAATCAGGGCGTTCACCAGCTTTAAGATATCTTTCTCTGACCGAATGTAGGCCAGTGGGTTGTATCTCATGGATTTTCGGAAGTTTATCAGGTTGAGGCATTTGATACGGTATTTCTTCCGTTCCAGGAAAGTGCCGATCTCCGGCAGCAAGGTTCCTTTCGGATCGGTGCAGACATAGGACGAATGGGCTTGCAGCAGAGATGGCTTACAGAAGAACCGCGTCTTGCCGCTGCCGGAACCACCGATCACCAGAATGTTTTTGTTTCTGGCATACTTCGGCTGCTTTGGACGGCTCGCCATTGTGATTCGCTCCGTCTGCGTCATGGGGATGTTCTGGAAAAAGTCCTTGTCCATGTAGGGAGCGATATCTGCCGCCGTACCCCAGCGGGCAGAACCATACTCGATCCCGTGGCGGTATTTCTTTGCGTTCTTGCCTTTCAGGTAGACCGCCATGCGAAGGATCACCGCACCCGCTATGCCGATCAGCAGGTCCGTGGGATTGAAACTGAGCCACGGGGAGGAAAGCGCTGCCGTGAAGCCGTCCCCGATAGAAAGCAGCTTGCCGGAGAGGTCAGCACCGGGCGCAAGCCGGAAAGCCTGTGCCAGCTTATCGAAGGGATACACGAACAGAAGATACGGAAGGTTCAGCAAAAACATTTTTTTCATATTCATCTCTGCACGCTCCGATCTTTGACCTTTACTTTCTCCCGGTCAATGGTGCGGTGTTCCGTTTTCTCTGCCGCCTGTTCCTTCGCCTGGGTCAGCCGCTCCCGGATGGAGGGCTTTTTCTCACGGCTCATTTTCCGGCTGGCAAACTCCTGAAACGCCGCTGTGATGGCATCCGCGTCCCGGCTTTTGAAAAAGACCAGGTAACGGGGCTGTTCGGCGGCGGTGTCCTTCTTCAAGGCAAAATCCACATGGTATTTCTTCGCCACATGGGAGAAAGCCTTGATATTCTTGTCGCTGATCTCGATATTGGCAAGACCGGCGTTCTGGCTGGCAAGCTGTTTAAGGCTCTGCCTGCCGCGGTAGATTTTGGGCTTCTGGCTTTTCTGGATTTCCTCCAAAAACTTTTTGACGGCCTTTTCAAAGACCTGTTCGCTTAACTTGGCTCCGTCAACAATGAGCGTCACGGCGCCCCGCGTTACTTCCTCCTGCATTTAGCCTCGCCCCCTTTGCCCGTCCCCGTACATATCGTGCTGCACCAGGGAAGAATAGTAGCTGTTGATGGTGGTCGGAGCGTTATACAGTGCCGCCAGAAGGTATTTCTTGATATTGCGGACATAGGTGGTGTTGTCCTTCATGCAGTCCATGACATACTGCACATGGGAACTGTCCAGCTTCATAAACCGGGACTTTACCACCTCCGCCGGATAATCGTCTCCGGCAATGCGGATGACTTTGCGGGCAGAACACACGGTATCCACGATAAGGTCAACGATCTCGTCAAGCTGCTCACGGTCGATGTGGCTGTCCTGCACCAGATAGCTGTACTCGATATTATCCAAAATCACTTCACGATAACATTCTCTGGCTCCCATCCGATCCGTTCCCATCCTTGCCTCTGGCGGGGGGTAGGGGGATTTGATTGGATAGGATTTGATACCTCCGTATTTGATAAATCAGTATTTAATCCCTGGTTACTTGATTTCTTAGTATTTAATTGTGCGGGGTTTCCCTGTTCAGGTTCTTCCTGCTTTGGAGTTCCCAGGACTGGACTATCCAAAACTGGATTTTCCTGTTTAGGTTTTCCCTGTCCCGGCTGGGGCGGCTTAGGCTGCTCTAAAATGGTGTACTGAATATCCGTAAGCTGCCCTTTGGCGTTTCGGATACGCTCTCGTATCACATAGCCGTGTTCCTCCAGCTCATTGACGGTTGAGCAAATGCTGTCCACACCGTCCTTGCATATCTTCGCAAGCCCTTTGGTGGTGTAGTCCCAGTCCTCCGGGAGGGAGAGCATGAGGGAGAGAAGCCCCTTTGCTTTGAGGGAGAGTTTCGTGTTCCGCAGATGGTGGTTTGCCATCACGGTATAGTCACGGGTTTTCTCTATGCGGAAAACTGCCATAATCGGACACCTCCTTTCCGTTTTCTAAAAAGGTCGTTTTTCTTATGATTTTTCCTCTGTGCCGTTTCCGTTAGGGCAAGGGGATAAATTCCTCTGTCCGTTATGGTCGGGAGGCATACAGAGAGGAAAAGGGATGATTTTCGCCCCAAAAGAGGGTACTTTTCAGAGGTCACGGTCTTTTTGTGTCATAGCGGAGGTTTCCCGCAGTCACTTTGGCGTGGTTTCTGATCTTGATAAATCCCCTGTCCTGGTTCTCCCTGGCTTTCTGGTATCCCTGCTCGGTGAGGAACAGCCGCATACGCTCACCTTTGTATC
>ENA-OQIU01000144-OQIU01000144.1-human-gut-metagenome-genome-assembly--contig:-NODE-144-length-14316-cov-4.242794_pt1 | contig 14316 bp, 14 predicted proteins | sample MGYA00242590_ERZ504755 | MGnify/ENA primary metagenome ERZ504755 (study PRJEB26092, sample SAMD00036359) | human gut metagenome | host: Homo sapiens | study: EMG produced TPA metagenomics assembly of...
AGGAAAAACCAAGTCAAGGTTTTTCTTGCAATAGATATATTAAATTTAGTATGAAAAATAATGTAAAATAAGAACAATTTCCTAGCGAGTATAGTGGCTGGAGAGACGAAAAGAATGCGAGAAATTACTATGGATAAAAATGCGATAAAAGAAACGGTGCGTATGATAGCCAGTGACCAGATTGTTATCAGCGTTGTAGGAGTAACTGTTTCAAGAAAAGATATACTTGAAAATTATATAACGGTAAATAACGAAAGGATAATGGCAGTTGGGGGAAAGTCTCTGCTGAGAAAGAACTTGGCAGATGACAGTTACGTGTTGACGATAAACGCAGGTAAAGCATTCTGCGGAGATAGTACAGGATAAAAGTCTTAAAACGTAAGTACCACTTTTTCTGGAACGGATTTTATGTATAAGATAGCCGGAATAGAAATGTTAATCATTTCGTCCGGCTATAATTGTCTTCATTTGCAGGAATATAATACACAAAATCTGACCAGAAGGGTGGTGGTTATAATGGCGTCTGACTGTGCAGGGCGAACTCAACAACAAATAGGACAGGAAATAGAAAAATGGCGTAAAAAAGCAGGCTTATCACAGGTAGATCTGGCAATGATGCTAGGTCTGAAAGGTGATAGGCATTATAGGCGTATCTGTATAGAATGTACATATGAGTTTTCGTCATCGCAGATTAGGCGTCTGGCAAAGCTGATGCAGGTGTCAACGGAAGAATTGATACCAGATGAAGAATTTGAAGAAGATTCGGATTATATAGATAACATCATAAAAAAAGGCAGCGAATACAAGCAGGAGCAAATTGAGAATGTAATAGTTGAAAGTTCGAAGCTGAGATTTAGTGAAGCTGGGAGGAGAATTGTATCGTATGCTACTGAAATAATAAATATGGAAGATGAGGAATTAAAAGAGAACTATGCGAATCAGATGGAGAGTTCATTAAAAATGATAAGAATAATGAAACAAAAGATAAGTTAAGCGATCATTCAATAAGAAGGAGAATGATCGTTTTTTTATGTCCAAAATCAATCGGACATATATGTCCGGTCACAATTTTCAATTCGCACAAGGATGTCCGATTGGGTGTCTGGTAATTTGTTAAGATTAGACCATCACAAGAGAGGAGGTACAAGCAATGACCAGAGATGAATACTTAGAATTTATCACACATCAGCCTTATGACGCAATGGGAGATTTTAGCTTCCTTTTGGATGAAAAAGCTGATAGCTCTGAAAATACTGTGACACAAGCAGTCAGAGAAAATATGAACGCTGATTAATCTGCTGACAGGCTTTGCCTGTATAGCTGATTGATACATAAAGCAGCAAGGAGAGACTTCGCAAGTCGCTCGGTATAAAAAAAACCGGGCAGATCGGAGTCTTTTTTTGCTGCTTTTTTTGTCTGCTGACAGCCCGGTGCCGAAAGGCAGAAAGGTGGTTGTCATGCTGACACTCAGAAAATTAAAAGAAATGATAGAGTCCCCGAAGAAAGGTGCAAAGAAGCCGACTCCTAAAAGTTTACGAGAGGGTAAGGCTCCGGTTATTGCTCAGAAAGTAATAAAGAGCGATACCGATCTGGTTACGATCACGGTTTATAAGAATGGATATGTAGTTTATGAGGCAATGAGTCGGGTAACGGTATTTCCAATCGAAGATATTTCCGGCTACCGCTATTCATCCGTGGCTGGAAGTAGTTATGGATGTGACCTGGATGAATCCTATTTTGAAGAAGCGGAATGGTATCTGCGTTTCCTTCTTCATGGAGAGGATCGCCTGAGTATCAATTTGGACAGTCGTAATCAGAAACATTGTGTTTCTTTAACATCTGCTATGGAAGAAATGCAGTTATGTGAAACGGCAGACGAGGATATGGAAGAAATGATTATTCAGCAGATGATGACAGAAAACATGATGAATATGCTGACATCAAATCAGAGAGAACTTGTTTATGCTCTTTATTTTGAACACCAGACCTTTCAGGAATATGCAGAGATTCATGGTATCAGTTCAGCAGCAGTCAACAACAGAAGAAAGAAGGCACTTGCAAGACTTAGTGCAAGTCTGACAGCAGATTCCGAAACCGATAAGAAAAAGAATTTGAGAAAAAAAATAAAAAAGTTTGCGAGAGGGGGTTGGTAAAACCCCTCTGCCGGGCTTTATAGGTGAAGGGTTAATTCTTCAGAAAGAAAACCCGGATTTGTACCTTGACAATTTCATACCAGCAGCGAGAGGATACCCGGAATTTTTCAGCTACGCATTCTTGCGGCGGAATCCGGTGAAAACGTGAGGGAATACAGATGGGAGGCACCCTTTGCAGGAAAGATTACGAATTACCTCTTGCGGCTTAAATGCTTGATCCTTATTTTAATTGTTATTTCCATAAACGGAGATAACAGCAGATACCATGTGGCGGTGCTTCGCTTCGTGCAGGTGCCGCCATATGCATGTGCTGTTATCAATGAATTGGTATCAGTAACAGATAAAGTTGTCAGGGAGGTGGTTCCAATGATTGAATAGTGCAGGTACAGACCTGCTGAAAAGAAAAACGATGATAAGTGAAGAAAGAGAGGATTAAGTCAAAATGAAAATGAAGTTCAAAAGATTCTTATCAGGAGTCATGGCAGTTGCCACGTTAGCGTCTGTAATCGTTCAGCCAGTAGCTGTTTCTGCATCGGAATTAGAACCGGAAGAAATACCGTTTGAACAGCAGTATCCGGAATTAAAAGATGTCCAGAATTCACTTGATTCAGATGAAATTGTGGCAGCAAATGACATTGAACTTGCCTATGGACAGGAATTTGAGGTGGAAGTAGATCTGTCCGGTATCGAAGGGGTAGATGAAAGCAAAATGAAAATCTTATTCCATGAGGCAAAGAATGAAGATGGTGCAGATTTTGACACTCACACACCGGATACCTATAAGGCTGTGTATGCTGTGGAGCCGGTTAGTGGGCATCCATCTTATAGAATCAGCAGAAATATCACAGTGAAAGAGCCGGAAACAGAGCAGCAGTCAGAAAGTTCTTCTGAGATTGTAGTTGATGATAATGGCGATACAGGAGATACGGAGCTGAGTGATGACGATTCAGATTCGCACCGGGAAACAGAGAAAGAGATTGATTCCGAAACTGGACTGACTGTTTCAGAAGCATTAGAACAGGCAGAAAGTAATGGAATTGATCTGTATGCAATGGATGCAGGAGAAACCATAACCTTTATGGCTTCAGCAGGAAATGCAAGAAGTTCACAGCAGGTTTCTGTTACAAGGGGAACCATGTATCGTTACGCAGATTATGGATATGGTAGTTACCTTACTTATCAGTATACTGTGAAATTTGGTAATGTATCTGCCACAGCATACTGTGTACAGCCATCCAAGCCGGGACCTGGTACTGGAACGTACACGATCAATAAGGTTGGAGATGGCAAGGCACTTGCGAAAGTATGTTATTACGGTACAAAGGCATCTGGAGATGATGGATTCTTTACAGAAGAGAATGGATATGGAAATTTAAGTGCCGGAGCCAGATTTATTCTGGTACACCTCGCAGCATCTTATGCAAATGGTAGCGGGGACGCTTTTTCAGGTGCAAACAGTACTGCACAGAATCTTGCAAAGAAACTTTATAATTATTGCGTTTCTCAACCGGATATTCCATCAGTGGCAATGTCTTTTTCAGATGCAAACGTAAAAGCCTATGTAGATGGTAACAGTCAGAGAACAAAGGATATAACATTTAAGGCAGATGCATTACAGACAATTACTATGAAACTTCCTGCAGGTGTACAGCTTCATAACCTGACAACAGGTAAAACAAGTAAAGCCGGAGAAAGTGTGGAAATTTGTGGTGGTACAAAGTTTTATCTGTCTGCACCGCTGACACAGGTGAGTGATGTGGCAGAGAGCTGGTCATCTACCATGAAGGGATGCATTACAAAAGATTATTCTGCTTATAAGATTACCACAGGATCTGGAACACAGGATCTGGCATTGGTATTTGGAGAAGGCGTGGACGATGAAAAGTATGTGGACTTCAAAGTATCCTGGATTGAACTGGCAACCGTAGAAGTTGTGAAGAAAGACTCCACAGCAGATGTAAATCTTGCTGGTGCTGTATTTGGCATTTACAGCGATCCGGATTGCAAAAATCTGATTACTACAATGCCAGAAACGGACAGCAATGGCAAAACTTCTGCAACGATTGTAAAAACACAGGATACCGTATATCTGAAAGAAATCACAGCACCGAAAGGCTATGTACTTAATACGACAGCTTACAATGTGAAGCTGGTAGCAAGTAAGACTACATCCACAACAGTACCGGACAAGGAACAGCTTGGAGAACTGACAGTATATAAAGAAGGTCAGGTTCTTGCTGGTGCAGATGTTAGTGACAGTGGTGTTACATTTAAGTATGAAAACAGACGTCTGAAAGGTGCAGTATATAATGTATATGCCGGAGCGGATATTATGTCTGCTTATGGGGCAAAGATTTACAGCAAGGGTGATCTGGTAAAAGAAAATCTGTCCACGGATGAAAATGGAGCCTGTGTTCTGAAAAATCTGCATCTTGGAACTTACGTTGTAAAGGAAGTGCAGGCACCGGAGAACTTCTACAATGCAGGAGAAGAAAAAGAAGTAACGCTTTCCTATGCAGGACAGAACGTGGAAGTTGTATTTTCCGATGTGACATTTACAAATGACAGACAGAAAGCAGATGTGAATGTTGTGAAAAAGGATAACGATACAGAAAATCCGTTATCCGGAGGTATCTTTGCTCTGTATGCTGGCAGTGGCATTGCAAATGCAGATGGAACAGTGGTTGTGAAGAAAGGAACACTGATTGAAAAAGCGACAACTGGAGCAGATGGAAAAGCAGCATTTACCGCAGATCTGCCGATTGGATTTTCTTATGTAGTGAAAGAAGAACAGGCACCAGAGAAATATCTGAGAAATTCAAAAGACGTATATACGTTCAAATTTGCGTACACCAATGATAATGAGCCTAAAGTTTCATTTACACATACGTTTGTGAATGAGAGAGTTAAAGCTAAGATTACTCTGGAAAAGAGAGACGCTGAGACGAAACAGGCAGTTGCACAGGGAGACGCAACACTGGAAAAAGCAGTATATGGACTGTATGCCCGTAATGATATTGTTCATCCGGATGGTGCGACTGGCGTGATCTACAAGGCAGGAGAGCAGGTTGCTACACTGACTACGGATAAAAACGGACAGGCTTCTGTGGAAAATCTGTACCTGGGGGATTATTTTGTGAAGGAGATTAGTCCATCTGTTGGCTATTTGGCAGATGAAAATGAGTATGACCTGGTTTGCAACTATGAAGGGGATCTGGTTGCTGAAGTCAAACGTGATTGTACTTCACTGGAACAGGTAATCAAACAGCCATTCCAGATTATTAAAGCAGCCAATAATGGCAAGACAGACGCTGATCTTTTAGCAGGAGCAGGATTCAGTGCTTATCTGGAGTCTTCTCTGACAAAGAAAGCGGACGGAAGTTATGATTTTGATTCTGCTACGCCGGTTGTAATTGGAGAAAATGGTGCAACAGAAATCTTTACAGACGAAAAAGGATATGCTTGCAGTATTGCACTTCCGTATGGAACTTATACTGTACGGGAAACAACGACACCGCACAATTATACTCCGGTAGATGATTTTACAGTTCGCATTACAGAGAACCATCCAAACACACCGCAGACATGGCGTGTACTTCTGGATGACGAATTTGAAGCGAAGTTAAAGATTATCAAACAGGATGATGAGACGAAAAAGCCGGTTTTACAGAAAAATACAGAGTTCAAGATTTATGATCTGAACAATAAGAAGTATGTAGAACAGGTTACTACTTATCCGACTACGGTGAAACATAAGTCTTATTTTACAGATGAGCAGGGATATTTGATTCTTCCGCAGAATCTGAAAGTTGGAAAGTACCGTATTGAGGAGGTAAATGCACCGTTTGGCTATACGCTGAACGAAAATTACTATGAGGTAACAGTGGATTCCAACACTGCATATCAGATGGAAGGAACTTCAGGGGATGTGATCATCGAAGTGATTTATGAGAATCATCCGGTTAAGGGAGAACTGACTATCGTGAAGAAAGGCGAAGTTCTGGATGGATTTGAAGATGATTTTACATATCAGACAGAAAATCTGGAAGGAGCAGAGTTTGAAGTTTATGCAGCAGAGGACATTTATACTGCAGATTTCCAGAAAGACGATAATGGAAACCGTATTCTGGAATATGCAGCAGGTACACTGGTAAAAACGGTTACAACCGATAAAGATGGAAATGCGGTCCTGAAGAATCTTCCACTTGGAAGTTATAAGATTGTGGAAACGTCTGCACCGGAAGGTTTTGTTTTAAATAGCGAAGCACAGACAATTAAATTCTCTTACAAAGACCAGGAAACACCAGTGATCGAACAGACAGCTACATTTGACAATGAACGTCAGAAAGTAGAAATTTCAGTGGTTAAGCAGGATGCGGATAATGAAGCACCAGTTGCAGGAGCAGAATTTGGACTGTATGCAAAAGCAGATATAGAAGCTCACGGAACAGTGATCGTGGAGGCTGATACACTGATTGGAACCGCAATTTCCGATGAGAATGGAAAGGCTGTATTTACACAGAATCTGCCATTTGGAGAGTATTATATCAAAGAACTGGCAGCCCCGAATGGCTATGTATCTTCTGATGAAGTGATTGAAGTGAAAGCTGAATATCAGGGACAAGAAGTAAAAGTTGTACAGGTTGCTTGTGTATTTAAGAATCAGCCGACCAAAATTGAGGTTTCCAAGTCTGATCTTACGACAGGAGTAGAGTTATCTGGTGCGACACTTACTGTGCTGGATAAGGATGGAAATGTAGTTGACACATGGAAATCTGTGAAGGGTGAGAAACATCTGATTGAACGTCTGACCGTAGGAGAAACCTATACACTTCGGGAAGAACTGGCTCCGTATGGGTATCTGAAAGCAGAAGAAATTACTTTTACTATCGAGGATACCGGAGAAATCCAGAAGGTGGAAATGAAAGATGATGTGCCAACAGGAACAATTCTTATTAATAAAAATGGAGAGTTCCTGGATAAAGTGACCCCACTGGATTCTGTGGGTGGCTGGATCAGTCATTTATTCCAATATGTGACAGGAAATCTGAAAGACGTTACGTTTGAAGTTTATGCACTGGAAGACGTGAAAGCGGCTGATGGAGAAAGTGAGGATTACTACAAAAAAGATGAACTGGTAGCAACCATTATGACGGATGATACCGGAGTTGCCAAAGTATCAGGACTTCCGCTTGGCAAGTATTATGTAAAAGAGAAAGCTACGGTGGATGGTTTTGTCCTTGATGATAAGGCAAGAGAAATTGATCTGACATACAGAGATCAGGATACTGCAGAAGTAACTTACTCTGCTGACTGGCAGAACAACCGTCAGAAAGCGGAGGTAGAAGTTGTGAAAAAAGAGAAAGATTCTGATCGAGTGCTGGAAGGGGCTGTGTTTGCTCTTTGTGCGAAAAATGATATTACAGGTGCTGATGGAAAGGTGATTCTGAAAGCGGATTCTGTGATTGAAGAACTTGCAACTGATAAAGAGGGTAAATTGACATTTACGGCAGACCTGCCGATTGGCTTTGAGTATTATATCAAAGAAACCACTCCGGCACCTGGTTTTGCAACAACAGATGAAGTACAGGAGTTTAAGTTCGAATATGAAGGTGCAGACAAGGAAAAAGTAACATATTCCTTTACTTTTGAGGACGAGCCTACTGTAATTGAAGTTACCAAGACATCTCTGACAGATGGAAAAGAACTGGAAGGGGCAAAACTTCAGGTAACTGATGAAGATGGTAAGGTGGTAGATTCCTGGACTTCCGGCAAAGAAGCTCATATCATCAAAGAGTTGGTAGTAGGACGCAAATATACTTTGACAGAAACAAAACCGGCAGACGGTTATGTAACAGCAGAAAGCATTATCTTTACCATTGAAGATACTGAAAAACCGCAGAAAATTGAAATGAAAGATGATGTGACCAAGGTAGAAATTTCCAAAACGGATATTTCCGGTAAGGAACTGCCAGGAGCAAAACTGACAATTCTCGACAAAGACGGTAAAACGGTAGAGAGCTGGACTTCTGAGGAGAAACCGCATTACATTGAAATGCTTCCGCTTGGGGAGTATACACTTCGGGAAGAATCTGCCCCGGATGGTTATCTGATAGCTGAGGACGTGAAGTTTACAGTTGAAGATACTGGGGAAATCCAGAAAGTAGTTATGAAGGATGAAACAAAACCAACAGAAACACCAGTGCCGGAAAACCCAACCACACAGGTAACAGATACACCGAAAACAGGTGATGATACACACATGCTTCTTTGGATTCTGCTTGCAGTAGCAGGTATGGCAGGTGCAGTATCAGCAGTGTGGGTAGTGAGAAAAAAGAAATAAGAAACCTTTGACCAGGAGGGCATTTATGGACAGAATTGATTCATAAATGCCCTCTTTTTGCTAATACTAAGAAAAAATGAAAGGGGAATGTATTTTGAAACAGATATTGATTATTGCAGGAGTAGCGGTTATTGCAGCGGTTAATTTTGTAATGTACTGCTGTCTGAGAGTGGCATCACAGGAGGATCAGATGTTGGAACGAATGAGTAAAAGAAGGGAGCAGGAAGGAGACGATGATTAGATATGCAGAAGACAAGCCGAAGTCCTGTGAATACTGTTACTTTTGGAATGAGAAGAAGAAAGAATGCAGGCAGATGAGATGTTTTTATCAGCTTCCGGAGAAGCCGCCTGACCCAGATCCGCTTCATCGCTACTGGGTTCCATGTAAAGGCTGCCCATATGGGAAAAGTCCCTGCATTGGCTATTGCATGGCGAAAATATTAAAAGAACAGAGAGAGAAGAAGTCTGGATAATCGTACATATGCCTTTCCATATCATTATGGGGAGGAAGCTGAGCAGTACACGTTCTACCGGATTCCTAAGATTCTTTTTGTAAGCCCGGTATTTGGAAACTTATCCTGTGAGGCAAAATTGCTGTATGGATTATTGCTTGACCGTATGCAGTTATCTATGAAGAACCGATGGCTGGATGCAGAGGGCAAAGTATATATCTATTTTTCACAGGAACAGATTTCAGGACTTATGGGATGTGGAGTGAAAAAAGTCCGGTGCCTGTTAAAAGAACTGGATGACAGAAAAGGAATCGGGTTGATTACAAGAGTCAGGCAGGGATTAGGAAATCCCGATAGAATTTATGTAAAAAAATGTGTATCACCAGACAGGTTAAAGGGAAACTTGCAGTACGGTCAAAATGACCTGTCAGGAAAGGCAGAAATGACCGATACAGACAGGTGCAAATTGCCAGGTAATGATATAGAGGATAGTAATACTGAGAATAACGATACAGAGTATCATTCATTCTATTCGGATAGCAGTGAAATGAAAAGAAAAGAGGCAGAGCGTAGTGCCTATCAGCAGATTATTAAAGAGAATATTGGCTATGCCTATATTGTAGATGAGTTTAACCAGCAGATGTTGGATGAAATTGTCGGTCTGATGGTAGATGTGGTGTGCTCGGAACAGGAATTTATACGGATTGGAGGAGACAGAAAACCGCTTTCCGTTGTAAAAAGTCAGTTTCTGAAATTGGATTCAGAACATATGCGATTTGTTCTTCACTGTATGAAAGAAAATACCAGTAAGGTATTGAACATGAGGCAATATTTACTGGCAGTATTGTATAATGCACCATTAACGATCAGCAATTATTATTCATCTCTGGTACAGCACGATATGTATGAAGGAAATATATGATTTTACGGAAAGGAAGTGATTCAGGTGCAGGAGGAGGTAAATGAGAAAACGGTATCATTGTGTATTACCGGTGGCAAAGTAACAGTTCGCTTATTAAAACAGGCAATGATGAGATTCCTGGCTGCAATGGAAAAAGAAAAGGTGGAAAGATCAAGAAAACAGCAGCAGACAAAAGGACCGCCGGATAAAGAATACCATGGAAAGCAGAGCATGAAGAAGCTGGCACAGCAGAACGTACAGCTTTCCAATATTGAGATCACGAATAATAATATCAAGGCTTTTGAGAAAGTGGCGAAGAAATATGGCATTGATTTTAGCCTGAAGCGTGATAAGTCCGTAGATCCACCCAGATACTTTGTCTTTTTTAAAGCAAGGGACGTGGATGTAATGACAGCAGCATTTCGGGAGTTTACTGGAAAGACACTGAATAAAGCGAAAAAGCCGTCTGTCAGAAAGAAATTACAGGAAGCGATTACTGCCAGAAGCCAGGACAAGCAGCGAGAGCGGGAAAAAACAAAAGAGAAACAGAAGGAGCCGACGTTATGATTGGAATAAAGAATTTAAAGAAGAAACTCAAAGGATTCCAGGTACGTCCGCCCAATATGGAGAAAGCGAAGAAGGTTTTGTTGTATCTGCCATATGTGATTGTGTTCTATGTGACAGGTAAATTTACCTGGCTGTATCAGTATTGCCGGGGCAGCACCGTGATAGACAGACTTGTTGTTCTGCTTACGAATTATCCTCTGGCTTTTAAGGACTGGCGTCCATGCTTTCAACTGAAAAGTCTGGTGGCAGGTACAGTTGCAGCAGTCAGCATATGGGGAGTCGTATATTTTAAGGGCAAAAAATGGAAAAAAGTTCCGACAGGGTGAAGAATATGGTTCTGCACGTTGGGGAAATGAAAAAGACATAGCACCCTTTATTGATCCGGTCTTCGAGAATAATATCTTACTGACACAGACAGAGCGGTTGACGATGAACAGCCGACCAAAGAAACCCAAGTATGCCAGAAATAAGAACGTAATCGTGATCGGAGGCTCAGGTAGCGGTAAGACCAGATTCTATGTAAAACCACAGCTTATGCAAATGCCGGATAATGTGAGTTTCGTGGTCACCGACCCCAAGGGAACCATCATTGTAGAATGCGGTAAAATGCTGGCAAGGGGAACACCGAAGAAGGATAAGAACGGAAAAATTATGCGTGATAAACATGGCAGAGTAATCATGTCACCGTATAAAATTAAAGTGCTGAATACGATTAACTTTGCAAAAAGTATGCACTACAATCGTGCGACTTGTTCGCCGCTGAAAAGGCGGCGCACAGCGCTGTTTCAATCAGTTCTGTGAACTGATAATTCGAGAGGTGGAATGAAGGGGTAACGCCCTGAAACGCCTCCCCTGATACTCCGGCATGCAGAGGCCAAACTCTGTGTGAAGCCCGGTAAAGTCGGCAGAGAGATGCCGTAACAGGTCAAGCTGACGAAAGCTGTCCAGAGGTGGACGGTGCATCCTATATGCCGGGGGTCTATAAGATACCCATGGTGAGAATGACAGAGATGTCTGACGAAGCTCCCGAATGTAAAGGTCTAAAAGTGCCACACTCAGAAATGGGTGTGTGGGTTAAAGCTCAGGCAGTACGGTTTAGTAGAAATGGTTGTTACGAAACGCCGTGGCACGTTACAGGCGTGTCCAAGCTGTCAGGCCCAGAGGGAACACCTAAAGGTATGTATGTACAGATAGGATTATCGGAACAAGGAAAGGCAGGAAGTCTACTGGATAATCCGGCGAAGAATAATAAGCGGATGAATTCCTGCTGAAAAGCAGTGGTCGAACCGATGATATCGTCTGCGAAAAAGAGGACGGTTAGGAATGGCCACAAGTCAGGCAAAACGTCAGCAGTACACAACCACTATTCATGCAGTCGAGTAAGAAAAAGAAATTGTCGCTCGGTTTCATAGAAATGGGGTGATGTACATGGCACAAAAAGCTAAGAAGAAAAGCAAGTTGCGCCATGCGGAATACTATGACATGCAGAAAACCTTTGACAGTCTGTATGCCGACAGCAAAAGCGGTGAAGTCTTTGGGCATCTGATGGATATCATCAGTGCCCCAAGCAACATCAAGCTGGCATTCAGAAATATTAAAGGCAATGATGGCAGTCATACCGCAGGCACGGATGGGCGGACAATAGAATCATTGGCAGTCATGCCAGAGGATAAGTTTGTAAAGCTCATCCAGAAACAGTTCAGGAGGTATGAACCAAAAGCAGTAAAAAGAGTAGAAATACCAAAGCCAAACGGAAAGATGAGGCCTCTGGGAATACCGTGTATTATTGACCGAATAGTACAGCAATGTATTTTGCAGGTCATGGAGCCAATCTGCGAAGCAAAGTTCTATGAGCACTCTTATGGGTTCAGACCGTGTCGGAGCGCAGAAAATGCGATTTCCTATGCGTATGGACTCGCCCAAAGGAACAAGCTTCACTATGTAGTAGATGTGGACGTTAAAGGATTCTTCGATAACGTCGACCACAGAAAGCTGCTAAAACAGATCTGGACTTTAGGTATACGGGACACCAAGTTGATTCAGATCATCAAGGCCATGCTGAAAGCGCCAATCGAAATGCCTGATGGAGAAACCGTCCTCCCATCCAAGGGAACGCCGCAAGGTGGTATCCTTTCACCATTGCTGGCAAACATTGTCCTCAATGAACTGGACTGGTGGATTGCCTCTCAGTGGGATGAAATGGTGGGGCACATGAAACATCCGTGTAAAGTGACCTACTATCCCAACGGCGCAGAGAAAAAGTGCAACAGCTATACAGCCTTGAAGAAAAGTAACCTCAAGGAGATGCGGATTGTCCGTTATGCGGATGATTTCAAGATATTTTGCAGAACCAAAGAGGATGCAGAGAAAACCTATTATGCAGTCAAAGACTGGCTATGGAAACGGCTAAAACTGGAAGTGTCTGATGAAAAGTCAAAAGTGACTAATCTCAGGAAACGTGACAGTGAGTTTCTGGGTTTTCGCATAAAACTGCGGCGCAAAAGTAACTTGTGGGTGATAACTTCAAATGTCTGCGATAAAGCCATACACAGAATCAGCAAGGAAATGGCTGACAGTGTCAAGGCAATACAAAGTAGTAAGACGGCTGAAGAAATAAGCCTGAATGTGGGGGACTATAATGCCAAGGTTATCGGAGTGCAGGACTATTACTGCATTGCGACAAGGGTCAACTTGAATTTCAGCGATATCGCCCGTCCAATCAATGGACAGCTTCTCCATCGTATTGACGGAATCAAGAAGCAGGGCGAAATCAAAAACAGATATCTAAGGAAACGGTACGGAAAATCGAAGCAAATGCGATGGATTGGAGAAACGCCACTGGTTCCATTAGCCTACGTGCAATTCAAGATTCCAATGCGGAAAAGCCGAAAAATCAATCCGTATACGCCAAAAGGTAGAGCAGAGATACACGATAATCTCAGGATTGACGTAAATTCAATGCTCTGGCTGATGAGGCATCCGATACCGACCGAATCAGTGAGATACAACGACAACCGGGTCTCCCTCTATGCAGGGCAAGACGGTAAATGTGCAATCACCGGGAAGAAACTGGATGTTCAAACCTGTATTTGTTACAGGAAAACAAACGATTGTAAGAAGGGCAATGACAGCTACCAGAACCTGTTGCTTCTTTCTTTGCAGGGATTGGCAATAGTCAACTCGGAAGACATGATGTCTGTAGTGGCGTTGGTGAAGGAATACTCTCTGAATGCCAAAGTTATTACCAAAGTGAACAAACTGCGTGCTACCGCAGGATTGCCGCTACTGGCGGCAAAGTAGCAAACTTAGCCAATGTGAAAGAGTGATTGTGTATCACTGCTGAAACTATGCTTGATGGAACGCCGGATGCGGTGAAAGTCGCATGTCCGGTGTGAAGTGGGGGAAAACCCGGAGATAATTTCAAAGGGTTACCTATCACTATCCTTCCACTATATCCATTCGGAAAAGGATATTTTGAAACTGGTAAATACGATCATGGTGAACACGAAAGGGGAAGGCGAGAAGTCCAGTGAGGATTTCTGGACGAAAGCAGAGAGGCTTCTGTACTGTGCCCTGATCGGCTATATCTGGTATGAAGCACCGGAAGAAGAACAGAACTTTGCGACCCTGCTTGAGTTTATCAACGCTTCGGAAACAAGGGAAGATGATGAGACATTTAAAAATGCAGTAGATATGCTGTTTGAGGAACTGGAAAAGGAGAACCGGAGCATTTTGCAGTGCGTCAGTATAAGAAATATAAACTGGCGGCAGGAAAAACAGCAAAGAGTATTTTGATTTCCTGTGTGCAAGGCTCGCACCGTTTGACATTGCAGAGCTTCGTGAGATCATGAGCTATGATGAGATGGAATTGGATAGTGGTAGGTGACCAGAGGACAGCAC
>ENA-OQIU01000150-OQIU01000150.1-human-gut-metagenome-genome-assembly--contig:-NODE-150-length-13901-cov-2.209453_pt1 | contig 13901 bp, 19 predicted proteins | sample MGYA00242590_ERZ504755 | MGnify/ENA primary metagenome ERZ504755 (study PRJEB26092, sample SAMD00036359) | human gut metagenome | host: Homo sapiens | study: EMG produced TPA metagenomics assembly of...
TATTTAGTTCACGTGTCAAATAGAAAAGGGAAGTACAAAGAAAAATAATTACATTGCACCATGCAGATATTTGATGATGAGGGACAGCGGAAGATAGACAGGCACAGAAGACTTCGTGCCGAAAAGGCTTTATTACCATCGAGCAGCCTCGTGATATCCAAAATGCGGTTTCTAAGCTGCAATCAGAAAGCAGTTTAAAAACCGGGCGGTCAGCACTGCTTGAGTGTATGTCAAACCTTGTGGCAAATGAGATGTTTCCACCTGTAGATGCTTCCGGTATGCAGGCTGCCGAAGCTGAAAAAGAGACTTTGGATGACCCTGAAAATATGAATGATTATGAGACTGCTCAAATCAGCCATGTGAGTAAAAAGGTGTTAAAAAGAGGTAAGTATCTTAAGTGAAAATGTTGCTGAGCTTGTAATTGTGACAAACAATGTATTTGAAGACGGAGTCAGCTATGATGAATCAACGATGAATTACATAAAGGCAATGGGAATTGTAAACAGAGGGCTTGCTGCGATGGCAGAGCGTGTCGTTGAGGTGGTTGCAGGCATTCCGGTGACGGTTAAGTGAAGCAGTGTGGAGGTTAAGTGTATTATGAAGTTAATAAGGTCGTGCATAGTATCTTTTTCCATGTATTCAAAGATACCTATGCCACAATTTAAATGGAATGATGATGACATGAAGTACATGCTGGTATTCTTTCCGTGGATAGGAGCTGTGATTGGACTGCTTCTTATGCTTTGGAGATATATATACTCTCATTTTGGAGTGGCGGATATCTGCTATGTATGCATAGGCGCACTCATTCCGATAGCGGTTACGGGAGGCTTTCACATAGATGGTTTTATGGATACAATGGATGCGTTTCATTCATACAAACCGCGGGAGGAAAAGCTTGCAATACTTAAGGATTCACATATAGGAGCGTTTGCCGTTATAATGCTTGCAGCCTACGGATTATTATTCATGGGAGCTTTTTCTCAGATAATGAATGATAAAGCATTTATTGTTTTTTGTGCAGGCTTTTTCATCTCAAGGTGCTTAAGCGGAATAGCGGTTGTGTCATTTAAATCGGCAAAAAGCGATGGACTGTTATTTATGTTTGCGGACACTGCACACAGAACGATCGTGAGGGCAGCACTATACATCCAGCTTGCACTGTGTATAGCTGTTTTACTCATTGTGTCACTGCCTTATGCGGTGGTTATGATCATTGCGGCAGCACTTAGCTTTTGGTATTATTATGTGAAAACCAAAAAGGAGCTTGGCGGCATCACAGGCGATACGGCAGGGTATTTTGTGTGTATATGTGAGTGCGCCATGGCAGTGGCTCTGGGTGGTGTCTCTTTTATTATTTAGTATATTTGTTTTGAATATAGGAATGGTACGGATAAGAATTTTGATAAAAGTTGTACTATGAATTTTTAAACTTTGGAATTGGAGAAAATATGAAGCTTGTGATAGGCGGAGTGGCACAGGGAAAGCTTGATTATGTGCTCGAAAATATGATAGAAAAAACAGAAAAATATGATGTGTATGACTGCTTTTTTCTAAAAGATAATGCCTGCAATGATAAGGCGTCAAACATGGAATGGCCATGGGATTTTGCCGTCGATGATGAGAGTATACTCATAATAGATAAATTCCATTATTTTATCAGGGCTGTGCTTGAGAAAAATCTTCCACTGCAGGAATATATTTTGAAATTTATGCAATTTGCAGAGGAAAATAAGGATACGATAGTCATTGCTGATGAGATTGGAAACGGCATAGTGCCTCTTGATGCGTTTGAGAGAGAGTACAGGGAGCAGACAGGCAGAGCAGAGATACTGCTTGCAAAAAAAGCAGACGAGGTAGTTCGCGTAATATGTGGAATCGGTCAGAAAATAAAATAAACTGTATATTTATAAGACACGGCTGCACTGTCTCAAACAGAGAGCACAGATATCTGGGCAGGACAGATGAGCCACTCGATGAAGCCGGAGTTTTTGAACTAGAAAATGCGCTAAATAATGGTGTATACAAGGCTTTAGAGGAAAATAGCTTAAAGGAGCAGATAATTATTACCAGTCCAATGAGGCGCTGCAAACAGACGGCAGAGATTATTTTGCCGGTCGCACAGCACCATAAAATTTATACCGTAAAAGAGTTTGCAGAGATGGATTTCGGTGAATGGGAGCTAAAAAGCTATAAGGAACTTAGCACAGATATCCGTTTCAGGGACTCATATCAGGCGTGGATTGACAGTGGTGGAACACTTGCCTTTCCAAACGGAGAGAGCAAAAAAGAGTTTTGCAAAAGAAGTATATGTGGCTTTGAGAGGGCACTCACACAGGCATTAGAGCTTAAGAGGGCTATGCCTGATAAAAAGATACAAATGGTATTTTTTGTGCATGGAGGGACTATCATGGCGATAATGAGCCATTACTGTGATATGGATTACTATGATTACCAGGTGAAAAACGGCTGTGGCTACTCGTGTGAGGTGGCGGTTGAGGGCAATGAGATTGTGTTTAATGAAACAGTGCCCATATCGCTATGATTTATTTAAGAAGGACTAACATATGTGTTATCATATTTTTGCATTTATAGCAGGCTTTGTGCTTGATTTATTAATAGGAGATCCGCATTTTATACCGCATCCTGTCAGACTTATCGGCTCACTTATTTCTTTTCTCGATAAGAGGCTTAATTGTGATGCCGGATATAATAGCTCTGAAAAAAAATTAAATCTAATAAAATATAAAAGAGGCATGCTTCTTGCTTTTACTGTAATTTTTGCAACTTTTGCAATGTCGGTAATTATTATTGTGGCAGCATACAGTATAAATTTATATGCCGGGCTAATAGCAGAGGCTGTCATGACGTGGCAGATTCTTGCTACAAAGTGTCTTCGTGTAGAGAGCATGAGGGTGTACGATGCGCTAAGGACAGATGGAGTTGATGCAGGAAGAAGGGCTGTTTCCATGATTGTTGGCAGAGATACATCTGTGCTTGATGCAGCAGGCGTCACAAGGGCGGCAGTTGAGACGATAGCTGAAAATACATCTGACGGAGTGATTGCACCTATGCTTTACACTGCAATCGGAGGACCGGTGCTTGGCTTTGTATACAAGGCTGTGAATACGATGGACTCCATGCTTGGCTACAAAAATGATAAATATATGTATTTTGGCAGATTTGCGGCAAGGCTTGATGATGTGGTCAATTTCATACCGGCAAGAATCAGTGCATATCTGATGATTGCTGCGGCATTTATTGGTGGCAGGCAGTTTGATGGAAAAAATGCATACCGCATCTTTAAAAGAGATCGTTTCAATCATGCAAGCCCAAACTCAGCCCAGACAGAGTCTGTATGTGCGGGAGCTTTAAGGGTGCAGCTTGCGGGTGATGCAGTGTATTTTGGGAAGCTTGTGAAGAAAAAATACATAGGAGACGGTCTGCGTGAGATAGAGTACGAGGATATAAAGCGTGCAAACAGGCTGATGTATATTACTGCGTTTTTGTGTGAGCTTTTATCTGTGGCGGTTATGAGTCTTGGTTTAATATTGCTTTGAATATGAAAAATTGATGTAAGAATAGATGGAGGACTTGAATGAAAAGCATCCATGGCGGAGACATATACAACAATAAAGTAAATATGGATTTTTCGGAAATATCAATCCTCTTGGCATACCGCATTCTGTTAAAGAGGCTATGAGTGATGCACTTTCGTATGCAGACAGATATCCCGACATGGCATGCAGTGGTCTTAAAAAAGCGATATCAGAGTATTTCACACAGCAAGGCTGCAGCATACAAAGCGAGGATGTAATTCCCGGAAACGGAGCCTCAGAGCTTTTTATGGCGATAGCTCATGCCATAAAGCCCAAAAAAGCAGTGCTTCTGGCCCCGGGCTTTTTCGGTTATGAGCATGTGCTTCGTGCAGTCGGCTGTGATATCGGATATTTCCTGCTGGATGAGCAGAGTGATTTTTCTCCTGCTGCACGGTTGGATGCTTTAATGGATATGCTTACAGATGATACAGATATATTTTTTATCGCAAATCCAAACAATCCGACAGGGTATCTTGCAGACAGCACTTTCATGAAGCAAATAATAGGGCATTGCAAACAAAAGCATATTTATGTGGTGGCAGATGAATGCTTCATGGGCTTTTGTGAAAAAAATTATTCTGTTTTGTCACTTTTATGTGACTATGACAATCTGATTGTTGTAAGAGCCTTTACCAAGCTTTTTGCTATTCCGGGAGTAAGGCTTGGATATATGCTCAGTAAAAATGATGCAGTAAGACAAAAGGTTCAAAGAAATCTGCCGGAGTGGAACGTGTCTGTCCTGGCACAGATGGCAGGAGAGGCATGCATTAGGGAATCAGAGTATATTAAAGAAACGGCATCGTATGTGAGCGGACAAAGAAGGCTGCTGTCAGATGGACTAAAAAAGCTTGGGTTTAAGGTATATAAAAGTGATGCTGATTTCATACTGTTTTACAGCAAGCTTCCATTATATGATATACTGCTTAATAAGGGAATACTGATACGGGACTGCTTCAACTATGTGGGGCTTTCGGAAGGGTATTTTCGTGTGGCAGTAAATACTTATGATGAAAATGTAAGATTATTGAAAGTGATAGGTGAGTGTATTGAAAAAAATTAAACAGTTAGAGCCGATGGAGATTGAAAAGAGGAGCTTTGAGATAATTTCACATGAGCTGTCTGAAATGCAGATTACGCTGCCTGCTGATCAGGAGATGATAACAAAAAGAGTCATACACACGAGTGCTGATTTTGATTATATACAGACGCTTAAATACTCTAAGGACGCCGTTGCTATTGCAAAAAGGCTGATATCAGAGGGCGCTGATATAGTGACTGATACCAACATGGCTCTTTCAGGCATAAATAAAAAATATCTGGCAAAATTCGGTGGACAGGCGCACTGCTTTATGGCTGATGATGAGGTCGCTCTTATTGCAAAGGAGAAAAAGACAACGCGCGCGGCAGTAAGCATGGAGTTTGCATCAAGGATAGATAAGCCTGTGATTTTTGCGATAGGAAATGCACCGACAGCGCTTATAGAGCTGTACGATATGATAGAAAAAGGAATATATAAGCCTGCATTTGTAATCGGTGTGCCGGTGGGCTTTGTCAATGTGGAGGCAGCCAAGGAGCTTATTATGGAGACCGGCGTGCCATACATAGTAAATGTCGGACGAAAGGGTGGCAGTAATATTGCGGCTGCCATATGCAATGCGCTGATTTACAGTCTGGTTGATAGAGGCTGATTCATGAGGAAATTTAGTGATTATGAGATATGGATTTACCACAGGAAGCTGTGCGGCGGCGGCATCAAAGGCGGCGGCATATATGCTTTTAACCGGAAAGGCTAAAAACAAATAACGATTCAGACACCTAAGGGAATAGCTTACACGGCTGATATCACCGACATAAAAAGAAGTGAAAATGAGGTAAGCTGTGCCGTGATAAAGGACGGAGGGGATGACCCGGATGTGACCACCGGAGCCTATATATATGCTTCTGTACGGATTTTGCATTCCGATACCTGTGCTTTAAGCAAAAAAAAGCAGGATTTGGCTATCATAAATATTGACGGTGGTGACGGAGTGGGAAGAGTTACCAAACCCGGATTAGACCAGCCTGTCGGAAATGCGGCTATCAATCATGTGCCGCGTGAGATGATAGAAAAAGAGGTAAGGGAGGTCTGTGAGCTTTTGGATTTTAAGGGGACACTTGACATTACAATCTCGGTTCCAAAGGGAAAGGAGCTTGCAGAAAGGACCTTTAATCCAAGACTTGGGATAGTTGGTGGTATATCAATTCTCGGCACGAGCGGTATTGTTGAGCCCATGAGCTCACAGGCTCTTATTGATACGATAAGGGTGGAGCTTAGGCAGAGATATTCGTTTGGGTATGATTATGTGGCGGTTGCTCCGGGAAATTACGGTCTTGACTTTATGAAGGAAAGCTATGGCTATGATCTGGACAGGAGTGTCAAATGCTCCAACTTTATCGGTGAAACAATTGATATGGCTGCAGATATGGGCTTTAAGAGGATGCTTTTGACAGGACATATAGGAAAGCTCATAAAGGTAGCAGGAGGCATCATGAACACTCATTCGAGGGAGGCAGACTGCAGGATAGAGCTTTTGACGGCATTTGCGTTTAAGTGCGGTGTAGCGCCCGAATACATAAAGCACATTATGGACAGCCTTACGACAGAGGAGGCCTTGGCGGCACTTAAGGAAAGCGGCAGGCTGTATGAGGTAATGGATTATGCGATGGAGCGCATATGCTTTTATCTGGATAAGAGGGCAAAGGGCAGACTTGAGATAGACTGTATCATGTATTCAAACGAATTTGGTGAGCTTGCAAAAAGCAGAAAGGCAGAAAAATGGTTTACTTTGTTGGCGCAGGAACAGGCGCAGCAGATTTAATAACAGTACGCGGAATGCGTCTTTTACAAAAGGCAGATGTGATAATTTATGCAGGCTCGCTTGTTAATCCAGAGCTTTTGGACTATGCAGGGGAGGGCTGTGAAATATATAACAGTGCAAAAATGACACTGGATGAGGTCATCGCAGTCATGAAAGCTGCTGAGGCAGACGGAAAAATTACTGTGCGCCTGCACACGGGAGAGCCAAGCATATACGGCGCAGTGCGCGAGCAGATGGATGAGCTTGATTCTCTTTTAATTACCATATGAGAGCTGTCCGGGCGTGAGCGCGTGCTTTGGAGCTGCTGCATCGCTCAACATTGAGTACACGCTCCCCGGTATTTCCCAGTCGCTCATCATCACACGCATGGAGGGGCGCACGAAGGTGCCGCCTAAGGAGAGCATAGCAAGCTTTGCCTCACACCACGCTTCCATGGCGATTTACTTAAGCACCGGGCTTTTAGAGAAGCTTACGGAAAGTCTTATTGAGGGAGGATACGCGGCAGATACACCTGCTGCAATTGTATACAAGGCAACCTGGCCACAGGAGGAGGCATACGTGTGCACTGTCGCCACACTGGAGCAGACTGCGAGAGAGCACAATATCACAAAGACAGCGATAGTGCTTGTGGGGGATGTCATAGCTCACCGGCATTACGAGAAATCAAGACTTTACGCACCGGATTTTTCGACAGAGTATCGCAAGGCTTCAGTAGAGTCAAAGGATAACGATTGAAAAAAGGCGTGAATATATAAATATGGGAAATATATGGGAACTGAAAATATGAAAATTTGCATTGTAAGCTTCACAAAAAAGGGCTATGAGCTGTCATGTGACATAGCTCATAAGCTTGAAAAAAGTGCATATGAGGTGGAGGTTTTTACCAAATGCTCGAGATTATCGGATGAGAATATTAAAAATTCCACCGATGAAAATTTTAGAAATACCACCTACATATCACAAAATATATCAGACTGGACAGCTGCACAGATGAGTGAAAAAAAGGCTCTGATTTTTATCGGGGCATGTGGTATTGCAGTGAGGGCTATAGCTTCTTCTGTAAATAACAAGCTTAAAGACAGTCCTGTTGTTGTGATAGATGAGCTGGGGCAGTTTGTTATTCCGATTCTTTCAGGGCATGTGGGAGGTGCCAATGAGCTTGCGGTATTATTAGCTGCACTGATGAATGCCACACCTGTTATAACAACCGCTACTGATATCAATAATAAATTTGCAGTTGATGTTTTTTGCAAAGAAATGCAGGCTTGCAATAGTCAATAAAGATGGCATTGCCAAAGTGTCATCAAAGGTATTGTCGGGGGAAGTGGTTACTATGTCGGTCGACTGGGAGCACATCCCGGCTAAGCATAGGCAGCTTATAAAGGCATTTTTTAGATGAAGCTGATATGAGTGCTGATGCAATAAAAACAGTGGACTTCCCACCTGTTTACGGAGCTGATATTGTAGTATCATGCGAAAAAGCAAAGGACCCTAAAAATGGCAGTATTTACTTAAAACCCACACAAATTGTACTTGGTATTGGGTGCAGAAGGGATACAGCGTTTGAAAATATTGACAGGGCAATCAGACAAAGTCTTTTAAAGCTGCAAATAGATATTTCGGATATAGACATGATTGCATCAATAGATGTGAAAAAAGATGAACCGGGAATAAAGGAATTTTGCGAAAGAAACAGGATAGAATTTGTCACTTATACCGCGGATGAGCTCATGGCGGTGCAGGGAGAATTCAGTGCTTCGCAGTTTGTCAGGGAGCATGTTGGAGTGGATAACGTGTGCGAGCGTGCAGCAGTGCTTGTATGCAGCAGGGAATGCAATAAAGCAGGAGAACTTATCTATAAAAAACATAAATATGACAGGGTAACGGTTGCGGCAGCAAGGTATCCTGATTAATCATAAATGAGGGGCAAAATACCTTTTGAACTTCATATTATTAAAAAATTGCAAATAGCTGCATGGTTATATAAAATTAGTAGAGATGGAGATTAACATGAATAAAATTTACATAGTAGGTATGGGACCGGGCTTTGAAAGCATGATGACAAAGCAGGCGATTGACGCCCTGGAAGCGAGTGATGTCATAGTGGGATACACCGTATATATAAAGCTGCTTGGAGAAAAATTCCGGACAAAAGAGCTTTTGACCACTCCGATGCGTCAGGAAAAAGAAAGATGTCATCTGTGCTTTAAAAAGGCACTTCGAGGGCCAAACAGTCTCCCTTGTATGTAGTGGCGATGCCGGAATATACGGACTGGCCTCTCTTATGTATGAGATTGGGCAGGAATACGATAACGTAGAGCTTTCGGTAATACCCGGCATTACAGCGGCAAACAGTGGTGCGGCAGTGCTTGGAGCACCATTAAACCATGATTTTTGTACCATCAGCTTAAGTGACCTGCTCACGCCTTGGGATAAGATTGAAAAGCGTCTTGTGGCTGCTGCAGAGGGTGATTTTGTCATAGCACTGTACAATCCGTCGAGCCACAAGAGAAAGGACTATCTGATGAGAGCCTGTGATATTCTGCTTCGTGCAATCGAGCCGGATAGAGCCTGCGGTTATGTCGAAAATATCGGACGTGAGGGAACAAGCTATACGGTCTGTACCCTCGGTGAGCTTCGCAGTGCACAGGTTAACATGTTTACGACAGTATTTATCGGCAATGAGGGTACACAAATAATTGACGGAAAGCTTGTCACAAGGAGAGGATATCAGATTGAGTAAAATACTGATTTTTGCAGGAACAACAGAGGGACGTAAGCTATCAGAGCACCTGTGTGAAAGAGGCATAGAGCATACGGTTTGCGTGGCAACAGAATACGGTGAAATTGTGCTGCATGAAAATCCGTTCGCGCATGTTCATATGGGGCGTATGGACAGCGAAGGCATGAGAAGCTTCTTTGCGGAACAAAAATGTAAGCTCATAGTGGATGCAACCCATCCGTATGCAGCCATTGTTACCGAAAATATAAAGCAGGCAGTTTATGCGTTTAACGAGGCATGTGCTGTTACAGACAATCAGGCGGATAGTAACATATCAGAAAATATCGAATATGTGCGTCTTAAAAGAGATACGGATATATCAGCAGATTATGATAATATCCGCTATTTTGAGGACAATGAAGCATGTGCAAAGGCACTTAACAATACAGACGGAAATATACTGCTCACAACAGGAAGCAAGGAGCTGTCAGTGTATTGTAAAACCTCAGACGTCAGGGAAAGATTGTATGTGCGCGTGCTTCCGGGGCTTGAGAGCATAAGCTTGTGCATGCACAATGATATTACAGGAAAGCACATTCTGGCATTGCAGGGACCGTTTAGCACACAGCTTAATGAGGCGCTTATTGATCAGTATGACATCAGATGTCTGGTCACCAAAAAAAGCGGTGCGGCCGGGGGCTTTATTGAGAAAATAGCTGCCGCAAAAAATAAAAATATTCCGGTCTATATTGTGGGACAAAGCGTGCAGGATGATGGAATGTCATTTGAAGCTGTTTGTGAATATATTGACAGAAAATATAACAGGCTTCATATCATGCTTGCCGGCATTGGAATGGGAAATGATGCTTGCATGACAAAAGCTGTTTCAGATGCAATAGAAAGCGCTGATATTATACTTGGCGCAAGCCGTATGATAGAAAAATACAGTGCGAAGATAGACAAAAAGACCGTATTATCTTGCAGAACAGATTATTCCTTATCTATACGAAATTTGTGCAGATACTGAAAAAATCAGTAATGTTCTTATATTATTCTCGGGAGATACAGGCTTTTACAGTGGAAGCAAAAAGCTGTATCTGGCGATAAAAAATGAAATATCTGAAGGAAAATTAAATGCGGATGTGTCAATCCTTCCTGGAATTTCATCTGTGTCATACATGGCGGCAGCGGTCGGTGAAACCTACAACGATGCGTATATATGCAGCATCCACGGAGTAAAGCTGTCTAATATTACATCACGGATTAGCCACCATGCAAAAACGTTTATGCTGATGTCAGGTGTAAAGGATGTGAATATGCTTGGACACCTATTAAGCAGTGACGAAAGGTATGGTTTACAAAAATGCTCGGTAACTGTGGGATACCAGCTATCATATCCGGATGAAAATATATCGCAGCTTTCGCTACAGGAGTGCACAAAGCTTAAAAGGGAGGGACTGTATATCTGTATGATAAAAAATCCCAATCCGGTTGCAAAAAATGTCACACCGCAGCTAAGTGATGCAGCATTTATCCGTGAAAAGGTTCCGATGACCAAAGAGGAAATAAGGCATGTAAGCATCTGCAAGCTTCATTTGAAATCGGATTCAGTGCTTTATGATGTGGGAAGCGGAACCGGCTCCATAGCGGTAGAGGCCGCATCACTTTCCGATGATATGGAGGTCTATGCCATCGAGCAGAAGGAAAATGCCGTGCTGCTTATCACACAAAATAAAGAAAAGCATGGACTTGAAAATATCCATGTTATAAATGCAAAGGCTCCTGACGGAATGGACACTCTTCCGGTGCCGACACACGCATTTATCGGAGGCAGCAGCGGCAATCTAAAGGAGATAATAGAGGCTCTTAAAGCAAAAAATCCACATATCCGTATAGTGATAAATGCAATTTCCATGGAAACAATTTGTGAGATAAAGGAAATATTGTCGGCATATGATGTGAAAAATGAGGATATCGTGCAGCTGCAGGTCAGCCGCTCAAAGCAGATAGGACATTACCATCTGATGCAGGCAGAAAATACCGTGTGGATATGTTCGTTTGATTTAACCGTAGCTTTTATGCTACAACTCGTAATAAATCATCGAAGGCTAATATTTTAAGATATATGATGAAATAAAGGATGAATACATGAAAATAAATCGTTTTATGATAGCCGCACCCAAAAGCGGCAGTGGAAAAACAATGATAACCTGCGCTTTACTGCAGCTTTTAAAGGATAGCGGAAAAAACGTATTGTCATATAAGTGCGGACCTGATTATATTGACCCAATGTTTCACAAAAAGGTGCTTGGCGTATCATCCAAAAATCTCGATACTTTTTTTACGGATGAAAAGAAAACAGTGCAGCTTTTCTTAGATGAAAGAGCCGATGGTGATTTTGCGGTGCTTGAGGGCGTGATGGGATTATATGACGGGCTTGGCGGAATATATGAGCAGGGTTCGTCATACCATCTGGCAAAGGTGACGCAGACTCCGATAATACTCGTGGTGGACGCAAAGGGCATGGGAAAGTCAGTGCTTGCTCTTATAGCCGGTTTTTTTGCAGTATGACACTCAGCACTTGATTAAGGGGGTTCTGCTCAATCGGATGTCGAAGGGCTATTATGATATCATAAAGCCTCTGATAGAGAAGGAGCTTTCCGTAAAAGTAGTCGGATATTTCCCGGAACAGAAGGATATCGGGCTTTCAAGCAGACATCTGGGGCTTGTCATGCCGGATGAGCTTTCAGATATAAAAAAACAGCTCAATGAAACTGCCGACAGACTAAAAAAGACAATAGATATGGATTTGTTTATAGATATAGCAGACGCGGCAGATGAAATCGGTGACAGCGAAAATGCAGATGTATATAATGAAAAAAATATAGGTAATTGTGATCAAAATGAATTTTCACAAAATAAAGCAATAAATACCGTAAACATAGCTGTTGCAATGGACGAAGCATTTTGTTTTTATTATGAAGATAATTTGAGGCTTCTTGAAAAATGCGGAGCACAATTACGGTATTTTTCGCCACTGCACGATACCGGCCTTCCAGAGGATTGTGATGCAATGTTGCTTGGAGGCGGTTATCCGGAGCTGTATGCAAAGGAACTGAGTGAAAATGTATCTATGCTGAATGCCATAAAAAAAGCTTTTAGAGCCGGAATGCCGATGGTTGCAGAGTGTGGAGGGTTTATGTATCTTCACGCATATATCCGTAACATCTGTGATGATAATGATAAAAAAAACAATGCTGATACACGAAATAATACAGATATACAAAATGATATGAATAAAGTCGAAGCTTGTGGGGGCGACTGGATGGTGGGTGTCATTTTAAGGGAAAGCTGGTCAGGTTCGGATATATTGAGCTTGCGGAAAAGCATAGCAATTTTCTACCGCCAAATGAAAAAATAAAGGCGCATGAATTTCATTATTACGACAGCACCGATAACGGAGCCGATTGTATTGCGACCAAGCCGGCCACAGGCAGAAGCTACGACTGTGTGATAAGCCATGATAATTACTGGCTTGGGTTTCCACACCTGTATTATCCGTCAAATCCGCATTTTGCAGAGAGCCTTGTGAGAAAAGCATATGAATATAGAAGGAATAAAAATGGAAAACTCTTATAAATACTTTAAAAACACAGATTGCAAATATTTTCCGTGTCACAAGGGACTTTCGGATGACTTTAATTGTCTGTTTTGTTATTGTCCTATGTATAGTATGCCAAACTGTCCCGGAAGTAAGACCTACATAGAGAAGAATGGCAAAAAAATCAAGGTATGTACAGACTGTACGTTTCCACACAGACCGGAAAATTATGATAAAATCATACAGATTTTGATTAGGAATAATAATAACTGATTTATGGCCTAAAGCCGTTCGGAGGTTTTGCATAATATAAAAATATGGCAGGAAGGAGATGTTTTATATGCAGATTATCTTACAGAGAGGTCTTCCGTTTGAAGTAAAAATACCATCTGCCAGACCTGTTGATATCAGCGCATTATCAGAGGTAGAGTTCAATGAAGAATTAGAGAAGGGGATATGCGGATATGCAGGCTGGACGGACAAAAAATAGCTAAGAAAGCCTTTTCTGATATTCGCAAAGATTATGGCTTATGATATATGAAATAGAAGTATCAGAACAGGCTGACAGTGATTTGAGAGGAATTTTTGAATGGTTGTAACAATACTTAGAGTAATGTATGCAGGACGTGATATAGACAATCAGTTAAATATACACACAAAGCAATAAGAAATATGATATAAAGCAGTCTTTCACATTTAGGTTCGACTGCTTTTTTGTATCATTTGATGCTAAGCGTGAAATGAAAAAATGGCACAGTAAACGCCAAAATCAATTTAATAAAACTTGAAAACCCTGTAAAATCAAGGGTTTTAAAAATTACTTAAAATAATTAGCACTCATCTCTTAAAATGAAAGTCGATTTTTTGTCCTGTCTTGTGTATCCAGAAAGTGGCTATTTTACAGGCTTTCTGGGGCATCAGTCGTTTTTGTCTGGTGCAGGAAGATGACGGATATTATTTCAGTGCAGATTCTTGGTTTACAATTGGGATTCTCGGGTTACTATTTACCGTGTATTTTAAATGCGATATTTCGGAATTGAATTACGATTTTTGATAGATTAGATTGTTTAGAAACGCTAATTTTTTATGATATGATGATAAGAAACAGCTGAATAAGTAAC
>ENA-OQIU01000152-OQIU01000152.1-human-gut-metagenome-genome-assembly--contig:-NODE-152-length-13799-cov-2.595889_pt1 | contig 13799 bp, 16 predicted proteins | sample MGYA00242590_ERZ504755 | MGnify/ENA primary metagenome ERZ504755 (study PRJEB26092, sample SAMD00036359) | human gut metagenome | host: Homo sapiens | study: EMG produced TPA metagenomics assembly of...
TGTATTGATGATACCTGTTCCTTTTGTGTCTGTCATAAAGTCGCCACGATATCCAATCAGTCCTCTGGAAGGAATGGAGAATTCCAGACGGGTAGAACCAGTACCAGACATGGACATATTACGAAGTTCACCTTTACGCTGGCTTAACTTTTCGATAACAACACCGGAGAATTCTTCTGGAACATCGATAACAGCAGTTTCCATAGGCTCTAACTTTTTACCATTTTCATCTGTGTGGTAAAGAACTTCGGCTTTACTTACAGCAAACTCATAACCCTCACGGCGCATGTTCTCGATAAGCACTGAAAGGTGAAGCTCTCCACGTCCGGAAACCTTGAAGGAATCAGGTGAGTCAGTATCCTCGACACGCAGTGAAACATCTGTGTTGAGCTCGCGAAAGAGTCTGTCACGGATGTGACGGCTTGTGACAAATTTACCTTCCTGTCCTGCAAGAGGGCTATTGTTTACGATGAAGTTCATAGAGATTGTAGGCTCTGAAATCTTCTGGAAAGGAATAGCCTCCGGTGCTTCCGGTGAGCAGATTGTATCTCCGATGTGGATATCTGCGATACCTGAGATTGCTACAATCGAACCGATGTTAGCCTCGGCTACATCTACTTTGTTGAGTCCGTCAAATTCGTAAAGCTTGCTGATACGGACCTTCTCAAGCTTGTCAGGGTCGTGGTGGTTTACAACGACAGCCTCCTGATTTACCTTGATTTTACCGTTATCCACTTTACCGATTCCGATACGTCCTACATACTCGTTGTAGTCGATTGTACTGATAAGAATCTGTGTGTTGGCATCAGGATCACCTGTTGGGGCAGGGATGTAGTTTACGATTGTTTCGAAGAGAGGAGTCATATCCTTTCTCTCATCATTTAAGTCCTTCATGGCATAGCCGTCTCTGGCTGATGCGAAAACGAATGGACAGTCAAGCTGCTCTTCAGAAGCATCGAGATCCATGAAGAGCTCTAATACCTCATCGATGACCTCATTAGGACGTGCCTCCGGACGGTCAATCTTGTTGACGCAGACAATGATAGGCAGCTTGAGTGCAAGAGCCTTCATAACTACGAACTTGGTCTGTGGCATAACACCCTCGAAGGCATCAACCACGAGGATAACTCCGTTTACCATCTTAAGAACACGCTCTACCTCACCGCCGAAGTCAGCATGACCCGGAGTGTCGATGATGTTGATTTTGATGTCCTTATACTGAATAGCTGTGTTTTTGGAGAGGATTGTGATACCTCTTTCACGCTCGATGTCGTTTGAATCCATTACTCGATCCTGAACTTCCTGATTGTCACGGAACACACCGCTTTGCTTAAGAAGCTCATCTACAAGTGTTGTTTTACCATGATCAACGTGGGCAATAATTGCTATATTACGAATATCGTCTCTTGTTGTTTTCATATTTTCCTTCTTTCTTTAATAAATAAAGCTAAGTTTGCAACTAACTTATTCTATCATAATTTTTCCAATGTGCAAGTTTTCATTGAAAGTTTTTAAAAAATTAAGTGAAATGTTATTGGATTTGTCGACATTATTTGAGAAAATATACTTTATGGAAATGTTAAAAATAGCTGGAAAAACATTTTACAAAAGGAAGGGAGACAAAAATTCATGGCAGATAAAATGTTTGAAAACAACCAGGTATCAATAATCGGAGAAATCGTTTCAGATTTTTCAGTTTAGTCACGAGGTGTATGGTGAGGGCTTCTATATGATGGAGGTTTCGGTCAGAAGGCTTTCAGATTGCATGGACTATATTCCGGTGATGGTGTCAGAGAGGCTTATCAATGTGGAGGGTGACTACATAGGCAAAAGCGTATATATAGGAGGGCAGTTCCGCTCATTCAACAGGCATGAGGAGAAGAAGAACAGGCTGGTGCTGTCTGTTTTTGCAAGAGAGCTTGAGGTATTGGACAGTGATTATGATGAGGATGCAGCCAATCAGATTTTCCTTGACGGCTATATCTGCAAGGAGGCTATATACAGGAAAACACCGCTTGGACGAGAAATTGCAGACCTGCTTGTGGCAGTGAACCGCTCATATGGCAAGTCAGACTATATTCCATGTATCTGTTGGGGAAGAAATGCCAGATTTGCGTCGACCTTTGAGGTGGGTACACATGTGCAGATATGGGGCAGAATCCAGAGCAGAGACTATGTGAAAAAGCTCAGTGAGACACAGGTGGAGCAGCGCACGGCGTATGAGGTTTCCGTGAGCAAGATTGAGGCATAGTATTTTAAATGGACAGTAACTACGGATTTGTGATTTTCCAGAAAATTTGCAATAATAGTCAGATTGTGGTATTTTACTAGATATTATTGGTTAATGCTTGTAATTGTTGACGTTTACATCAGGTGTAAACTGTAATGATTATATATCAGGCAGAAAAGCTATGTGTATGGAGGCATGATTATTATGGAAAACGGTGCAGTACAGATTTATTATGGCGAGGGACATGGCAAGACAAATGTCGCTATAGGAAGTGCAATATGTGCTGCCTGTGAGGGTAAACAGGCTGTCGTTATTCAGTTCCTAAAGGGTAAAAAGGAGCCGGAGTTTTTGAAAAAGCTTGAGCCGGAGGTGAAATTCTTTAATTTTTCAAGAGCCGGAATACTCTTTGAGCAGCTTGATGAGGAGAGTAAGCAGGAAGAAATCATGAATATCAAGAATGGCTTCAATTATGCAAAGAAGGTTATATCAACAGGTGCTGACATGGTTGTTGTGCTTGATGAGATGCTGGGGCTTTTGGATTTGCATCTGATTTCAAAGGAGGAGCTGTCGGATATGCTTGCTTCAAGGCCTGATGATGTGACCGTGATTATGACAGGCAGAGTACTTGACGATGGAATCAGGAAAAATGGCAGATGAGATTTATAATATCGAGTCTGAAAAATAATAAGAAATATTGTCATGTGAGTTGACAATGCACAGGCGTGGTGATATTATTAGTGCAAGTGTGAGGCAGTTATATCATCTGCTGTATACGAATAATTTGATTAACAGATAGAGGTCGCGCGACTTATGAGTAGCTTTCCGGATGCCGCAGGGGCAGTTGATGGGAGATGAAAGGAATAGCGCCGAAGGGATTTATCATCTGCGGATATATCTCTGGGCATAGGGCGAACAGCCTTATGACTGTCATCAGATTTGATGGGGAGCTATCGTGATTCATGAAGAATTGGGACCGGCTCTAAGGAGCCGGTTTTTTAGCGCTTAGAGGCAGACAGCGGCATACTTATACGTTAAGAGAATCAAATACCGAATAAAGAAAAGCAAGAAGGAGATAAAATCATGGCAATTTTCAAAGGAGCAGGAGTAGCAATTGTTACACCTATGTACGATAACGAGGAGGTTAATTACGACAAGCTCGAGGAGCTTATCAATATGCAGATTGACAATGGCACAGATGCTATTATCATTGCCGGCACCACAGGCGAGAGCCCATGTCTGTCAATGGAGGAGCATGCAAAGGTTATAAAGGCTGCCGTAGAGTTTACAAAGCATCGTGTACCTGTAGTAGCAGGCACAGGCTCTAACTGCACAAAGACAGCTATGCAGCTTTCAAAGGAGGCTGAGGAGTTTGGTGCAGACGGACTGCTCGTTGTCACACCATACTACAACAAGGCTACTCAGGCAGGTCTTGTGAGCCACTATTCGCAGATTGCAGACAGCACAAAGTGTCCTATTATCGTATACAACGTACCGGGACGTACAGGCTGCAACGTGCTTCCGGAGACTATGGCAGAGCTCTTTAAGACAAAGGAAAATATCGTGGGACTCAAGGAAGCTACAGGAAATCTGGCACAGGCTTCAAAGACAATGTATCTGACAGACGGAAAGCTTGATATGTACTCAGGCGAGGATGGTCTCGTAGTGCCTCTTATGTCTATCGGAGCAATCGGTGTAATCTCAGTATGGAGCAATGTAGCCCCTGCAAAGGTACACAATATGTGTGACAGCTTCTTCAAGGGCGATTTACAGACAGCCTTAGAGCTTCAGAGAGAGGCTCTTCCACTTGTGGATGCACTCTTCTCAGAGGTAAATCCAATTCCTGTAAAGAAGGCTATGAACCTGATGGGTATGAATGTCGGACCTCTTAGAAGCCCTATGTGCGAGATGGGTGAGGATAATGCAAGGAAGCTTGCTGAGGTCATGAAGGCTTATGGATTAAAGCTTGCCTAGTACAACGAGAAAGGATACGATAAAATGACAAAGGTAATTATGAATGGCTGCAACGGCAAAATGGGACAGACTATCACAGAAATCTGTAAGGCTGATGCTGATATCAAGATTGTAGCCGGTATTGATTTATATGATGGAATAGACAATGACTATCCTGTTTTTTCGAGCATTGACAAATGTGATGTGGACGCTGATGTGGTCATAGATTTTTCCAATGCCAAGGCTGTTGACGGAGTACTGGACTATTGCGTGGACAAGCAGGTTCCGGTTGTTTTATGCACTACCGGTCTTAGCGATGAGCAGCTTGCAAAGGTTGAGGAGTGCTACAAGAAGGTGGCAGTGCTCAAGTCTGCAAACATGTCACTTGGCATAAACACTCTTATGGCTCTTCTCAAAAAGGCTGCACAGGTTTTCGCACCGGCAGGTTTTGACATGGAGATAGTTGAGAAGCATCACAATTTAAAGCTTGATGCACCTTCAGGTACTGCGATTGCGCTTGCTGATTCCATCAACGAGGCTATGGATAACGAGTATCACTATGTTTACGACCGCAGCCAGCGCAGAGAGAAGCGTGATCCTAAGGAAATTGGTATTTCTGCTGTCAGAGGAGGAAGCATCGTCGGTGAGCACGAGGTACTTTTCTGTGGACAGGATGAGGTGATTGAGTTTAAGCATACGGCTTATTCTAAGGCTGTTTTTGCGAAGGGGGCTGTTGAGGCTGCCAAATTCCTTAAGGGAAAGGGTGCAGGTCACTACGATATGGCGGATGTTATTGCAGCTAAGTAGATTGAATGAATTGCTTCATTGTGGCGATAGGTCGGGCGTAAGCTCTCTCAATGTACGAATATGAGTACACTTGCGGATTTTGCTTGATTTATTGGGGAGTGCGTATTATATTAAATATAATGACTATTCAGAACCACTGAGAACAAAAAAAGCTGATGCGTCATGCTTGCATGTAAGCAGCAGGTTTTCTTGTTTTGGATAGTTACATTGTTATTGGATTTAATTTTAAAACACAACAGGGGAGCTGGTGTTTAGCCGGCTGAGAGTAGACTGGTAGTGTCTTGACCCATAACCTGATTTGGATAATGCCAACGTAGGATAATATCGCACGATTTTTAGGCGGATATACTCATTGGTGGTATATCCGCTTTTTGAATGTGTGGGTGATTATGAATAGTTGTAAAGAGATACAGATGAATAATTTTATAGAAAAGCTTAAGTCACGCAGTCCTTTGATTCACAACATCACAAATATGGTTACTATCAATGATGTGGCCAATATTGAGCTGGCATGTGGGGCTAGGCCTATTATGGCTATGGCACCGCAGGAGATGGATGAGGTCACGGGTATCTGCGATGGGCTGAACCTGAATATAGGCACTCCTTCTGAGGAGCGCTTTGAGGCGATGCGCATTGCTGCGAGGATGGCAGCGAAAAAGAACATTCCTAATGTGCTTGATCTGGTTGGTGTGGGCGTGAGCCGCTTCAGAATGGATTTTGTGATGAGCCTGCTTGACGAGGTGCATGTGGATGTGATTAAGGGCAATTTGTCTGAGGTCAAGGCTGTTATGGAACATGGCAGGTGCGATGGCGGCGTGGAAGTGACCGATACGGCAGATGAGTCTGATGCAAAGGCGCTTGCGTGCAGGGCGGCCCTGCGATATGGCTGCATCTGTGTGATTACAGGTGAGACCGATTATGTGGCAGAATTATGTGATGAAGTCGATTGCTATGACAATAATGAAAGAAGTCTGATGAGTACTGATGCGATGAGTACTGATACGATGGGTTCCGGTGTGATGGATAATTGTGTAGTGAATGCTGTTGCGTCGGATGCTGACGGATACACGCATAATTACAGGGTAGGAAGCATTACAGGCGGCCATCCTATGATGAAGAGGGTGACAGGCACCGGATGTATGCTTTCAGGGCTCATTTGTGCGTTTGTTGCGGCTGATTGCGATGATAAATACGGTGCAGTCACGGCAGCACTTAGCTGCATGAAGAGTGCAGGCGGGCTTGCTGCCTCTGATATGTCAGAGCACGGCAGAGGAACAAACAGCTGTTATTTCATTAAGCTCGGAAATGCTGCATACCGGGACAGGCTGATTGATGCAGTATATCATATATGCGATGGTGATTATGAACTGATGTGAATATCGCTGTATGACAGACAATTGGTATGCAGGTCATGAGTCTTATATTTGGAAAACAACAGGATAAGAGGTGAAAGGTATATATGAACAAAACTGATTTAAAGCTCTACGCTATAACAGACAGACAGTGGTTGCACGGAGCGAGGCTTTCTGAGCATGTGAAGCTTGCAATAGAGGGCGGTGCCACTATGATTCAGATCCGCGACAAGGATATTCTGAGTACGGATTCTGATGCAGGGCTTAATGATGAGTATGATGAGGCTCTGGAAAATAAAGAGAATCTGTCATGAGCACAAGGTGCCGCTCATCATCAATGATAACGTGCAGTTTGCAATTGATATAGATGCCGACGGAGTACATCTGGGACAGGATGACATGAATCCGGCGGAGGCCAGGAAGCTTCTTGGAACTGACAAGATAATAGGAGTCACGGCAAAGACCGTGGAGCAGGCAAAGAGGGCAGAAGCTGATGGAGCGGACTATCTGGGAAGCGGAGCCGTGTTTGGCTCTACCACAAAGACTCAATGCAAAGCCTATGACAAAGGAGCTTCTGCGTGAAATCACGGCGGCTGTCGATATACCGGTTGTTGCAATCGGAGGCATAAATGCAGACAATGCAGTCACGCTAGAGGGCACAGGGATTGCAGGAATCGCAGTGGTAGGAGCGATATTTGCAAGCGCAGATATAATGGCTGCAGCCAAGGAACTCGCAGAAATATGCGATAATATGCTGTAATCACAGTATGACATACTGCTATAACTACAGTAATTAAACAATATTTTGAAGATACTGAACAGTTACGAGAAATCACAACATTCAGTAGAAAGGAGCGTAAATATGCATACAGCACTTACAATTGCGGGAAGCGATTCAAGCGGTGGCGCAGGCGTGCAGGCCGATTTAAAGACCATGCTTGCAAACGGTGTGTTTGGCGAGAGTGTCATCACAGCGCTCACGGCGCAAAATACCATGGGAGTTGATGCAGTGATGAATGTACCGGCTGATTTTATCGAGGCACAGATGAAGGCTGTTTTTACGGATATTTTTCCGGATGCGGTGAAAATCGGTATGACATCATCGGTAGATACGATTGAGGCGATTGCCGCAGGACTTGTAAAGTACAAGGCAAAAAACATAGTTCTGGACCCGGTGATGGTCGCCACAAGCGGAAGCAGGCTGCTTGAGGAGAATGCAGCAAACACTCTGATGGATAAGCTTTTTCCACTGGCTGACATCATCACGCCAAATATCCCTGAGCTCGAGGTGATATCAGGCAGACAGATTGAAAGCACAGATGACATCATAGAGGCATCAAAGGCTGTTTATGATAAATACGGCTGTCCGGTTTTTGAGCAAGGGAGGCCATTTTACGGACACAGCATGTGTGTGCGACTATTTATGGGATGGTAAGCGAGTCATTACATTTGAGACAAAAAGAGTGGACAATCCCAACTCACACGGCACAGGCTGCACGCTTTCATCAGCGATAGCCAGCGGTCTGGCAAAGGGACAGTCGCTTGAGCAGGCTGTGGATAACGGCAAGAAATATGTCACAGCATGTTTAAAAGCCATGCTTGATATGGGGCACGGCAGCGGTCCTATGAATCATGGAGCATTAATTTTGCAATAAATAATAGCAACTATTCAGATTCACTTAGAACAAAAAGCTGATGCGTCGTGCTTGCATATAAGTGGCAGATTTTTGTTCACAAGGAGGTCTGAATAATTACTAATTAATAAGACTAATAACAATAAGACTAATAACAATAAGAACAGGAGAGTACAATGAGTAATTACACAACACAGATGGATGCCGCAAGAAAGGGCATCGTAACACCTGAAATTGAAAAGGTAGCAAAGAAAGAAAAGATGGATGTAGACAAGCTGATGGAGCTTGTTGCAAGCGGAAAGGTAGCTATTCCAGCAAACAAGCATCACAAGTCACTTGATGCAGAGGGTGTTGGAAGCATGCTTCGCACAAAAATCAATGTAAACCTCGGTGTGTCAAGAGACTGCAAGGACTATGATGTGGAGATGCAGAAGGTCATGAGTGCTGTAAAGCTTGGAGCGGAGGCTATCATGGATCTTTCAAGCCATGGTAACACACAGCCATTCAGACAGAAGCTCACAAGCGAATGTCCTGCAATGATAGGAACAGTGCCTGTTTATGACAGCGTAATCCATTATCAGCGTGATCTTGCGACACTTACAGCACAGGATTTTGTCGATGTAGTCAGACTCCATGCTGAGGATGGAGTGGACTTCGTCACACTTCACTGTGGAATCACAAGAAAAACCATAGACCAGATTAAAAAGCATAAGCGTAAGATGAATATTGTAAGCCGTGGAGGAAGCCTTGTCTTTGCATGGATGTGTATGACAGGAGAGGAAAATCCATTCTACGAGCACTATGATGAGATACTTGAAATCTGTGAGGAGCATGATGTGACAATCTCACTCGGAGATGCCTGCAGACCGGGCTGTTTAGCAGACGCAACAGATGTATGCCAGATAGAGGAGCTTGTAAGACTTGGAGAGCTCACAAAGCGTGCATGGGATCACAACGTACAGGTCATGGTAGAGGGACCGGGACATGTGCCGCTTGATCAGGTAGCAGCAAACATGAAGGTACAGCAGTCAATCTGTATGGGAGCACCATTCTATGTACTTGGACCTCTCGTAACAGATATCGCACCGGGCTATGACCACATCACAGCAGCAATCGGTGGGGCTGTGGCAGCGATGAACGGAGCAGCCTTCCTGTGCTACGTGACACCTGCTGAGCATCTTGCTCTTCCAAATGTGGAGGATACAAAGCAGGGCATCATCGCCTCAAAGATTGCAGCTCATGCAGCCGACATCGCAAAAGGAATACCGGGAGCCAGAGATATAGATGATAAGATGGCAGATGCCAGACGTGTGCTCGACTGGGATGCACAGTTTGCGTGTGCACTTGATCCTGAGACAGCTAAGGCTATCAGGGATGACCGTCTTCCGGAGGATGACCACAGCGAGGCATGCAGTATGTGCGGTAAGTTCTGTGCAGTGCGAAGCATGAACAAGGCACTTGCAGGAGAGTATATTGATATACTATAACTATTCAGTACAGAAAATGCGGTACCGCATATTTCGTAAGAAAACGTATATTATGTAGGAGCAACAGTGAAGGTACTGAACAGTTACGATATACTTTAAGGTGAGGCAGTAAGTAATGGAAAGTAAAAAGAACATTAAAAAATCAACTATTTCAATCAGAAAGCTTGCCATGGCAGGAGTGCTTGTGGCAGTTGCCGTAGCAGGAAGCTTAATAAGCTTTCCTGTTGCCGGCAGCAAATGTGCACCCATACAGCACATGGTAAATATATGCGCAGCAGTATTTTTAGGACCAGTATGGGGTGTCGGTGTGGCATTTTGTGCGAGTGTCATCAGAAACCTGACAGGGCTTGGAAGCCTCATGGCATTCCCAGGAAGCATGGTAGGTGCACTGTGCTGTGGAATGATGTACAGATTCAGCAAAAAAATCATACCGACATGTGTTGCAGAGGCGCTAGGTACAGGCATACTCGGAGGTCTTGCAGCGTATCCTCTTGCAAAATATGTGATGCTCATTCAGCCGGAAGGCATGTTTATATACATAGTGCCATTCCTTATCTCTACAGTGGCTGGAAGCATAGTTGCAGCAATTGTCATGCTGATTCTTAAGAAAAATGGCGCACTGGCAGCATTTAAGGGGAATCTGTAGAGATAGTTTAAGACTAATTCAGAAACGTTATATTATAAAAGCCTTAATTGTTACTAAAAGTTAATCAATTTAGGATTGTTAAATAATAGTCAATGTGGTATAGTTTTCTTCGAACGGTATTCGAAGGAAACTGTATCATGGAGGATGTGTTGTCACCTTATGACAGAGCATATCCGGCAGACACAAGAAAGCCAAAAGCACATTGCTGCATCAGAATATGAAGCAGACAGCAAAGTGACAGGCGCGCACAGGATAAATCGACCGCTGCCATACGGCATATGGCGGAGATGATATCAGCTGCGATATAAGGAATGGTCTGACCGGCTTGGAAAGAAGGTGGTAGCATGAAAATAGGCATAATCGGCGCAGGCAGAGTGGGCTGTTCTATAGGTAAATACCTAAGGACAAAGGACATAGAGCTTGCAGGCTATTATGACGTGGATTCTGCGGCAGCTAAGGAGGCTGCGGAGTTTACAAGGACAGAGAGCTTTGATTCGCTAAAGCAACTGGCGGATCAATCACAGATTATATTTATCACCACACCGGATTCATTTATTATACCGGTTTGGGAACAATTAAAAGGGCTGTCTCTAAGGAATCAGATTATATGTCATTGCAGTGGCGCATTATCATCCGATTCATTTTCCGGAAGGGAGAGCATGAGTGTATCATGCTGTTCAATTCATCCAATGTTACCGTTCAGTAACAAATTTTCATCATATGAGCAATTAAATAAAGCATTTTTCACAGTGGAAGGGCAGGATGCTGCGGTTGAAGCAATATCCGGGCTGTTTAGTTCTATTGGAAATGAGGTATGCCGCATTGATGGCACCAAAAAGGCAAAATACCATGCAGCAGCGAGCATTCTGAGCAATCAGGTGATTGCTGTCCTTGACATGGGCTACACTCTTTTGGAGGACTGTGGCTTTACAAGGGATGAGGCGCTAAGAGCCACAGGTCAGCTTGTGATGCGCAATATCGAAAATGTACTTGAAGCAGGCTGTGACGGCGCACTGACCGGGCCAATTGAGAGAAACGATATTGAAACAGTGAAAAAGCATATTGCATGTATGCAAAATGACGATAGTGACGATGTCAGCTTGTACAAAATGCTTGGTACAAAACTGGACAAATATTGCTAGTAAAAAAGATCCTGATAAGGATTATACTCAGATGATGGAATTGCTAAGAGGCTGACAATACCGTGAATATTAAAAAAACGGATTGTTGCAGAAAGATAGAGGGATTGGACAATGAAAAATACAGTAGTAACTTTTAAACAGGCAAAGGAAAAGGGCGAGAAGCTCACGATGCTCACAGCATATGATTATTCTACAGCAAAGCTCATAGACGAGGCCGGAATCAATGCGATTTTAGTGGGAGATTCTCTCGGCATGGTGGTGCTTGGCTATGAGGATACACTTTCAGTGACTATGGAGGATATGATTCATCACAGCGCGGCTGTTTCAAGAGGAATAAAGGACACACTGCTTATTACAGATATGCCTTTTATGTCATATCAGACATCGGTTTATGATGCAGTGGTCAATGCAGGACGACTCGTGAAGGAAGGCCATGCGCAGGCTGTAAAGCTTGAGGGTGGCAGGGAGGTATGTCCACAGATAAAGGCTATCGTGGATGCGTCAATTCCGGTATGTGCACATTTAGGGCTTACACCACAGTCAGTAAACGCATTTGGCGGCTTTAAGGTGCAGGGCAAGGGTGAAGAAGCAGCACAGAAGCTCCTTGACGAGGCCCGCGCAGTCGAGGAGGCAGGAGCATTTGCAGTGGTGCTCGAGTGTGTGCCAAAGGCACTTGCAAAAAAAATCACTGAGAGCATAAGTATACCGACAATTGGTATCGGAGCGGGAGCAGACTGCGACGGACAGGTGCTCGTATATCAGGATATGCTTGCCATGTATGCAAATATGAAGCCGAAATTTGTAAAGCAGTTTGCACAGGTAGGAAAAGAGATGAATGAGGCCTTTACAGCTTACAAAAAGGCTGTTGAGGAGGGAAGCTTCCCGGGTGAGGAGCATACCTTTAAGATGGATGAGACAATAATTGACAAACTGTACTAATATCGAAGAATAGTTACGAAGCATAGAAGAATAAGGAGACATAAAATGTTAATATACGGACAAATCAAACAGGTTAGAGAAGCAGTAAAGGAATGGAAGAGAGAAGGCAAAAGTGTAGGCTTTGTACCTACAATGGGCTACCTCCACGAGGGACACAAGAGCTTAATCGATGCGGCAAGACGTGAAAACGACAAGGTTGTAGTGAGCATTTTTGTAAATCCAATGCAGTTTGGCCCTACAGAGGATTTAGACAGCTATCCACGTGATTTAAACAGGGATGCAAAGCTTTGTGAGGATGCGGGAGTTGACATTATTTTCCATCCGGAGGCTGATGAGATGTATGCAGACGGCTTCTGCTCATATGTGGATATGAATGGCCTCACCACAGAGCTTTGTGGAAAAACAAGACCGATTCATTTCAGAGGTGTGCAGACGGTTGTCCTGAAGCTGTTTCACATTGTGACACCTGACCGCGCATACTTTGGACAAAAGGATGCACAGCAGCTTGCAGTCATAAAGCGTATGGTAAAGGATTTGAATGTTGACACCGAAATCATCGGCTGCCCAATCATCCGTGAGGAGGATGGACTTGCAAAGAGCTCCAGAAATACATATCTTTCCCCGGAGGAGAGAAAAGCAGCACTCGTGCTGAGCCGCTCTGTTTTCCTTGGTGAAAAAATGGTGAAAGAGGGAGAACGCGACTGTAAAAAAGTCATCGCTGCAATGACTGAAGAAATCGAGAAAGAGCCGCTTGCGAAGATTGATTATGTCAAAATCGTAGACTTATCCACAATGCAGCAGATCGATACCATAGAGCACGGCATACTTGCAGCAATGGCAGTATACATCGGAAAAACCAGACTGATTGACAACTTTATGATCGAGGACTAGAAAAGAGGAAAAAATGACTATTTCAATGTTAAAAGGAAAAATCCACCGCGCGACCGTAACGCAGGCGGAGCTTGACTATGTGGGAAGCATTACCGTAGACATCCAGCTTTTAGAGGATGCCGGCATTTTTGAGTATGAGAAAGTGCAGATCGTGGATGTGAATAATGGCGCACGCTTTGAGACTTATACGATCGCAGGAGAGCGCGGCAGCGGAGTCATCTGTTTAAACGGTGCGGCAGCCCGCATGGTACAGACCAACGACAAAGTAATCATCATGGCATATGCAGATGTGACGCCGGAGGAAGCAAAACAGCAGAAACCGGTTGTTGTGTTTGTGGATGAAAACAACCACACCACGGAGATCACAAACTATGAACGTCACGGGGAGATATCGGCAATCCGTTAAAAAATTTACTGTTTAAACAAATATGAAGGCTGTATTTAAAAAGGTTAAAGATACCTGAAAATCCAGAAACAGATGACCGGGAGTAAACGGTAACAGTTGAATCATAAAAAGCAATCAGTTATAATTATTTATAATTGATTGCTTTTTTAATCATGGAAACATATTTTTGTAGAACAGAATTTATTTTTGCAAAAAGATTTTTAATTACATGGAGGAAAATATGCCGCAGAACTGTTATGAACTCGTATGGATATTTATCATTTATGCCTTTATCGGCTGGTGTACGGTAGGTTTCTACGCTGCATTAGACCGTGG
>ENA-OQIU01000153-OQIU01000153.1-human-gut-metagenome-genome-assembly--contig:-NODE-153-length-13744-cov-1.781597_pt1 | contig 13744 bp, 16 predicted proteins | sample MGYA00242590_ERZ504755 | MGnify/ENA primary metagenome ERZ504755 (study PRJEB26092, sample SAMD00036359) | human gut metagenome | host: Homo sapiens | study: EMG produced TPA metagenomics assembly of...
AGCAGCAGCTCATCGTGTACCTGAAGAAGAAGTCTGGTCTTTAACTGCTCCTCTTTCAGCCGTTTCGCCACGCGGATCATCGCTATTTTAATAATATCCGCCGCCGTTCCCTGGATCGGCGCATTCATCGCAACGCGCTCGCCGAATGACCGCTGCATAAAGTTGCTCGATTTCAGCTCCGGCATCGGCCGTCTGCGTCCGAACATCGTCACGGAATAGCCTTTCTCTTTGGCATCCTCTACGCAGCGGTTCAAAAACTCATGGATACCCGGATACGTCTCGAAATACTGCTGGATATAGGCCTCTGCCTCTTTCCGGCTGATGCCGAGATCCTGGCCCAGACCGAACGAACTGATACCGTATACGATACCGAAGTTGACCGCCTTCGCATTTCTTCTCTGCAGCGGTGTTACCTCTTCAAGCGGCACATGGAACACTTTCGATGCCGTCATGCGGTGGATATCCTCCGCCTCGCGGTACGCCTCGATCAGGTTTCATCGCCCGACATATGGGCCAGCACGGCGGAGCTCAATCTGGGAATAGTCGGCATCCAGAAAGACACAGCCAGGCTTTGGCACGAAGGCTTTCCGGATCAGACGGCCAAGCTCCATCCGCACCGGAATGTTCTGCAGATTCGGATCGGTACTGCTGATGCGGCCGGTCGCGGTGATGGTCTGGTTAAATGTCGAATGGATTCTTCCATCTTTCCCGATCACGGCCTGCAGACCGTCGGCGTACGTCGATTTCAGTTTGGCAAGCTGGCGGTACTCCAGAATATCGGCAACGAGTTTGTGATCCGGTGCGAGCTTTTCGAGCACATCGGCGGCGGTGGAATAACCCGTCTTGGTCTTTTTGTCCGCCCGGAAGCTGCAGCTTTTCAAACAGAATCACGCCGAGCTGCTTCGGGGAATTGATGTTGAACTCCTCGCCGGCCTCCTCGTAGATCTGTGCCTCCAGCTCTCCGATCCGCTCCGCCAGCTCAGCTCCGTAAACGGAAAGTGCTTCTTTTTCTGCGGCGATTCCATCCGCTTCCATCTGACGGAGCGTAAACACCAGCGGAATCTCCACATTCCGGTACAGATCCCACATGCCCTGCTCCTTCAGCAGCTTTTCCATGTTTTCCTGTGCGGCAAATACAGCATACGCCTGATAACCTGCATACGACTCCTGCTGTTCCGGCGTCATCTTTCCTGCGGCCGGAATCTTGCTTCCGCCGAAGATCTCTTCCACTGCCGGCACATAGCGGTGTACGTACTCTTTTACGATATCATCGTACGAATACTGTGATTTCAATGGATTTAATAAATACGCGGCAATTCCGGCATCAAACAGATGGGCTTCATCGGCGTCCGGCATATCCTTCAGAAATTCTTTTCCGTCCATGACGCAGAAAACCGGAATCTGCTTCTGCAGCTCAGTCAATTTTTCTTTTAAATAATCTCCGGTCAGGAAACCTTCTGCTGGGAAGTAAACAACATCCGGCTCTCCGCTTCCATACGCAACTGCCATACCGACAAGTGAACGGCTCCGATCTGCCATCGGTCCGTCCTTCGGGGTTTCTTCTGTCAGAAGAGCGGCTCCTGCCTTCTCCTCCTTCGCGATGGTTCCAAAGAGTTCTTCCGCCTCGGAAAAATCCGTTACGGTGCGCAGAAAGACGGCATCCTCTGGTTCTGCATTCGTCTCCTCGAAGCGGCCCAGCAGGTTTTTAAACTCCAGACGTTTGAACATCTCATACGCTTTTGGTGTATAAAAATTCGAGAGTGCCGCTTTTTCACGGTCGAGCTCCACCGGCGCATCGGTATCAATCGTTGCAAGTTTTTTGCTTAATTCCGCCAGATCATAATGATCACGCATCGCCTCTTTTGCCTTGTTCGGTTTTGATCTCCTCGAAATGTGCATGCGCATTTTCCAGTGTCTCGTACTGCAGCAGGATTTTCGTCGCGGTTTTCTCGCCGACACCCGGCAGACCCGGGATATTGTCTGCGGTATCGCCCATCAGCGCTTTCTAGATCGATGATCTGTTTCGGGAGAAGACTGTATTTTTCCTAACACCTCTGCCGTGTGGTAATTTTCAATCGTCGTCACACGCTTTACGGTCTTTGGAATCCGGATCAGAATGTGGTCCGTTGCAAGCTGCAGCAGGTCGCGGTCTCCGGATACGATCGTAACTTCCATCCCTTCCGCCTCGCATTTGCGGCCGAGCGTTCCTAAGATATCATCCGCCTCATAGCCCTCTTTTGTGACAATCTCAATGTCCATTGCTGCGAGCACTTCCTGGATCACCGGGACCTGTTCGCGCAATTCCTGCGGCATCGGCTTTCTCGTTCCCTTGTATTGGTCATACATTTTGTGGCGGAATGTCGGTGCATGGAGGTCAAACGCCACGGCAAGATACTGCGGCTGCTCCTCATCGAGAATTTTAAACAGAATATTCAGGAATCCATATACGGCGTTCGTGTGCAGTCCTTCTGCATTGGACAGATCCGGTACGCCGTAAAAAGCCCGGTTCAGAATACTGTGTCCGTCCAGTAATACGATTTTATCACTCATAATAATCCTTTCAGCCAGGGTAATTCTATCACTTCAAAATAGTGCAGAGCCAGGAGCACCAGAAACAGAACGAGAATCAGCATCAGCACCCGGAAAAACGTATCTTTGTACCGGCGGTGTCTCGCTTCTTCCTCTTTTTTCTCCAGATCGCGTTCCAGAAGTCCTGTCAGATTGTAGGAATCGGGCGCGTCATCCTCGAAATATGCCATCGCACGGTTCACATAAAATATGTCTCCAGTTCCTCGTGGCATGTATGGCATTTCCGGATATGGGAATAAACGGTTCCATCTCTTTCTCCGGCATATTTCCCTGCACGTATGGCTGTATTAATTTTTCTGCTTCTTTACAGTCCATAAAATCCTGCTCTCCTTTTGTATCCGGCCAGTGTTTTCCTCTGGCCGTTTTTTCTGCTATCTACCATCATACACTATTTTCTCATAATTTAAAAGAGACAACCCGCCGAAAAATGGGTTGTCTCTTGTTCTCTTATAAGATAACTGTTTTCTAGTGGATTTCCATTATGCACGGACAATGTTCGGGGTCTCTTTTCCTGCCTCGAAATCCAGTGCATTCTGCAGTGTGGTCTCTGCAATCGCACGCAGTGCTTCCTCGGTGAAGAATCCCTGATGTGAAGTGATCATAACGTTCGGGAAGGACAGGAGACGTGCTGTGGTGGAGTGCTCCAGAATCTCATCGGAACGGTCCTCGAATACGTTCGGGGTTTCCTCCTCGTATACGTCAAGGCCGACGCCGAAGAATTTTCTTGCACGGATTCCCTCGATCAGGTCGTCTGTCTTTACCAGACCTCCGCGGGACGTATTGACCAGGATCACGCCGTCTTTCATCTTTTTGATGCTCTCGCGGTTGATCATGTGGTATGTGCTGTCCATCAGCGGGCAGTGCAGGGAGATCAGATCACTCTGTGCCAGCAGTTCATCAAGAGTTACGTACGTAACAAAATCTTTTAAGGATTCATTCTGGTATACATCGTAAGCAATGACTTTCATGCCGAAACCGCGGCAGATTCTTGCCATAGCCGCACCGATTTTTCCGGTTCCGACGATTCCGGCGGTCTTCTGATAGAAGTTAAATCCCATCAGTCCGCCCAGACTGAAGTCGTTTTCTCTTACTTTCGTATATGCTTTGTGCATGTGGCGGTTTACCGTCATGGCCAGTGTCATCGCATGCTCAGCTACAGCCTCCGGGGAGTAACCCGGTACACGGCGTACATCAATGCCGTATTTTGCAGCTGTCTTTAAATCTACGTTGTTGAAGCCTGCGCAGCGCATCAGGATCAGCTTGACGCCTGCCTCATGCAGTGCTTCTACGGTTTTTGTTCCGACATCGGAGTTTACGAAGGCGCACACGGCATCGTAGCCCTTTGCCAGGGAAGCGGTTCTTGCAGCAAGGCCGGTTTTTAAATATTCCACTTCAATTTCTGGAAACTGCTCTTTGGTTCGGTCGAAAGATTCTCTGTCGTAGCTCTGGGTATCGTAAAATAAAATTTTCATAATGTTTTTCCTCCTCGCTTTGCGGTCATCTTATTGTTCCCGCTTACAGGTATTACTATACTTCATTGTTAAAACTTTGTCAATGTATTATTTGTTAAAATTTTATCAATTAGTAAATTTATTTTCAACATCTTTCACAACAGTACAAATTTACTGGATCACCTCGTCCAGGAACCGGGACGGCTCGACTTTCTTTTCAAACCGTTCCTCCACATAACAGAGCGTCAGCTCTTTCCGGGCGCGCGTCATTCCGACGTAGAACATCCGCCGCTCCTCCTCGATCGCCTCCGCAAGGACTGCTTTCTGATACGGCATTACGCCCTCGTTGACGTCAAGAAGATAGACCTTGTCGTACTCGAGTCCCTTGACGCTGTGCAGGGTGGAAACCATAACTCCTTCCGCACTCTCTGCGCGCTGCTTCTGTTTTTCCTTCATCTTCTGCTGGTATTCCTCAATATGTGCAAACCAGCCCTCGATGCTTTTCTGGCTCTTTGCCGCCTCCTGCAGCTCGTACCAAAACGGAATCAGATCATCCTCTTTCAGATGTCGGTATGCAGCATATTCCTTCACATACTGTTCATAGCCGATCGCATAGCGGATGTAATTGACCGCGCCGAACGGCGATAAATGCGTCAGTGTCGTGATATCCTGCTCCAGTTTGCGGATCCGCTGGCACATCCAGTCTTTTTCTTCGTAATATTCCAGAAGTGCATCGAACGAAACAGTCGCCTCCTCAAAGGCATCCCGCGACAGATAACGGTTCGGGCGGTTGGCAATCTTTAAAAACTCGCCGCGCTTCCGGCTTCCCATCGCAAGATTCAGATACGTCAGCAGATCTTTCGCAATCCAGTGGTCATAGAGATCCGGCAGGGCATCCCGCATCTGGAACGGGATCTGTGCTTCCATCAGTTCCTCTACTGCTGTCCGGCAGCCAAGATTCGTGCGGAACAAAAGCGCCATCTCTTCATATGGACAGCCGTTTTTCTCCGCCTCCCGCAGCTCCTCGGCAACGGCACGCATCTCCTCGCGCGGGTTCTTATATCCCCGGATTGCAACCGGAGCGCCTTTCTCGTTGTCGGTGGAAATCGCCTTTTCATACCGCTTTTTGTTGTGGTGGATCAGGCATTGGGACCGCTTCACGATAAATTCCGTACTACGGTAATTTTTATCGAGCACTACCTGCGCCGCGCCCGGGTAATCTTTCGGAAAATTCAGCATGATCTCCGGCTTGGCCCCGCGGAACTGATAAATCGACTGATCGTCATCCCCGACAATAAAGAGGTTATTTTCCGGCAGCGCCAGCATCCGCACAATCTCATACTGCACGGGGCTGATGTCCTGAAACTCGTCAATCAGGATATACTGAAATTTCTGCTGCCAGGCGCAAAGGACCTCCGGCCGCTCCAGAAAGAGACGTTTGCACTGCACCATCAGATCGTCGAAATCGAGTTTTTTGTTCTCCTTCCGCCATTTCTCATACGCCTCATAGATTTCGCGGAACTTTTCCTGCGGCATACAGGCGGAATAGTAATGTTCCAGCGGGATCTGATTGTTCTTCACAGTGCTGATTTCGCGCGCCAGATTTTCCTCGAGATCCTCTTCCTCCAGGTCTCTGGCATAGTGGTTGACCAGCTCGCGCATCAGCCGCTTTTTCTCTTCCTCGCTTAAAAATATTGTTGCCGGACATGCGGTACGTATGGCGCAGAATCGCGTAGAATACCCCGTGGAACGTTCCAAAGGTGACCTGGGTACTCGTCTTTCCCATCGCCTTCAAATACCGCTCCTTCATCTCTTTTGCCGCCGCACGCGTAAATGTTACGACAAGAATACGAGAGGCGGAAATGCCGCTCGTTACAAGCTGGCAGGTCCGCCCCGTAATCACTGCGGTTTTCCCCGACCCCGGTCCGGCAAGGACCATCATGGGGCCGGTGGTATGCATCACCGCTTTTTTCTGTGAATTATTATATATCATTTGGATAATTTCTCAATCGCTTTGTCGATGCGGGCAAGAGACTCCTCTTTTCCCAGAACCTCAAGGATTTCCGTTGCGCCGGCCGGTGTCATCTGTTTTCCGGAAAGAGCGGTACGGATCGGCCACATAATATAACCGGTCTTGTATCCTTTTTCTTTTCCGAATGCGCTGAGCATCTCAAAGAGAGCATCATTGCTGAAATCTTCCTGCGCTGCCAGCAGCGGTTTTACTTCCTGAAGAAGTGCAAGGGAGGTCTCCTCGTTTGTACTTCATCTTTTTGTGCGTGTACATCGAAGCGTCGTACTCCGGAACTTCCTCGAAGAAGTCGATGAGGTCTGCAATATCCGGGAATACTTCGATTCTGTTTTTACCATGGCTGCAATTTCTTAAAATCGAGCGGACGGTGGATTGTCTTCTGGATATACGGAAGCGCCATCTCATAGAACTTCTCGTCGTCCATTGCCTTCATGTACTCGCCGTTCATCCAGCGGAGTTTTGTCATATCGAAAACGGCCGGAGATTTGCTGATGTGGTGGTAATCGAAGATTTTTACCAGCTCCTCGAGAGAATAGATCTCGCGGTTTCCTTCCGGGCTCCATCCAAGAAGGGCTACGAAGTTGACAATGGCATCTTTTAAGAAGCCCTGATCGATCAGGTCTTCATAAGAAGAATGGCCGCAGCGTTTGGACAGCTTCTGATGCTCCTCGTTGGTGATCAGCGGACAGTGTACGTAAACCGGAACTTCCCAGCCGAATGCCTCGTAAATACGGTTGTATTTCGGGGATGAGGACAGATACTCATTACCGCGGACAACGTGGGTTACACCCATCAGATGGTCGTCGATGACGTTTGCGAAGTTGTAGGTCGGATATCCGTCGGATTTGATCAGGATCAGGTCTTCCAGCTCCTCGTTGTTTACGGTGATGTCTCCGTAGATCTCATCGTGGAAGGTTGTGGTTCCTTCGGTCGGCATATTGAAACGGATGACGTACGGTTTGCCGGCTGCCAGATTGGCCTCTACTTCCTCTTTGGTAAAGACCAAGGCAGTGTTTGTCGTTAGATCGAGATTTCTTTTTCCGTCCTACGTTACGCTTGCACTGGCTCAGGCGCTCTGCGTCACAGAAGCAGTAATAAGCGTCACCCTGCTCTACCAGCTGTTTTTGCGTATTTCAGGTACAGACCTGCTGCATTACGCTCGCTCTGTACGTACGGGCCGCAGCCGCCGTCTTTGTCCGGTCCCTCGTCGTGTACCAGGCCGGTCTCTTTTAAGGTACGGTAGATGATATCAAGTGCGCCTTCCTGGAAACGCTCCTGGTCGGTATCCTCGATACGGAGCATAAAGGTTCCGTCATCATGTTTTGCGATCAGATACGCATACAGGGCAGTACGCAGGTTTCCTACATGCATCCGGCCTGTCGGGCTCGGTGCAAATCTTGTTTTTACATTGCTCATTTTTCTTTTCTCCTGATTTCTGGTTTTTCTGGAACAATCCTTTTGTCTGTTCCCTTCCACCATTTATTTAGAATGGAAAACAGCCCGGCGTTTCTTCCGAGCTGCACCATCCTTCCACTTTTGCCAGCGGCAATGCTCTTTTTCAGACCTCTACGCCGTGCTGTTTCAAATATTCCATAAAGTCGCCGACGGTAGAAAGGTCTGTCAGTTCGTCGGTGTCGATTTCAATTCCGTACTCGTCTTCTAATGCCATAACCATCTCATAGAGATCCAGGGAATCTGCACCCAGGTCATCTTTAAAAGAGGTATCTTCGTTGATGCTGTCTGCATCACAGTTGAGCTGTTCTACTAAAATTTCTTTTATCTTTTCTAACATTGTTCTGCTCCTTCCTGCCTCTACCCGGCAGCCAGTATTTCTTTCGAAAAAAGTGTATCTGTTATTCCGGCATTTGTCAATAGATTTTTCTACTTTTACTGTTCTTCCGCCTGCGCCTCTCCTTCTCCGCTCTTTCCATCCTGGAACACAATAAAGCGGGAGACGCACAGGGCAATGCCGATTTCCGTCAGGATAAAGAGCACCGATGTTCCTCCGTAACTGATAAATGGAAGGGTAATTCCCGTTGCCGGCATCAGTTTCAGAACGACGCACAGGTTCAGAATAACCTGAATGGAAATATGTGCAAAAACGCCGCTCACCATCAGCATTCCATACGCGTCCGGCGCATTCTGTGCAACCACAAACAGACGGTACAGCAAGTAGCCAAACAGCAGCAATACAAGAAGCGCGCCAAATATTCCAAGCTCCTCGCAGATGATCGAGAAGATCATATCGTTCTGTGCTTCCGGAATTGTTGTAATCTTCTGCGTACTGTTGCCAAGTCCTTTTCCGAGAAATCCACCGGAGCCAATCGCATAAAGTCCCTGCAGAATCTGATAGCTGCCTCCAGAAAGCCATTCATAGATACGGTTCGACCGGAAGTCACCGCCTATTCTTTCAAAGATCTGCAGATTATTTTTTAAAATGATAATCGCAAAAACGCCAATTACCGCCGCGCCCGGAATCACACGCGCATAAAATTTTACCTCCGGGTCCGCCAGAAACAAAATGACACAGGCGATGAGTCCCAGAATAATGGCGGTACTCAGGTTGTCCGTCAGAATCCACGCAGCCAGCGCCTGCAGCACGCCAAGTCCGAGGACAATCGCTTTTGCGCGGATGGTACGCATATTTTTTTCCCATCTTCAGGATAATGTATGGCAAATACAGAATCAGCCCCAGCTTTCCAATCTCCGCAGGCTGAAGACTGACACCGCCGATCCGGAGCCATCTTCTCGCCCCGTAGGCTTCATAACCAAGCGGCGTAAACCTTACCGCCGCCATCAGAAAGAGACTTCCCCAGTATACCAGTGCTGCAATCCGCTGGAACCATACACTATGATAATCTACAAACTTCGACAATATCACAATCCCCACCAGAACAATAGCAGAAAGCCCCGCCTGATGCGTGAAATAATACATATCATTTCCCTTGAATGTACTGGCCGCCTCGTAGGCGCTCGCGCTGTACAGCATAATCAGTCCGAAGCTGACCAGCAAAATAGTGCAGGCCAGCAGGTTATAATCATAAAAATCCGAAGGAAGTTTTTTCTTCCTCTTTTTCTTCTTTTCTTTCTTCTGGGATGGCATGTTTACTTTCTCTGCCATGAAGTTTCCACCTCCATTGTTTTACTCCATCTATTTCAGTGCATAGCCAAGCAGGCTGACAAAGCTCGGATTTCGGTCGGTCGTTCCGAGGATAACCTTACGCACCAGCTCCGGATCGTCCGTGATAATGTTGTCCACGCCGCAGTTGACCATCCGCTGCATATCTCCCTGATAATTCAGCGTCCAGGCACAGACTTCTTTACCAAGACTGTGCGCATGCTCTACAAAGCTTTCTGTGATGTACGTATATTTTACAGAAAAGAAAGTCCGCCGCGTCCATATCCTCCAGGCCTCCGTACGACATTTTCATCGTATACCCGGTCTTGATATCCGGATTGATTTTCTTTGCCTGCCTGAGGAAATTGTAGTTCATGGAAGTCAGCACACACTGATCCACAAAGTCATTGTCCTCGATGATTTTCACCACTTTTTTGACAATATTCTGGTTGTGGCCGTTGTATTTTACTTCGATATTCAGGTTGATTTTTCCTTTCGCGTACGCGATGACTTCTTCCAGCTTCGGAATCTGCTCGCCGCGGAATTTTTTGTTGAATCGTACACCGGCATCGAGCTGGCTGATTTCATCGTAGGTCAGGGTCCAGATGCTGGCATTCAGACCGGTTGTCCGCCTCAGATTTGTGTCGTGCATAAGGACAATCTCACCATCACTCGTCTCCTGTACATCGATCTCCGCGTAATCCGACATGCTGTCCACTGCATATTTGATCGCGCTCATCGTATTTTCCGGTGCTTTTCTGGCTCCGCCCCGGTGCGCTGACACCGAAATATACTGGGAGGAAGCCGTTGCCTCTGCACGTGTTGCGCGCATGGCATATACAAGATAAACCGTTTCTCCCGCCAGCATGGCGATCGTGAGAACCACCGCCGTTACCGGACCGCAGAAGGTGCGTACCAGCTTCGAGCTCGGCTTTTTCGTTGTCCGGCTCTTCTGGTAGCCCTTTCGGGAGGAACGGATAAAAATCAGATACAGATACGTAATGCTTCCGATAAGGCCGAACGCTCCGCCGATCAGGCTCATCGTCGATTTGACCCAGTCACCGTAGACGATGACGGTACTGACAACGGTAGACGGCGTTTTCACCAGCTTTGCATAGGCAACGACAGCCGTTCCGAAAATCAGATACAAAACCCACGTAATCAGAAAAATCATCACCTGGAAAAAGACGTTGATGCCAAGCTCACGCAGCACGCGTTTTTCCAGTGTCTGACGCACCCGCAGATGGGTATTTTTCTCTTTTTCCGTCATCATGCACCGGAACGGGATGGTGTAGGAAAACACAAACGAGAACGCGATAAGCAGAATCGTCAGCACCACCGGGATCCAGTATGCCGGGAAGGCATTGAAAATCTTCGTCAGGGAAACCTGAAGCAGTTTCATACTGCGGATGGCGCTGTAGCTGCTGTGCAGCCAAAGGTACGGGAAGCTCGCTGCCATAGTAAAAAAACCAGGTCCACGGGCGGGCACGCACAAACTGTGCAGCTCCTCTTCCGCCGGCAAGCATCATGACAGGAACGGAAATCCGTTTTCGTTTCCAGGAGGCCTCCAGAGCCGCCATGACAGCATAGATTTCAAACAGCATACAGAAAAAGAAAACAAGCAGAATTCCAAAAATCAACAGAAGGGTCAGCGGATGCAACATGATCTTGTTGAAGTTTTCCGATGTCATATAACTCGTTCCCAGCTGTTTTAAGGAAAAGTTGATCGCCGCATTGGCGAGTCTTGAAACCAGCTGGCTGGAAAACAGGCGGTAGACCGTCTCAAATATCACGATGCTAAGCAGGTTTTTCTGCAAAAGTTTCCATGCCATATTCAGATAAATTCGTATCATTCCTGCATTTTTTACTGCCTTTTTTCTCATCTGCTGTTGTTCTCTCCTGTCAGCCGCAATTCCCCCGATGAATCTGTATGCAAAAATTCCTTTATTTTTTCTCTTTTGTATTTTTACATTTGACACTTCGAGTTCTTTTTTGAAGCTCTTTTCTTTCTGTTCATTTTAAACTATCTTCCAGTATAACACAAAACCGGGTCTTTGAGTATTCTTTTTTCTATTTCTGGTTGCACCACTTCTGCAGTTTTTTTACCATGGCGGATGGGCTGCTTACTGATTTTTCCATCCTGCTGTCCGCATCCGGTGCCTGCCGCAAAGCAACACCGAAAAAATACAGCACGAACGCAACGACGATGAGTTCGGGCTTTACATAATTCATTGCTTCCATGGAACATCCTTTCTGACTGTTCTGTTTTTGAAAGTCTTTTTTCTATATTATGATGGGATAATGATTTACGACTGGATAAGAATTTCTTACTGTAACCCAAAAAATCCCACCTGTTTTTCAGATGGGATTTTCCAGTGGTGTGCTGTTCTTTGATTTTTAATTTACTATCTTGTGCAGCAATTCCCCTGACCTGCCCCTGGCTGCGGTGCCGCACAGAAAGTCTTTGCATCAAACGACGGATTAAACGCATAAAAGTTCTTCGAATTCAATTCGTCCTGTACAGAACGCAGCGCTTCACCAAAACGTTGGAAATGCACAACCTCACGTGCCCGCAGGAAACGAATCGGATCTGCAACTTCAGGATCTTTTACCAAACGAAGGATGTTATCATACGTTGACCGGGCTTTCTGCTCCGCAGCGAGGTCTTCGAACAAATCTGTCAAAGGATCACCTTTCGACTGGAACTCACAAGAATTAAACGGAACTCCGCCAGCCGCCTGTGGCCAGATTCCGGCTGTGTGGTCTACATAGTAATTAGCAAAACCGGATTCTGAATTTCTTCCAGCGAAAGATTACAGGTAAGCTGATGAACGATCGTGGATACCATTTCGAGATGAGCTAATTCCTCGGTACCAACATCATTCAACACCCCCGCTACAATTCGGTTCGGTGCTGTGAAACGCTGAGAGAGATACCGCATGGATGCGCCCATCTCTCCATCCGGGCCACCGGAATGCAATACCAGATGATATGCTGTAACTGTAAATATTTCGATGATACAATATGTTTCCCGGGTAATTTGCCCGGGATTTTTTATTGCATTTCTTCTATATATATGTTATCATAACACGTGACCAGAACACACAAAATGGTCAGAAAAAAGAACAATTCTTTTCGCCGCGTAGCTGCGGCGTTTCTTTTTGCCCCGGAGATCCCCGGGGCTTTTTTGTTGGCCGATTACTGGCGATTGCACCATTCCTGCAGGGCGCGTACCATCGCGGATGGATTGCTGATCACACCATCAACCTGTGTGCCGAGCTTACGCTGCATCGCGCGGATGGTCTGTGGTCCGATGTATCCGTCAGCAGTTACCCCCGACCATTTCTGGATGGCCTTGATCAGAGCTGATCCGCCGGACAGATGATTGCTCCACTCGGCCGCTGTGATACCGACGCAGTATTTCTTGTTTGTCGTGGGTTGGTTACTGATTTTCCCGTCCACGCCGGTCCCGAAGATCTCCTGCAGGCGGCGGGTAAGCTCCGGACCCCATACGCCATCAATTGAGATCGCTTTTTGCGGTCGGTTTCTGCTCCTCTTTCGGAGCTGCACCGCCATAAGTGCAATACTTAGTATGGCAGTTAATCCAGCCAGCGCCGGATAACAGCCGTCCCCAGCTTGTATTCTGGATTTCAGTGACGGTGTAGCTGCCGCGGTCTTTGATTGTTCCGACGCATCGGCTATCTGCATCCGGCTTTTCCCGAATATTCAGGTCAGTATTGACTTTGTAAACTCCCGGATCATATGTTTTCTCTCCGGCTGCTTCGGCGTATCCGAAGAGCTGGAACTGATCAGCTTCTGAAGCGTTCCCAATCTCCATTATTCATGATCTGGCTCGGGCAGTGCTTGCTGCAGATATCATAATGACGGTATACGCGGCTCGCCTGGATGCCGGTCTCATGCATGATCTCCTTGACCACGGCCACCGTGTTTTGGAATGCTTTCTCGTAATCGTACCCCTGCTGCACACACATTTCTACGCCGATGCTGCTCCGGTTTCCATATTTTCCAAACAGATTCGTCCCTCCGTAATTAACGCCTACATGCCAGCATCCGCGGCTGTGTGGTGCTGCCTGGTACGCCGTTTCTCCATCATCAACGTAATAGTGGGCAGACATATTGGACAGCTCACCATTATGCTGTGCTTCTGCGTGTGTGCGGGCATCGGCACCCGCTCTGAAATTATACTGTGTTGTGGACTACAATACACCGCGGATCGTTCTCTTCGTAGGTGTTCTGGTTGCTGATAAAAGATCTGTCAATTCTCATGATACTTCCCTTTCTCCGGCAGATTTGCGCCGGCGACAAAAAAAGGCGGTTGTTGGCCGCCCTCACTCTGATTTCTGTGTCTGCTTGATAATCTGATTCACATAATTGCTCAGCCCCCGCACAAGGATGCCCTGCGTGACCGCTGTAAAGACGGCCATCGCCGCCTGCTGACCGGTGCACACCTCACTGGTAGCCAGCACCCAGATAGCACACAGTACAATGCTCACGCCGCCGAGAATCAGAGGAATATACTTGTCCTTTACAGCCTGT
>ENA-OQIU01000156-OQIU01000156.1-human-gut-metagenome-genome-assembly--contig:-NODE-156-length-13547-cov-2.137332_pt1 | contig 13547 bp, 15 predicted proteins | sample MGYA00242590_ERZ504755 | MGnify/ENA primary metagenome ERZ504755 (study PRJEB26092, sample SAMD00036359) | human gut metagenome | host: Homo sapiens | study: EMG produced TPA metagenomics assembly of...
TGACAGGTCTTGAAACCGTGTTTCTTGAAAAAGTGCCTTGGGAATGCGGTAGAAGGAGAAAAGCTCTCCGGCCTGTCCGTAGAAGTAGTCAAGGGTCATACGGTTGGTTGGCAGATAAAATGTGGCGATAGTACATCAACATTGTTGAAGAAACCTCCTTGTTAATACTTTTGGGGAAAATAAAAAGCGCAACTTTGATGTATGAAATCAAAATTGCGCTAAGTAAGCTATTAGAAAAATTTTTCTTGTCAATGGCCTTCTTTCTAAGTAAAACCTATTGACACCCTTGAAAATTGGGTGGTAGAATGACCTTGTGAAGTTTGAAGGTACAATTTTAATGCTATCCCCTATATAGTTTGACACTCAAAGATAGACTGCGGATGCGGTTTTTGGTGAGCTGAACGTATTGACGCGAAATTATGCCTATTCCCACACGTTTGTGTGGGGGTGTGTTTCGATACCGTTCGGGAGAGCGCTTGCATGGCATGCAAGAGGTCAGCGGTTCGATCCCGCTATTCTCCACCATACAGTTCGTATTCGAACCCGATTCTCTATGAGAAAGGGTTCGGGTACGTTTTTTGTTTATCGGAGGTTCTGCGGCGAGAGTACGCAGAGCGGTAAACGAACAAAGGCAGGGTATCATCGTGGTGATGGTATCCTGCCTTTTGTTTTGCGGGATCAAGGTCGCTTTGTGCGAACTTGATCGTCCCCCTATATGGCGCGTTTGGGGGTAATCGCTGCGTACGTGCGTACCGGGAGCCTGTACACCTCTGACAATGTGTAACACACTAGACTTTGTTCCAAAGTCCGTGTGCTAAGGGGCAGGCCCCTTAGAATTCCTGTGGAGTGTGTACGCACGTACGCAGGAAAACGGCAAAATTTCACTATATCGGGGTGTTCTTTCATTGGAGAGTATGATATACTCGGCTTAGTTCAACAAATCGAAATTTGACGGAGGAAAGATGGATGGACATTACTTATGTTTCTAACCGGAAAAAGTTTAATTATAGGGTTTGTGCTATCATTATTTCTAACAACAAAATCCTGGCAATGCACGATGAACGTTCCCCATACTTTTATTTGCCTGGTGGCAGAGTTCAGATGGGAGAAACTGCCGAACACGCAGTTGTTAGAGAAGTAGAGGAAGAACTGAATATCACACCTAAAATTATTCGTCCTTTATGGCTGAACCAAAGTTTTTTCACTGAAGATGTTGATAAGCTGAATTACCATGAAATCTGTATCTATTATCTGATGGACATTTCCGAAACAGGATTATTGGAAAAAGGAGAACGGTTTACACTCCATGAAGGTCACCATATACATGACTTTGAATGGCTTGCATTTGAACGGTTACAGGATGAATATTTCTATCCTATATTTCTGAAAACAAACATTTACAATCTTCCCAAACAATTCACTATCAGGTCAGAATATGAATAATCATGCAACTTCCAGTTTGCTGTACTCGTTCCTAGCAGGTTTGGGGCAGGCACGCCCAACAAGAAGCTGTCCCAAAGGGGCAAGAATTTTCAAGAATTGAAAATTTGTGGCCACGGGACGATTCTTGCCCTCTACCGCTTCGCTCAAAACTGCTTTCTGGGAATTATTTCCGAATTGTTAAGACGCAAAAATAAGTAAAGGGGTCACTGCTCGTATATATAATCGCCGGTTGCTCCGAACGAAGTTCCTGCCCCTGTTTTGCAGCGGCGTTGGCTGGAAAGCCGGTATCACGTTCGGACGGCTCATAAAATTTTCAAGGTACGTTTCCCATAAAGAAAAATACCGCCCAAGCAGCGCAGCGATGGATTTTGTCGGGGTGAATCGGCGGCAAAATGAATCGGGTGTGTTGCGGGGCGGTTAATCTTTCAGGGATGATCCACGGCGAGGCAGTGTTCAAAATGAACACGACCACATCTTGTGGATGGTTTCAAACCAATCCACAAAATCGGTGGGATTTGTGACAGAGAATATCATGGTTTGCAGGGTGCGTCAAGATGGTTTTGTAAAATTTATTGTGCTAAAGCGGTAATAGTAGGACTTATCTACTGAAAATCGAAGCGTCTAGCAAAGAATTTATGCGCACAAATTGGAAAATCAGCACATCTGTGCTATACTCAAAGCAGAATTTGTTGAGCTAAAACGGAGGTATTGAACCATGTCAGAGAAAAACACCGCCGACATTGGATTTGAAAAGCAGATTTGGAATGCTGCCTGCGTACTTCGGGGCAATATGGATGCTTCAGAGTATAAGGGTGTCGTCCTTGGTCTTATTTTCTTGAAATATATTTCGGATCGTTTTGAAGATAAGTATAATCAGCTGGTTGCAGACGGTGATGGCTTTGAGGAAGATCGTGACGAGTACACATCGGAAGGAATCTTCTTTGTGCCTGCTGGTGCGCGTTGGAGCGATGTTTCTGCAAAGGCACATGATCCCGAAATCGGTCAGGTAATCGATGATGCAATGCGCGCTATCGAAAAAGAAAACGTGCGCCTGAAGGATATCCTACCGGAAAATTTCGCGCGCCCGGAACTGGATAAACGGCGGTTGGGTGAAGTCGTTGACCTGTTTACGAACATCAAAATGATCGAACATGGCAGCGAGAAGGACATTCTGGGACGCACTTATGAATACTGCCTGTCGATGTTTGCAGAGCAGGAAGGCAAGCGTGGCGGCGAGTTCTTTACGCCGTCCTGCGTTGTGCGGACGCTGGTAGAAGTGCTGCAACCGTTCAAGGGCCGTGTGTATGACCCTTGCTGTGGCAGCGGCGGTATGTTTGTGCAGTCGGCTAAGTTTGTAGAAAACCACAGCGGCAACATCAATGATATTTCGATTTATGGTCAGGATTCTAACCCTACAACGTGGAAACTGGCGCAGATGAACCTTGCCATCCGTGGCATTGAGCCTGACCTTGGCAAGTATGCAGCAGACACCTTCCTTGATGACCAGCATCCCACGATGCGTGCAGATTACATCATGGCAAATCCGCCGTTCAACCTGTCCAACTGGGGTGCAGAGCAGCTCAAAGATGATGTACGCTGGCAGTATGGTATGCCGCCGGCTGGAAACGCCAACTTTGCATGGCTTCAACACATGATTTATCACCTTGCGCCCGGTGGTCGGATGGGCATGGTTCTGGCAAACGGTTCCTTGTCCTCCCAGTCCGGCGGTGAGGGCGAGATTCGCAAGAACATTGTGAATGCTGATTTGGTAGACTGCATTATTGCCATGCCAACGCAGCTTTTCTATACGACTCAGATTCCCGTTTCGCTCTGGTTCATCTCCAAACGCAAAAAACAGCCGTAAAACGCTGTTTATTGATGCCCGGAAGATGGGCGTTATGGTGAGCCGCAAACTGCGTGAACTTACAGATGGCACAAAAGAAGAATACAAAAACGAAGATGGTACATTAAAAAATGACATCAAAAAGATTGCCGATACCTACAATGCCTATGTTAATGGTACACTGGAAGATGTAAAAGGTTTCTGTGCAGTTGTTGATACAGAGAAAATTGCGGAGCAAGATTATATTTTTAACGCCGGGCCGTTATGTTGGCGTTGAGGAACAGGAAGACGATGGTGAACCTTTTGAAGAAAAAATGGCTCGACTGACTTCTGAACTTTCGGATTTGTTCAAGCAATCGCACAAGCTGGAAGCAGAAATCAAGGAGAAGTTAGGGGCGATTGGATATGAAATCTGAATGGAATACTTCGGCAATAGCCAATATTTGCAAAGTGGTAACAGACGGTTCACACACAAGTCCCAAAAGCGTATCACATGGCAAATATATGGTGTCAGTCAAAGACTTTACGCCATATGGATTTGATTTTAATGGGTGTCGACAAATTAGTTTTGCCGACTACGAGAAGTTAAAGAGTTCTGGATGCGTTCCTCAAAAAGGAGATATTTTAATCGGAAAAGATGGTGCAAGATATTTTGAAGATATTATAATCTATAATCAGGACGAAGCACCGGCGCTTTTATCATCCATTGCTATATTAAGATGTGATGAAGAAAAAGTGATTCCAGAGTATTTATATTACTTGCTCAAGACACCTTCATTCAAAAAGGATGTGAAAGATAATTATGGTTCTGGATCGGCCATACCGCGTATTATCTTAAAAGATTTCAAACGAATGAAAGTTGAGTACCCTTCAATTGAGAAGCAACGGCAAATAGTGAGTATTCTCCACGATTTAGACGCTAAAATTTTTAACAATCAAAAGGTAAACGATAATTTAGCGGCTTAGAGCTGAATACTCGCGATATCAATTGCGCCAGACATTAGTTTAGGTAACAGACTATCTCTTAGCATAGCAAGTGAATGATTTTGCTCTTCCTAAGATTTTTTGTTGCGCAAAGATTGGCGCACAGAAACTATTAAATTGGTCAAGTGTGTTCCGATCAGGAATGATGCGGGGATATTCTTCATGGCACTTCCTGAAATTTCTTTGAATGTCGAGCCTGATGCTGCACTCTCAATAACCGGAAGACTGTGTTTCAAGAAAAAGTATACAAACGCTGTTCCAATTTCTGAGTAAGGTATAACAGACTTAAAGCCTTGATTGGTTGTAACTTCATTAGATGCAATTGCAATATATCCGATGGGAGCACGTGATGAAAACAATACTGTATCTTTGGGCATGACTGTTGCACTGCTGTTCTTCAAACCAAGTTCTGTGATATCATTTTCGCCATGAGATATGAATTTGGACTTATTGATAGATAAATCTTTTGGCGTTATCCACGCAATACCATTATTGGTATAGTATTCAGGCTTGGTTTTTGAAGGCGTACTACCGCCCACAACAGTTCCAAGGTCACTTATTGTGCTGATTTGCCACATGGGATTTGCATTGTTGATAAATAATTCTTGAAAATAGGTGGCGGCTTGCTGCTCTAAATTATCGTTTGCCAGATTTTTAATAACTCTCACCAGTGGCGGGAGATTCTACGGAGCAACTGCCACTGCCGTCGTTCTCTGAACTCGTAATAAGGAGATACGGCGATGAAAAATCAAGTTATCAACGAGATACAGCGAAAAATGCTGCCGTATCTCAATAATGAACAACTTTTGTATTTGAAGGCGGTTCTGGAAACATCTTTGCAAGGTGTAGTGATTGAAAAAGGTGAAGAGCAACCAAAGGCTGAGGAACGAGATTCGGCAGCAGCGTTCATTACAGCAAAACGGATAGAGGGCTGTTCCGAAAAAACACTGACCTATTATTCGAAAACTATCGAAGCAATGCTGAATGGTGTGGGAAAATCACCGCAGCAAATTACAACGGACGATTTGCGAAAGTATCTGACGGATTATCAGACACAGCGGCACTCAAGCAAAGTTACGATTGACAATATCCGGCGTATTCTTTCCAGTTTCTTCTCGTGGCTGGAAGATGAAGATTTCATTGTGAAAAGCCCTGTCCGCAGGATTCACAAAGTGAAAACCGCCAAAAATCATCAAGGAAACGTACACCGATGAAGCACTGGAACTGATGCGTGACAACTGTTCAACAGTACGAGATTTGGCGATTATTGATTTGCTGGCATCTTCTGGAATGCGTGTCGGGGAATTGGTGACACTTAATCGTGAGGATATCAACTTTAATGAGCGTGAATGCGTGGTATTTGGCAAAGGCAATAAGGAACGATTGGTATATTTTGATGCACGAACGAAGATTCACCTTCAAAATTATCTGGATGAACGGTCAGATAGCAATCCAGCACTCTTTGTGACCCTGAAAGAGCCGCACGAGCGATTGATGATCGGTGGCGTGGAAACGATGCTCCGTGAATTGGGACGGCGATTGAAGCTAAATAAGGTGCACCCGCACAAGTTCCGGCGTACATTGGCAACATCAGCAATTGACAAGGGAATGCCGATTGAACAGGTGCAGCAGCTTTTAGGACACCAGAAAATCGACACAACTATGCACTATGCAATGGTAAAACAACAAAATGTGAAATTGGCACATAGAAAATTTATTGGATAAGGTGATATGAATGAAAGAAAAGTTTTTGAGAGAACTTGCGGACATTCAAACAGGACCGTTTGGAAGTCAACTTCATAAAGAAGATTATGTTGCGGATGGAACACCTATTGTCACAGTTGAACATTTAGGGAACAAGATGTTTTCCGAACAGAATTTGCCGCGAGTATCAAATACGGATAAAAATCGATTAAAAAAATATGTGCTAAAACAAGGCGATATTGTATTTAGTCGTGTGGGTTCTGTAGATAGATGCTCGTATGTTGATCAAAAACACGATGGATGGATGTTTTCTGGAAGATGCCTTCGAGTACGCCCAACTAGTGAAATTGATTCCGAGTATCTTTACTACTACTTTTGCTTAGAGGAAACAAAGCAATTTGTCCGAAATATAGCCGTTGGAGCAACAATGCCTTCAATCAATACCAAGTTACTTGGAGAAGTTGTAGTGACTTTTCCGGAACTGGAACAGCAGAAAAGGATTTCTGGAATTTTATCTGCAATCGATAGTAAAATTGAAGTCAATCAAAAGATAAACGATAATTTAGAGCAGCAAGCCGCCGCATTGTTCTCAAGCCTCTATAATCGGTCAAATACTGAGGTTAGATACACTGATTTAATACAGATACTCGGCGGCGGAACCCCCAAAACAGGCGAAACCGCATATTGGAATGGTAATATTGCTTTCTTTACTCCAAAAGATGTTGGCACACCATATACATTTATCACAGAAAAGACTATTACCGAAGAGGGACTTTCACATTGCAATAGCCGACTATACCCTGTGAATACAGTTTTCGTTACTGCAAGAGGTACTGTTGGCAAAGTTGGTCTGTCCGGAGTTCCGATGGCTATGAATCAATCCTGTTATGCACTTGTCGGTAAGGAAACACATCAACTTCTTGTTCTATTTTTACACCCTCAAAGTTGTTGATAAACTTAAACACAAAGCAAGTGGAGCTGTATTTGATGCGATTACCACTAGGGATTTTGAATCAGAGCAAATCATGAAGCTATCTGATGATGATGCTAGGGCGTTTCTCTGTGTTGCAGAGCCAATGTTTCAGGACATACTTAACAATAGCATCGAAAACTTGCGGCTTTCAACACTACGGGATTTCCTGTTGCCCAAGCTCATGTCCGGCGAGATTGATGTTTCCAATATCCAGTTTTAAGCCGCTAAATTATCGTTTATAAAAGAAATGAAGGGATAATATGGAAGATTTTGATAATGCTAAGACAAGAAATTCGAAGGAATGCGTTGTTACAAACCTTAATAGCTACCTGACCTACATTTCTGATATAAAGGAAACAATAAAGAAAGAAGAAGGCGCAGAAGTAAGCACAAAACACTATTTCTTCCGTGGACAGGCCAGCAACGAATGGAATGTCATGCCGGGAGTATTCCGTGGTGGGATGCTACCACATGAAGCAGAATTGATAAACGCAGCTTACACACGGAATCCTGACGACTTCAGAAAGTTGACAACAGATTTTGAAAAGCTCGCAAAATTGCAACACTATGGGTTGCCAACAAGACTATTGGATGTGACGGAGAATCCGCTAGTGGCACTGTATTTTGCTTGCCAGAACAATCAAGAGAGAAAGACAAATGACGGGAAAATCACATTGTTGCCGCCGACCGATGGAAAAATCTATTATAAGCGAGATTACGGAAAAAGTTATAGCGACATAGAGATCAAAGTGCTGGCATATTTGGCGAGCCATGAAATTTCGGGCGACTATACATTAGAAAAGCTGCTTTCGGATTTGAACAAGTACGGGATTTATACGGATAAAGAAGCAGAAGAGTGTAGGGCAAGTGAATATAAAAGCTTGCTTTCAATTATTCAAAGAAATTATTTTGTGATTTCCAACTTAAATAATGAAAGACTGGTGCGGCAAAGCGGCTCTTTTCTGATTAGCGGGAAATATAATGTTCAGCTTAAAGGAAAAATCGGGCAGAGCATTGTTAAACGGGCATATAGTGATGTCCAAGATGAATTTGAACTTCAAAGTTTTAGAATACCAGCGGGAAGAAAAAGTGCAATTTTTAGAAGAACTAAGTTTTTACAATATCAATGAAGGAACACTTTTCCCGGAACTTGAGCACCAGATGGCATATATTTAAAAGCAATTATGCGAACATACAAAAGCCTATGGCCGATAGGTTTGTGAAAATAGAAGTTCCGGTAACAAATATTAGAGAAGTATGTGATTTAGATATTTCAGACGATAAAGTGGATGAGATTATTCAGAGGGTACTGCGGGATGAAATAAATCCAGCGTTTTTTGATGAGTCCTATATTGCAATTCAGGAAAATCTGATGCCAGATTGGTATCGCAAGGAAATTGGACTCAGTAAAGTTCGATTGGCACTGACGGACACATTGGATAATGGTACGCCGATAGGACGTGCGATGGCAAAAAGAGCAGCACAGTCTATCGTTGAAAAGATTGTGAATGCCATTGCGCAAGAATCGAATACAGCAACTTCGGATAATAGTTGAGGAGAAAAATCATGCTTTCATTTACCGAAGATACCTTTGAACAAGCAGTTATAGAGCTATTTGAAAATATGGGGTACACCCACATTTATGCTCCTGATATGAACCGGACGAATTACAGCCGCCCGCTGCTGGACGATGTTTTGCGGGATTGTCTGGTGCGGCTGAATCGCAGCCTTCCGGCTGTGGCGATTGACGAAGCGATTTTGAAGCTGAATGATTTTGATGCTGGAAGTCTGTTGCAGAAAAACATGGTTTTTATGGACTATCTGCAAAACGGTATCACGGTCAAATATGCAGTCAAGGGTGAAGAACGGTCTTCGGTAGTAAAGCTGATTGATTATGCGGATGCAGACAAAAATGATTTTTATGTGGTAAACCAGTATGCCTTCGTGGAAAATGGAAACAACCGCCGTCCGGATATTATTTTGTTTATCAATGGTTTGCCGTTGGTTTTGATGGAACTGAAAAGTCCTTCCAAGGACGAAGTGGGTGCAGAAAACGCATACAACCAGATTCGGAACTATATGAAGGATATTTCTTCGATGTTCTACTATAATGCAATCTGCGTAATCAGCGACCTTTCGACCAACAAGGCGGGAACAATTACTTCTGGACTTGACCGTTTTATGGAATGGAAACAAAAGACGGTGATTATGAAAACACCGCGTATGCGCAGTTTGATACCTTCTATGAGGGGATGTTCCAGAAAGCACGGCTACTGGACATTCTGAAAAATTTTATCCTGTTTTCCGGTGATGGGCAGAAGCCGATTAAAATTTTGGCTGGGTACCACCAGTATTTTGCAGTGCGAAAAGCTATCGAAAAGGCCAAGATTGCCACTAAAACGGATGGCAAGGGTGGTGTGTTCTGGCATACGCAGGGCAGCGGAAAATCACTGTCGATGGTATTCTATGCCCATTTGCTGCAAGAAGCTTTGGATAGCCCCACCATCGTTGTGATGACTGACCGCATTGATCTTGATGACCAGCTTTACACGCAGTTTGCCAAGTGCGCACCTTTCCTGCGTCAGACACCTGTACAGGCAACCAGCAAGGACAATCTAAGCAAGCTGCTGGATGGCCGAGAAGCAAACGGCATCATCTTCACCACGATGTTCAAGTTCGAGCGTGGCGAGAAGCCGCTTTCCGAACGGCGGAATATTGTGGTGATGGCCGATGAAGCCCATCGCGGACAATATGGTTTTGATGAGAAAATTATCATCAAAGAAAATGAACAGGGTGAAAAAGAAGCACATACGGTCATTGGAAATGCCCGAATCATCCATGATGCCCTGCCGAATGCAACCTACATAGGCTTTACGGGAACGCCGATTTCGGCAAAAGATAGAAATACGCGTGAAGTTTTTGGTGATTATATCGATGTTTACGATATGACACAGGCTGTGGAGGATGGCGCAACGCGTCCGGTTTACTACGAGAGCCGTGTTATCAAACTCCACCTCGACCAGAATACACTGGCCTTGATTGATGCGACCTACGACGCACTGGAACAGCAATCGGACGCTGCAACGATTGAAAAAAGCAAAAAGATGCTGGGGCAGATGGAGAGTGTGCTGGGGGCAGATTCTACCATTCAATCCCTGTGCGAAGATATTGTTGACCACTACGAAAAGTACCGCGCCAATCTCCTGACAGGTAAGGCAATGATCGTAGCGTATTCGCGCCCGATTGCGATGAAGATTTATCGAAAACTTCTGGAGCTGCGCCCGACATGGAACGAAAAAATCGGCGTAGTTATGACGGGTGGCAACAATGACCCGGAGGATTGGAAAGAAATCATTGGCACAAAATCTCACAAAGAAGAACTTGCCAGGAAATTCAAAGACAACGATGACCCGATGAAGATTGCCATTGTTGTGGATATGTGGCTGACAGGTTTTGATGTGCCTTCACTGGCTACGATGTATGTTTACAAGCCAATGCACGGATACAATCTGATGCAGGCCATCGCGCGTGTCAACCGTGTATTCAAGGACAAAGAGGGCGGCTTGATTGTAGATTACGTTGGCATTGCATCTGTCCTCAAAGCCGCTATGAAGGAGTATACCAAGCGTGACCAGTCCCGATATGGTAATATGGACATTGCCAAAGTTGCATATCCGAAGTTTCAGGAAAAACTTCAGGTGTGTAAAGATTTGTTGCACGGCTTTGATTTTAGCGGATTTATTGGCGGTTCTCCGTTGATGATGGCAAAGCTAGTCACTGGCGGAGTGAACTTTGTTCTGGACGCAAATGCAGCCAAGCGCAAAGATCTGTTTCTGCGAGAAGCTCTGCTGCTGAAACAGTCGCACTCTCTGTGCTCTAGCATGACCACGGAGCAGGAGAGACACGAAGCAGCCTACATGGAAGCGGTTCGTTCTACGGTGGTGAAGATCACGTATGGTGGGAGTGGCGGTAAGACACTTTCTTTGAAAGAAATCAATGCTCAAATCAATGAGTTGCTAAAGGCGAGTATCCAGAGCCAAGGCGTTATCAGCTTGTTTGACAGCAAGCAGGCGGATGAAAATATCAGCCTGTTTGACCCGGCGGTGTTGGATGAAATTTCAAAAATAGAAAGAAAAGAAACATTAGCCGTAGAAATTTTGAAAAACTTAATGGCAGAGCAAGTTTCACTGTATAAACGGACAAATGTTGTGCAGTCTCAGAAGTTTTCAGAAAAGATTACACAGTTGATGAACTCTTACTATAACGGTCTGATTACAAACGAGGAGGTCATCAAGGAACTTCTGAAAACGGCACAGGAGATTACAGAACTGTATAACAACGGTAAAAAGCTGGGCTTGACGCAGGAAGAACTGGCTTTTTACGATGCTCTGACAAAGCCAGAAAACATCAAGGATTTCTACCAAAACAATGAACTGATTGACTTAACCAGAGAACTTACGGAAATGTTGCGCAAAAATCGGACAATAGACTGGCAGAAAAAAGAAACTGCCCGTGCGAGTATGCGTAAGATGGTGAAGCACTTGCTGAAAAAATATAAGTATCCACCGGAAGATTATGATACGGCAATCAGCACGGTCATTAGCCAGTGTGAGATGTGGACTGACAACATGGTAGTATGAATTGTATGAAATGTCGTTGATTTGTGCTTGACAATCAGATTTCCTTCCTGTAAAATGATTTTAGAAAATACTATTATTGAAAATACGAAAGGCTGTTTTATGGGAAAGATGATTTTAGATGACCTCCGCAAGCGTCTGGAACGTCTGGACGAAGACGCAGACCTGATGATCGACAATAACGACCGCTATCAGATGGTGATTGTAGGCGGTAGTGCGTTCATTTTGTTGGGAAAGCTGACCCGCGCTACTCATGACATTGATGCCTTGAGTGTTCCGAAAGAACTGTACGGTTTGCTTGGCAAGTACGACATCAACACCGATGTGGAAGCCTACATCGACAATTTCCCGTATAACTTCCAAGACCGGCTTCAGCCGCTACCCTTTGGTGGTACAAAGGTGCAGTTCTACACACCCAGCCTGGAAGATTTGGTGATTGCAAAGCTCTGCTCTTTCCGGGACACTGACAAGGCAGACGTAGAGAGTGAGGCTGTGCGGAATTCGTTGGATTGGGATTTGCTGGAACACCTTGCAACGGATGAAGATGAGTTGAGAGCCAGCATCCTGAACGACTGGCGGTATCGGGATTTCTATATCCGCTATCAGGAGTATGTGGAGAGGTGGAGACCATGCGAAAGCTGACATTCGAAGGCTTTTTGAAGCAGTATGTGGCAGAGCTTTCCGGGATTCAGACGGTAAGTGTCCATAAGCTGGCAGATTGCATGACAGAAAATCCCCGCCTGAAAGAGCCACTGTATCTCTATGCGCTGGCCTTTGATAAAGTGGATTTGTTGCTCCGCTATACCGTAAACAGGGCTGTTGCTGCGGAGTATGAGCAGCTTTCCAATCGCTATTCGCTGGCGCAAATGCTGCTGCTTCTGGAAAACCAGTCACCGGAACTGACAGAGGGCTATTTGAAAGTCTGGCGCAGCTATTGCTCGGTGCGGGATACCTCTCTTGCGGACAATGATACGAAAGCGTTGATTCATCGCCGAGTATTGGAACTTCAGCGGAAAAAGAACTGACGAATTATCGTCTCTACACAGACTTGAAGCTGAATCCGGGCAATGTGAATGCATGGCTCAAACACAACGATTCCAGCAAAATGAGCCTTGACTGTGCGCGCCAAATCTACAAGTATGCAAAAAGCTACCCATCTGTTCGATAAGAAAAAGGAAGTGAGTCTATGACCGCCGTAATCTATGCCCGCTATTCCTCGGACAACCAGCGTGAAGAATCCATTGAAGGTCAGATTCGGGAATGCACCGCCTACGCCGAAAAGAACGGCATCACGGTCATCAAACACTACATTGATCGTGCATTCTCTGCCAAAACGGACAACCGCCCGGAGTTCCAGCAGATGATCAAAGACAGCGGTAAGAAACTATTTGACGTTGTTCTCGTCTGGAAATTTGACCGCTTTGCACGGAATCGTTTTGATAGCGCAAACTACAAGATGATCCTGAAAAAGACGGTGTCCACCTGATTTCCGTATGGAACCCATTGCCGAGGGCTCACAGGGCATTCTGGTGGAAACACTGTTGGAAGGTATGGCGGAATACTATTCCGCAGAGCTGTCCGAAAAGGTGATCCGTGGTCAGACCGAAAATGCTCTGAAAGGGAAGTGTACTGGCGGTACGGGAACCATTGGCTACAAAATCGACGAGGAAAAGTTTTATCACCTTGACCCGTTGACTGCTCCGCTGGTGCTGGAAGCATTTCAGCGGTATGACAACGGCGATAAGATGGTGGAAATCGTAAACTTCCTCAACGACAAGGGTGTCCGCAATATGCAGGGCGGCAAAATGACCCACAGCAGCGTGAACACCATGTTGAAGAACCGCCGGTACATTGGAGAACTGTCTTTCCGGGATATCGTTGTGCCGGATGCGATTCCGGCTATCGTTCCGAAAGACCTGTTTGACCGGGTGCAGAAGCGTATGGACAAGAACAAGCGAGCCCC
>ENA-OQIU01000158-OQIU01000158.1-human-gut-metagenome-genome-assembly--contig:-NODE-158-length-13444-cov-2.699407_pt1 | contig 13444 bp, 14 predicted proteins | sample MGYA00242590_ERZ504755 | MGnify/ENA primary metagenome ERZ504755 (study PRJEB26092, sample SAMD00036359) | human gut metagenome | host: Homo sapiens | study: EMG produced TPA metagenomics assembly of...
CATTTTATCGGAAGAGATAAAGAACTGGAAGAATTATATACCATGCTTGAAGAAAACCGTCATGTTTTTCTTTGCGGAATTGCCGGTATTGGAAAAAGCGAACTTGCCAAAGCCTACGCAAAACATTGCAAAGAGCATTACACTAACATTCTATATGTAGAATATACCGGCAATCTTCATCAGGATATTACTGACATGGATTTTATTGACGATCTGCCGGAAAGCACTGAACAGGAACGGTTTCAAAGACATAACCGTTTTCTGCGTTCCCTGAAATCTGATACTCTGTTGATCATAGATAATTTTAATGTCACTGCTACACAAGACAGCTTTCTGTCAGTAGTATTAAAATATCGCTGCCAGATTTTGTTTACAACCAGAAGCAGACTGGATGAATACTGTACTCTGCCATTAAAAGAAATATCAGATATGAACGCTCTCTTCCAACTGGCATCAGTATTTTATTCAGCGGCAGACACGTACCGGGCAACAGTTGAAAAAATCATCGAAACTGTTCACTCTCATACTTTTGCCGTGGAACTGGCAGCAAAACTTCTGGAAAATGGAATCTCGACTCCAGACCAGTTATTAACAAGACTTCAGGCGGAAAAAGCATCTTTCCATAACGAAGATAAAATTAAAATAATCAAAGATGGACAAAGCAGCAAAGCCACCTATTACAATCATATCCATACGCTGTTTTCTCTATACACTTTATCTCTTAAACAGCAGGATATCATGTGTAATCTATGCTTTCTTCCTTCCACCGGTATTTCTGCCCGTATATTTGCCAAATGGCTGGAACTGCCCACACTAAATGAAATCAACGATTTAATTGAGACTGGTTTCGTTCAGACAACAACACGTCGCACACTCTCTCTGCATCCGATGATTCAGGAAATCACTCTTTCAGAGACAAAACCAGCTGTAAGTAGTTGCCACACATTGCTGGATTCTTTACAGCACATATGTTTAATGCATGGAATGGAAGTAGATTATTACAAAAAGCTATTTCAAACAATAGGAAATATCTTAGATCTGATTGAAAAAGATGATATGCCAAAGTATCTGCTTTTTCTGGAAAATGCATTTCCATACATGGATAACTATAACTATCACAAAGGTATGAAGGGAATCATTCAGGAACTGAAGGTGCTGTTAAAGACAAAAAGCATTGGCACCGACTCTGACCGGGCGTTATTACTGGATTTTCAGGCAGCCCTTGAAACCCAACCTGAAAAAGCAATAAAACTGGAAAAAAATGCACTTGCCCAGATAGAAAATATCACTGCTGACAATGCTCGCCTCGTTTCTAACCTTCATGCCAATCTCGGTGGACTTTACCGCATGAACGGTCATCCCGATCTTGCAAGAGAACACATGGAAAAAAGTATCTCACTGCTTGACCAATTTAACCTGCTTCATATAAATGACAGCATACCTCAGATTGCCAATTATGCAATGTTCCTGACAGAACAGCAGGAACCCGAAAGAGGAATCTCCGAATTGCAAAAATTATCCGGCATCATCAAGGAATACCATTCCGATGAATGTCTGGATTATGCCAAAGTACAGGAAACCCTTGCAACCATTTATCTGATGACCGCCAATCTTTCACACGCCAAAAAACATATTTTAAAAGAGCTTTCAAAATATATGAAAAGATCTGGGCTGATGAGCCTGAAATGATTGAAGCAAAATATCGGGAGATTCAGGAGTTATATCCACAGATTGGATTTTCCATTGGAAAAACTCTATCTGGTCTTTTAACATAATACGTGCAATTTAAGGCGGGCAACTTGCCCGCCTTAAATCTTTAAATTATGCTTTGATTTTTCCAGAAAATATTTTACTTACTTTGTTTTTCATGAGTATGAATACAATTTTTACTTATTTCCGTATCTGCGAAAACTCTTATAAATAAAAGGCAGTAAGGCTATTGCCATCACGGTATACATTACCATTACAAGCGGAATTTGTCGAAATACACAATTCCCAATCTGATAAATAAGTGGGACTTTTACACTTGCCTGTACATTTGTCAAAATTGTTGGTATCAAATTGAAAAGCGTTGTATACCCAGAAAGTGCCCGTCCTATAAATGGCAATAAGCAATATAAAAAGAACGGAATGCAAACAGCGACACTAATTGTATGCATTTTAGCCGCTACTAACATAGACACTGAAGCCGCCAGCATACTGGCTATAAATCCACATACAACTGTCAACAAATAGTATTGTCCATATGACATAATGTAAATACTATATGCCTGATACATTTGATAGGGTGTATTCATACCACTGGTTCCCATAATTCCAAAACAAATCACACTAAGTAATATAATTCCCATACAATAAATCATAACTGTCGTAACTATTCCTGCCAGTATTTTTGTTTTAACAGCTTTTGTACGTCCATACTTTGTAGAGAAAAATACTGCATCTGCTTTTGTCTGAAAATCATCTGCAAATATTCCAGCACAAATAAAACCAACTATGATTGCCAGAATAATAGAATACGTTTCTACATACATAATCATAGTATCCCATGAACTATAAGATTCGTATTCTACTGGTAATTTTATTTCATTATATTTCTTTTCCAAGTATTTTTTCTGAACAGAAGTCTTTCCATATTCTTCTGCCATCTTTTCCATATTTTTATGATAAGTGTCATAGAACTCTTGTATATTTTCTTCTGTAATTTGATTCAGAACACTTTCATCATATTCTGAATCTGGTGTTAATACCGATATTATAAAACTCCTAATATCATCTATCGGTTGCAATGTCGTTCCGTAAATTGCATTTTCTTCTGAGGATTGTGTCACCGCATTTTTATTTTGTTCTATAACTTTTCCAAGTTCATCTTCTGTCAATGTACCTTTCCATGCTCGTCTGTTATCTGTAAGTTTTCTTGTTGCCATAATTCCAGTACTAGCATTTCCATTCTCATCCACATAGCGATTACTTGTAACTGCAAATCCGCTAAAAATGACAGCGAGTATCAATGCCAATCCGATTGCAAATACATTAATTTTCTTTGAAAAAATTCGTTTTAATTCTAATTTAAGCATCTTGTTTTTCCTCCGATTTTTCTCCAAAATAAAAATAGAAATGCATCTTCCAGATTTTTTTCTACAGCCACAGCATCTTCTGTTGGCTTTTCTATTGAAATAATTCTAAGCTCTGCTCCGGTTTTTGTTGTTTTTATATTTCCAACCAAATATTCATTCATATATTTGTCTATCATACTTCTCGAAACATTACATTGCCATACCTTTTCTTTCATAGAAGATACTAAATCTTCCGCAGTACCTGCATAAAAAAGTTCTCCATCTTTCATTAACATAATGTTATTCGCAATGTACTCAATATCCGATACAATATGTGTAGACAAGAGCACCAAACGTTCTTCCGACAATTCACTAATTAAATTACGAAAACGTATTCTTTCATTCGGGTCTAATCCAGCGGTAGGTTCGTCCAGGACAAGAATTTGCGGATCGTTTAACATCGCCTGTGCTATTCCTACACGTCTAACCATTCCTCCAGACAAATTCTTCATTTTTCTTTTACTGAATTTTTCCATTCCTACTTGATTTAATAATTGCTTCACTTTTTTTTCTGGCAAACGGCATTTTTAACCCTTTTATAGAAGAAATGTACATCATATAATCATATACGGTCAAATCTGGATAATATCCAAAATCCTGTGGTAAATATCCCAGAACTTCTCGGTATTCACCTCCTAGTTTCCATATATCTTTACCATTCCATAATATTTGTCCTTCTGATGGTTGAACAATCGTACAAAGCATACGCATTAATGTGGTCTTTCCTGCTCCATTTACTCCAAGCAGTCCATAAATTCCTTTTTCCATAACACAATTCACTTTATTAACAGCATTTACTTCTCCGTATTGTTTTGTTACATTTTTAAATTCTAATTTCATACGTGTAATCCTCCAAAATTTTTTCATCAAATACTAATGACTTCTGAACACAAAAAACAAAATATACAAAAGTCAATATCAGCATAGCCACCCATACCGGAGTTACAATTTTCTGATAAATAACATCATTTGCAACAATCATCATCCATAAACCAACCCATACCAGACAAGAAAGCACTGCTATATATTCTGATTTTTCCCATCTGCTGTACAATACACGAAAACATATACAACATGAAACATTTACCGGAAGCAAAAAATTAACCACCAAATCACTTAACGAGAGTATTGTTGTTTGATATGTAATTGCCAAAAACACCATAACGATCACCAGATCCACTACTCCAAACATTAATATTCTTGCTGTACAAATCTGACGCAGTGTGTAATAAGACGCCTGCTCAATCTCAATCGCACCATTTCTTCTGTTTTTCCAAATTTCCGGGATAACCAGAACCACAAATATTGTGGCAGATATTCCCATAATCCTCATCATATCTTTTATGTCTGACGTATAATTACTCAACCATATCCATAGACACATAAGAACACAACCTTGTAAAATCCACCATCTTTTTTTTATGAATTTTGTCTGCTCATACAAAAATTCAAAATAAGATGTTCTATGCGATTGTTTCGATAAAACCGACTCTGACAAAATATTCTGACATGCTTTTACTGTTTTGTTCTCTGCTTCAGCCCTTACATACTTTTCTTCAATCTCCTCTTTATATTCCTTTATTTGTTGCTTATAATTCTTCATCTTTTTTCACCTCCAACTCTTTCATTAAAAGTTCTTTTGCTCTTCCGATTCGATATTTTACAAGAGAAAGTTTGATATGAAGTAATTCTGCAATTTCTCTTTGCTTCAATTCCTGAAAAAAATATAAAACTGCCGTTTCTCTAATTTCTTCCGGTAACTTTCTCACTGCCTGTTCAATAGTTAATCGGACTCCTAGCTCTTCTACATGATTTTTACTACAGTCCTCTGATTTTAGCAGTTCCTCTGATGGAATATCTTTTTTCTTTTTGTAATAATTTTTAACGGTATTTCCGGCAATTGTATAAAGATAATTCTTAACTTTTCCATATTCTTTATATCTATATAAATTGGAAAAGAAACGTGTAAACACTTCTTGTGTCAAATCCTCTGCCTCATATGGATCATTGATATGTAGCAAACAATATTGATATATACTTGAGTAATATTTTTTGACCAGTTTTTCACACGCATCTTCATCTCCTGCTCTTGCTAGATGTACTAACAAAGAATCAGTTTTGTATTCCATTCGCAAATTTGCCTCCCTCTGTTTTCTAAATAATATAACAATCCTACTATAAAAAAAGTTAGGATTCTTTTGTTTTTATTTATATTTTTCTAAAAAGGCGCATGGATTCATCAAATCCATACGCCTAATTTACATATTGTTATTATTCTTTCCGAATCCTTTCAACAATGCTTTCCCGACTCATCTTTTCAAACTGATACTTTGGTATCACATACGCAATCCCAACCAAAATTGGAATCATAAGCACACATGGCACGATTGTAAGATGCAGCCGGAAGAAAAATGCCGTACCGAGCGTATTTACTAAAATCTGCTTTGCTCCAAACACAATTAGCAATACTGACAATCACAAATGCGCCTCCCAAATATAGGAATCCCTCAGTCACTAGCATTTTCGATACCTGTTTTTTCGTCATCCCAACAACTTCCAAAAGCGCCAGTTCCTTTTTTCTGCTGATTACAGAAGTTGCTGTTGTATTAAAGAAATTCATAATACCGATAAAAGCTAAAATAACGACAAGGAAACCACCGATCATATAATATTTGCTGACAAACCGCTGAAAGCTCGCTTCCATATCCAATACAGAAAACACATTGATCATATCATTTTCTTTCAAAATATTTTCATCAATATACGCTTTTACCTGCTTATCCGCTCCTTTCTTTGCATCAATAGCAGCATACATGGCCGATTCATTTCCTGTCTGGGTGATATACTCCTTTTCCGGAACTAATACCGTAATATAGATAAGATCTGCATACGGATAATCCAATGCATATGGCATCAGCGCTTCTCCCATGACTTCATATTCTTTCTGGTTTCCATTCTTATATTCCATCTGAAAAACATCCCCGGTCTGATAATAAGAAACCGGATGTTCTGCATATTTGTCACCATAATCTACAAGTACATAATCTCCGCTTTTAAAGGTATCCCAAGAACATTTTTCCCCTCTCCATTCTAACTTGTCAAACACCGACTCGCTGATTCCGAGAAAATGAACACTTACTGTATTGGAAGCCTTTGCCTCTTCCCAAACCTGTTTTTCATAATCGTTCCAGTTTTTTTCATATTTATCTGCGAATGCTTCCCATGTTTTCAGAAGTTCCGGCTCCATCTTGTGGGTTTCCTCAGAATAATACACATATCCTGTCTTAGCACTATCAGGACATTCGTCCAGAATCTCTTTGATTTCAGGTGTAATACCGTTGAAATTCGTATTTAACAAACTTCCCGTCATCTGATCCAGTTGAAAATCGGAAGCTAAAAGCACTTTTCGGTAAGAATCAAAATCATATCCCTGCACCAGCATCACGATACAGTTGACAACCACCATAGAAAGAGCGATAGAAAGCATAACAATCAATCCCTTTTTCCAATTTCGTAACACATTTTGAACTGCCATTCCCCACCAGGTTACAGAAGTATTCTTTTTTATTTCCTATGTGACTGCTCTCCCTCTGCCAAACGCAGAGCTTCCACAGGAGATACCCTTTCCACCATTTTACAAGCCTGCAGACTAGAGAGATACACCGTTAAAAGTGTCAAAAGCGCTGCTGCAAGAAAAATCAAAGGATTTGCTGATACTACTGTCTGAGCAGTCTGTCCTGCCTGTGCACTAATTTCAGCATCTGCTGTCAAGGACGGAGCCATACAAAGACCTGCAAGATAACCACAAAGCAATCCGATTGGAATACCAATAGCTGATAATCTCCACGCCTGCATACGTACAATTTTTTTCAACTGCTTTCCCGTTGTTCCCACGTTCTTTAACAATCCGTAAGCCCGGATATCAGTTTTCACAGAAATGTTAAAGATATTATAAATAATCAGGTATCCAGCTAATATAACAAATAGAATCATTATAATTAAGGAAGAAAATGAAAATGAATCCTCTTCAAAGAGATTATATGCCGGATTGACTTCCATTCCTGTCCCAGCTCTCGTAAATCCCGCTGCTTTAGATATCTTTTCCGTTTTCTTTTCCAGATTCCAAAGGTTCTTGTACCAGAGAAAATACTCTTTTCCTCCATTGTAGATACCATTTTCTAATTCTTCCTGCGTAACGGGATAACGATTCTCCTTTGCATAGGCTTCGGATACCCAGACCATCTGACCTAAAACAGCTTTGTCTCCTTGCCAGAATCCACATATCTTAAACGTATCTGTCTTATATTGTTTCAGCATGGGATTTACTTCCCAGGTCAGCGTTACTTCTTCCCCAATCTTTGGTGTAACTCCCAGAGATTCCAATACCATGCTGCTAAGTGCTACTTCATTTTCTTTCTCCGGCAGTCTTCCTGTGGTTGGCAGACAATTAAAACTTTCTGCCGTATTTTCATCTGCATATCGGACCTCTACGGAAAAACCAAACCTTTCGTCCATTCCAGCTCCCAGAAAAATACCGGAACCATATCGCTTAACATCTTCACTCTGTTCGATTGTTTGCTGCAATCGCTTTGCATCTTCTTCTGACAGATTCTGTGCACTGGCATGGGCAGAATCCATAAACTGCTTAATTTCCGTTGCTCTTTTGGAAAGAATCATAGATACACTTCCCACAAAGAGACTTGTGAATAAAAGGGAAGTCAGAATGATTGCAATAACGGCAATAACATTCCTGGCGCGATTCATTTTCATAAAACGACTCGTTAATAATCGTAACGTCTCTTTATTCTCTACTTTTACCATAAAATCGCCCCCTGCTATACCACACCACTGTCTGAAACAATTTTTCCGTCTTCTATCTGTAAAATCCGGTCTGCCATCTGGGCAATCTCTTCATTATGGGTAATCATAACGATGGTTTGGTGAAAACGCTTACTGGTTACTTTCAGAAGCCCTAATACATCCTGACTTGTCTTCGAATCCAAATTTCCAGTCGGTTCGTCAGCGAGCAAAATGGCAGGTTTTGCAGCTAAAGCCCTCGCAATTGCCACTCTCTGCTGCTGTCCGCCGGATAGAGCACTTGGCAGATTTTCCAATTTTGTTCGAATACCAAGTGTATCAATGATTTCATCTACATATTTCTTTTCAATCTTTTTCCATCCAGCTTCACGGGAAGAATAATATTCTCCCATACATTCAACATCGGAACCAGATTATACTGTTGAAATACGAAACCAATATTCCTGCGTCGGAAAATGGTAAGCTCTTCATCTGTCATATGGCTTAAGTTTCTGTCCATCCACAATTACCTGCCCAGATGTTGGATTATCTAATCCTCCAATGATATGAAGCATCGTAGACTTTCCGCTCCCGGAAGTTCCAACAATCGCTACAAACTCCCCCTTTTCCACTTCTAAATTTACACCATCAAGGGCTTTGACTTCTGTTTCTCCTTGTCCATATATTTTTTGTAAATCTACCGTTTTTAATATATTCATGTCTTCCTCCCTGTCTTATATTTTAAAAAAGCCTGTATTGCTCTTTACAATACAGACTTTATCACAACAATGTCTCTATCCGGTTTCTGAAATATCACAGTTTTGATACTATTCCTTTTTTGATATCGGGAGAAACACAGAAAAGATAGAACCCTTTCCTCTCTCTGATGTCACTTTTATATACCCTTTTTGTGCCTGAATAATCTCTCTTGCAAGGAATAAGCCAATTCCTACTCCTGGCTGGTCTGCCACTGACAGACTCCGATAAAACCTTCCAAATATCTTTGGTATTTCTTCTTTTTCTATTCCAATGCCATCATCAATAATATCAATCTTTACAAAGAAAGAATTCTGCTCAGCTTTTACCTGAACATTTCCCCCACATGCTGTGTATTTAATCGCATTATCTACAATATTTCCGAGTGCCTCCACAGTCCATTTTGGATCACATAGAACATGCAAATCCGTGTCACATAGGCTCAGAGTAATATTCTTCTCCCTTGCTTTCACGCTAACCTGCTGCTGTATGGATTCAAGCATCTGTGTAATAGTAGTATCCTCCGAATGTACTGCGATAATTCCACTCTCCATCCGTGATAATTTGACCAATGATTGTATCAGGAAATCTAATTTCTCTGTCTGCTCCAAAATGGTATCTATCTCCTCCTGATTTTCATGATTTGTTTCAGAGAGTATTTCACCATAAATTTTCAAATTTGAAATAGGAGTCAACGTCTGATGCGCAATGTCGGAAATAAGTTTCTGTATCACTTCTTTTTGTTCCTGTTGGTTCTTTCTTGCCAGAAAGCTACTGTCTAAATGTTGTTTCATGCTGTTTTCAAGAGCAGAGTACTTTTCTTCTGATATTTCTGTCCGTTCCAGTTCTCCATCTATAGCACAATCCAGCATTTGCTGCAGCCGGTTCAAAAGCTTTTTTTTCTTTCTGATAAAAAATGCTATGCCAGAAGATTCCACTTAAAACAAATATTCCTACAATCAATATAATTATTTCTATCATCCATTCACCGCCCAGGTATAACCAATTCCATAAACCGTTTTGATATATTTAGGCTTCTGCGTATCATCTTCTAATTTGTCTCTGAGACGTTTAACTGCAACAGTCAGAGCATGAGCATCCACAAACTCTGTATCTCCTTGCCATACCTCGTCAATCAGATATTCCCGTTTCAATACTTTTCCTCTGTTTTCACACAGCACTCTAAGGAGTTTTTGTTCTGTCTTACTAAGTTCAATAGGTTCTCCATCTTTGAAAAATTCCATTTTATCGAAATAGAACTCAAATCCATCAAGCTCCATAGAATTCTTAGCTGCTGCCTCTTTATTTCTAAGCTGCACAAACACTCTTGCACGCAAAACCATCAAGCTAAACGGTTTCGTAATATAATCATTTGCCCCAGCTTCCAATCCTGTTACGATATCTACTTCCATGTTATTTACTGTAAGCAGGATAATCGGCACCTGACTGTTTTTCCTTATTTCTCTTACAAAATCAATCCCATTCCCATCCGGCAAGTTCACATCTAATAAAACCAATGTGATATCTTCCTTTTTCAAGATTTCTCTAGCCTCCTGCAAAGTCTGGCACTGATAAAAGAAATAGGAATCATTCTTCAATGCGAGACGTATTCCATCATTTAATTTTTGTCATCTTCAACAATCAGTAAGTTTTCACTCATATTTTCTCTGCTTTCTTTCAAATTACGCTAATTGTATCATTGCCAGTTTTATAAATCAAATTATTAAATCAAAATCTCCGGCAGAAATTATCTTATAAACAGAAAAAAGCTCCCGAAGGGGCTTTCCACGTTTTAAATGTACACTAATTCTCTTAACACAACCTCTTCTGCATCATTCCATATTTCCCATGAAGAATGTTGTAAATTAGTACTATCCACAACAATAACAGGTAATTTAATTATTCGTATTTTTTCCCGATAATGTAAATCGAAACTACCATACCGCCTAATATCATAATTAGGAAAATTTTATTCAAAATATCCCATAAAGCTATATTGAAACAATTGATTATTATAATACCTGCAAGAGGATATAAAACAACTGTTGCAAGTATCCATATTTTTAAAGTTGTGCAGATATATATCCAATTTCCATTGTTAAAAGATAAACCAACTAGATGTATTCTAAAAATTCCTTGTGAAACATAATTTATCTTGTTGGCATCATAATATGTTGGTAATATGTCTTTTGCAAAGAAACAAAAACCAATGCACCAAATAAAAGCATTCCCCCGGTAACTAGCAATATATCCCTTTTCATCTCAGCTAACGAACTTCCAGATACAACTAACATAATAATTTCTGTAATAGATATAAAAAAAACATAACAAATATGCTAATATCCAGTTTTTTCTATGCTGGTGAATAGAATCCCTAACAGCCATATCGAGAGAGCCTACTACCAATTCCTCGATTTCTTTTTTATCAATATTTTTCTGTGTATCTATTTTTTCTCCACGTAACAATTCTGTAACGGTAACATCTAATATATCAGCTATTGGTATGAGTAATACGACATTGGGCATACTAAGACCACGTTCCCATTTGCTAACTGTTTTATCTGATACATATAATTTTTCAGCCAAATCCTTTTGAGTTAAATTCTTTTCCTTTCTTAATTCGGTTACAAATAAACCGAATTTTTCATTACTAATCTGATACATATATCCACCTCCTGCACACATATTATAATGAGAGTGTACATAAATCAATCGACCAGCAGTAGAATTGCAGAATATTAGCACATAATTCATCAAATAATCTCCCCATCATGAGCTCGACCGTGCTATCCGCTGTGGAAATAATACCGGTGCTTCTGTCTACAATGATAGAGGCATTCTCTTCTTGTAAAATACAAAAATTGTCAAATTTTAATAGTTTCTGCATTTCAGTGCATAAACTTAATTTTTTTCATGAGTTTATGCTTACTCTTTCCATGTTGATTTCAATTGCGATATTTATGTTACTGGTTCGAATGCTTATATGCTCTCCTCTGAATATGCTACCTATTTATCAGGCAGATGCGTAGAAATAAAGATGCTTCCATTGTCCTTCTCTGAATTTTTAACATTCCATGATTTTGAAATAAGAGAAACCAAAAGTGCGTTAGGTGGCACACGCAAGCAAGCATTTGATAAAACCGGCGAACACTATGAACTCCAAGCGCTCACACTGTTCAGGCCTATGTGAATGCGCTACTGGAAGCATACTTCTTCTATGACATCAAGAGATTTGATATTAAAGGAAAGGAATTCTTACGTACTCTTGGAAAGTATTACATCGTTGATATCGGACTTAGAAACTATCTGCTTGGATTCAGGGATCGTGATAGCGGACATGCAATAGAAAATGTTGTTTACTTTGAACTGCTACGTAGAGACTATGATGTCTCTATTGGTAAAGTGGATAATTCCGAAGTGGATTTTATCGCAACAAAAGTAGATGACAAACTTTATGTTCAGGTCACAGAGTCCATGTATATCAATACACCGGTACCGGTGGCAAGGAAAAAACTATCAAACATCCGCTGTATCGACTGATTCACGATGAACCAAATCCGGAAATGCTAACATCTAATCCACAGCCTAAACCCTACCGCAATTTTCCGGCCATCCACTTTTTCTCCAATCAGACCAAAAAATAGATATGTTTCCATATAATAAAACCGAGCTTTCCGCAAGGCTTCTCTGATGATACCAACCTTACAAAAAGCTCGGAAATACGCTACTTTTCAGTACTTGATTTTATTTTCTTGACAGCAAACAGACCGTCTCGACATACTCATCATTGTCCAAACTCGTATTTTTACCAACTTCTAAAAATCTCTTTTATGAAAATTAATTCTTACTGTTTTTCTTTACTGTACTGTGAATATTTTTAATGCTTTCCAAATATTCTTCTTCAACCGGCGATAAGTTCTGCACCTGATATTTCCGATATTCTTCTGTTGCTTTTTCAATTGCCTGTGCATGACTAATCGTTCCGGCTCCTTGCAACACTTTTTCACCTGTAGTTTTCAAAACATTATCAAGGTGTTCCACATAATCTTCCATATGCATGGATTGTGACGCATAGCTTGAATCTCCGCAAAATCAAAATATCCCGATACAATATTATTTAGGATCTTTAACTCTTCATCATTGAGATAATTTTTGGCAATACTGATATCTTTCAATACAGGAAAATCACCAGAAAAACTTTTTAATCCCATAAAAGGCTGACTGGCGTCCGCACGCTCGTATATAACTTCTGCTGCTGTATGTCCATGTGCTGCATAGTGTAATTTATTTTGTACCATTTTAAAAAATGCAATGGATTCACTACTCTTGGGATCATAATCAACACTTGTTGCATAAAGGTCAAGTACCTGTCGGTACATCACTTTTTCAGATGAGCGAATATCCCGAATACGGTCTAATAACTCTTTCCAATAATTACCCCCACCCAGATTTTTTAGCCGTTCATCATCCATTGTAAAGCCTTTTATCATGTACTCTTTTAATCGTTCAGCAGCCCACCGACGGAAATTTGTAGCAAATCTTGGATTTCACTCTATATCCAAGAGAAATAATCATATCAAGATTATAATGAATTGTATTATAGTTTTTTCCATCAGCTGCAGTTGTTCGGAATTTCCGAACAACTGACTCTTCATCCAATTCTTCCTCTTCAAAAATATGCTTGATATGCTCGCTGATATTAGATTTACTTGTCTGATACAACTCACATAATTGTGCCTGTGTAAGCCAAACGGTCTCGTCTTCAAATTTAACGT
>ENA-OQIU01000160-OQIU01000160.1-human-gut-metagenome-genome-assembly--contig:-NODE-160-length-13387-cov-2.630543_pt1 | contig 13387 bp, 17 predicted proteins | sample MGYA00242590_ERZ504755 | MGnify/ENA primary metagenome ERZ504755 (study PRJEB26092, sample SAMD00036359) | human gut metagenome | host: Homo sapiens | study: EMG produced TPA metagenomics assembly of...
GGTCAAGGTAGGTGACCTCCATGCCCAGATCGTGAGCGGAGACCTCAAAGCTGCAGCGGGTGCGGGTGGAGGTCTTTTCAAAGATCAGGGCGATGTTCTTGCCGGCCAGCTGCTCATTGTGGCGGATGCCGGCCTTTTTCTTGGCCTTCAGGTCAGCGGCCAGATCGAGCAGCTCCTCGATCTCGGCAGGGGTGTAGTCCAGAAGCTTCAGAAAACTGCGATTTTTCAGACTCATTGTATACTTTCCTCTCTATGCAATGAAAAACGTATATTTATTCGATAAGATGGTTCTATTATATAACGAATAAACCGTATTTTCAAGGGAAAGTTTTGGGAGAGGTTTCGCTCCCCTTACAGCTCCAGCAGTTCCTTCCGTCCGCTGGGGGTGTAGGCGGTCAGCCGCACGCCTGCCTTTTTGAACATGAACCGCGCCGCCACGCTGGAATCGGAATCGTGGTACTTGTCGCCGTAGTACACCACCTCGGAGATGCCGGACTGGATGATGGCCTTGGCGCACTCGTTGCAGGGGAAGAGGGTCACGTAGACCCGGGCACCCTTCAGGTTGTTGTGGGCGCTGTTCAGGATGGCGTTGAGCTCCGCATGGCAGACGTACATGTACTTCGTGTCCAGCGGGTCGCCCTCGCGCTCCCACGGCATGGCATCGTCATCGCATCCAATGGGCATTCCGTTGTAGCCCAGGGAGAGGATCTTGTTCTCCGGGCTGACAATGCAGGCTCCCACCTGGCTGCTGGGGTCCTTGGAGCGCATGGCGGTGAGCAGGGCGATGCCCATAAAGTATTCATCCCAGTTGATGTAATCGGTGCGTTTCATGGCAAAGTGCCTCCCTCTATCTTTCATTGGGTCTATTGTACCATGAATTAGTATGCTCTGCAACGCTCCGAAGCGCCCAAATATTGAACATTTCAGCCCATTGAAAGTGGGTCAAATCGGGGGTATTAGTAACAAACTATTAACACGGTATCACACCGTTTTTGCGTAGTCAAGACTGATCCAGCCAGCGCCGCTTTTCAGTTTGCCCCACTTGGTAGCACCGGCCCCGGCGCTTTCTGCCACGATGGTATAAACACCGGGCGCAATGAAACCATTCTTCCCGTAGTTGGTTCCGGGGCCTTTTCTGATATACAGATCGGAAACCGTCACCCGCACCAAATAGGGCTTCACTGTGGCCCCTGTGCCGCCCGTGGCGGCGTTTCCAGTGCTGGGGGTAGTAGTTACACCCCCGCCCTTCATGGCGGCTTGTACGGCCTTCCTGAAGCCGTTCATGGTGTAGCCGGTTCCAAGCTGGTTCCACAGGTGTTCAGGATCACCATGATTGGAAGCAACCCCACGGACGCAACCTTCCTTGTGGGAAATGATCACCCCGTCCTTCATGGGGTCAAGGTTGTACTGCTTGCACAGGGAAGCGAACAGTTCAACCGCCGCTTCATAGGTTCTCTTTGCCACGGCTTTTGCGATAGCAGTATCAGAACAAGTGAAGGTTGCCCCACCCGTGTACTTGATACAGGCCGGTTCACACATTTCAACCCCAATGTGGGTGTTGTTGGCGGCTCCGCCAGCGTGCCAGCCCCGGTGGTTCCAAGGAAGGGTCTGATATACAGTGCCGGTGTTTCCGTCAATGAACCCATGCACACAGGCTTCAAGGCCAGAACGGTTCCAGTTCTTCACGAACACAGAAGCATTGGGTTGGGAACATCCCACGGAATGAAGCATCAGCCCTTTCACCGTGATCTTCCTGCCGCTTTTGTAGCAATCATTTTTTGTCAGAAAATTTTGTACCAGTTTCATTGTTCATCTTCCCCTTTCGCCTGAAGAATGGCATTAAATTTGGTGAAGGCTTCCTTGATATACTTACAGGAAACCAACAGTACAGCACCCACAATCACCAGATCGGCAAAAATATCCGTGTATTCTTCCGGGATTGCCCATCCAAGCTGTTCAGCGAACAGGGGCAATGTGGTAATGCTCACACAAAGCAAGGTCAACCCCACCACAAAGGCCGCAACCTTCAAGGCGGAATTGATAGCCTTGTTCTTGTCAAAGGGCTGAAGCAAAATCCGAATGTTGTAATACAGGGAAAAGGCCACATTTGCCAAGTAAGCCGCCAAGAAAATCAGCATGGCCCATCCAATATCAATCAGATTTTTCAGAACTGCATCCAGCATGGTTCACATCTCCTTTGTATCATTGTAGATTTCCGGGCCGTATTGCTTCCGCAATTTGATCCGGTTTTCAGCCTTGGCCTTGGAATAGTAAAAAGCCTGTGGCGGTTGCCAGTTCAGCGAATATGGCCGGGATCAGATACGCAAGGGGCGAAGTGTCCCCGGTTTTCCAAACGATAGCAAGAGTGAAGGCCGTCACAACCAGCGTGACGGCCCCCACACATCCCAACAGGACTTTGGAAAATTCCTTTTTCGGTTTCTTCTTTACACGGCTCATTCATCCGGGGCTTCCGTGGGCAACTCCAAGAATTTCTTGTGAAGATCGTCCATCACCCCATTCACCCCCAATGAATGATATTGCTTCCAACAATTTTCAAAACTTTCCCTTGCGTAAATGGGCGCATAGCCTTTTTCCGAATACTTGTTGAAGTCACTGATCATTTGGCTTCTCAAAAGGGCCTGAACCCCTAATTTCAGCGCCTTGTTATCATCCGCATTGCGCTTGATCAGGGTGTGAAGGTACTTGAACACCCCCGCAATCAGGGCGGGAATCCCAAGCAAGCAAAGCCACTGATACACCGTCATTGCGTCACCCCTCCACCAGCTTCAGGATATAGCGCAAATCCTCAACCGGCGCATTGTAGAAGTCATAATTCCAAATCCAGAAATCTTCATGTTCCGGGCGCTTATACTTTCGGCAAAGGGGATCTTCCCAAACACGGCCCCACCGCTCTTTCTGCTGATCCTGCTTTGCCAACTTAATCAGGATAGCGGAAACCAGCTCCCCACGCTCCCGGCCCCGGCCATCATCGTTCTGACTGAAGAAATCAAAGGCATCTTGGCTGGTAGTGGCGCAAACCGGTTTTCCGTTCCACATCAGAACCCCGCCTTCATTGGTCACGGCGGTTCCATAGGGAATGTTCACATGGCCGCAAATCACCAGCTTCTTCAGCCGCTTCCGGGCCAGATAGGTTTTATACTCCATCGGTGGCTTCCTCCCAACCATATACACCCGGCTCCCACACATTATTTGCAACCGTGGAAGTCCAGTGCTTTTCCTTGTGGCTCACCTTGGCCCCCAAAGCATAGGCATCATGCGCCCCGATAGGCTGAATCCATTCAGGCCATTCCTCCGAAGGATCGGCGGTCAGGCTCCAAAGGCTGTGTGCCGTGTCCGGTGTCCAATCCTCTTGGGAAGTATGGGCCTGAACACACTTGTAAAGGGTGCCTTTATAGCGGCGGATTTGGCCCAAGGTATAGTTTACAGGATAGGCCCATTCCGCAAACAGATCAGCGTGTTCCGCCGCCGTTACCGGGTCAATGCTCCCGGCTTCCGCCATTGTCACAAACACGATCCCGCCAGCTTCATTGGATTTGGTGATTTCTGTTCCCGCATCAGTTTCTTCCAAACTGACGGTTTCCGCCCCATCCAAAGTATCCCGGCCAAGCAAATGGTACACAGTCCCGGCAAAACATGCCCGAAGCATCATGCTCCGGGCAAAGGACATAGCAACCATTTTCGGCCTGTTTAATGTAGTTCAGATTTTCGGTCAAGCCAATGTTGGCCCCGTCTTTGATGATCCTATACATTTTGCACCTCGAAAAAGATAGCATGATATAGCCGCCTTAACCGCAACAATCTTCCGTGGTCATTGAAGTTCCGGTAATAGGCGGTTTGGCATTCCATAAACTGTTCAACTTCTGATAATAACCGCTTCCCTTCAAGAAATTCCCGGTGGAACAGCTTCAGCTTTCGCCTTGCCCGTTTCACACCATCCCTGTTCCCGTTCACTTTGATCTTCCCGGTTTCCGTCAGCGTGAATCTTGCTTTACAGAACCGGAAGGGCTTTGTCAGGGGTATGATCTTACACTTCCGTTTGTTCACTCGAATTCCGAGAGCTTCAAACCGCCGAACAACCTCATGCCCAAGTTTCTTCAGGGCTTCCACATCAGGAAAGATTAAATAATAATCGTCCATGTAGTGGCCGAAACAGTGAACCCCGGCTTGACATTTAATCCAATTATCTATTGCGCTGGGTAAGGCAACCATTTCTTGCTGTGATGGTTCCACTCCCAAGGGCAATCCCCGGCCCGGTGTCGGGCATGGGGAATTCTGTATTACAGTATCAGCCAAGGCCCGAAGATTGGGGTTTAGAATTAGTTCTTGGTGCCGTTGGTACAGAAGCGCATGGGGCGCATTCGGGAAAAAGCCTTTCAAATCCAACAGTAAAACCGCACCTTCCCGGCCATACCTCCGGTAATGCCAATGAAGCTGTTCCTTCAGGCGGCGGAAGTGCCAGTGAAGGCCCTTCCCCTTTTGGCTTGCTCCGTTGTCGTGAATCATACAGGGGCCATATAAAGGGGTCAGAACTTCATTACAAAGGGCTTTGTGGATTTGTCGATCTGTAATATGGGGTGCATCTATGGGCCGTACTTTGCCCCGCTCACATAAGGTGAAGTGGGTACATTTCATAGGCTTCCAGTTTTGATCCAAAACCTTCCGCCGTCTGTTGGCCGTTCCTGAAAACAGGTGTCCTTCAAAGTTCTGAACACTCTGTTTCCACCGTACCCCGTTACAGCACTTCTTCCCATAGAAGAACATTTTGCGATAGGAAAAGATCTTTTCCATAGGCCCAAGGGCATTACACCGGGCCTGTTTTCTCGCTTGCCGCTTTGCTTTGCGGCGCTGGTATCTTGCTTCATGCCGTTCTTGGCTTGTCATAAAAATAAGTATTCGCCTTTCGTACAGATAAATTGTAGGGTGCCGTCTAATCTGCTTTGCCCTTGCACATGAAATGGGATATGGCACGATCCCCCACCATGCAAGAAGCGTCCGTGTAAGGGCATCAAAGGGCAGTTTTAGGGATTGGCTACCCAAGGAAGTATCTCTCCTTTTGCGAAGGTCGTCTTTCACCTGAAATCCAAAAGCCGGGTTTCTGTTACTCCATTTGACCTCGCAATCGCAAAATCCGGGCCGCACGCCAGCCGAGTAGTAAGCGTTGTAACCGTTGCCGGTGCCGCCGCCGTTGACATTGCAGAAATAGCTAATGGTGTCGTAATAAGGGGAACGCAACCACCACCACACCGCCGAGGCGGTGCTGGTGTGATTATTGGCTACTTTGCTGTTACCAGCTTTGTAATAATCATATTGCACCTGATAATTTTGTTCATAGCTATTTGCATAGCTTCTGGAACCGAACACTTCATATTCAGCCAGTAAAAACAAGTAATCGGTGGTGCTGGTCACATTGCTTTGGGTATTGCCGGTATTGTTGCCCACATTATCCGTGTACTTGGTTACAGGCTTCATCACATTCCGCAAGGCGGAAGGCAAAGCCGCCAACAGCGAATTGGAAGGGGGGCTTGTGGGTGTGCCGGTGTTGCCCAACAGCGTTTTCCGCATATAGCTTTCTTTCCAACCACCACTATTGCTATTATTAGGATTCATATTGAAATAGCCATTGTTGTTTTGATTACTGTTATATTGGCTATCGCAAAGGGCAACCGCTGTGGTGCCGATTTTGCCAATCTGGAAGTGAATTTTGTTATTCCCTTCCTTGCCGCTGTTGTGGTTGAAGCCCAAAATGAAGGTGTTGATGGTCAGATTGGAGAAAGTGAAGTTCCCAACCTTGCCGTTGATCTGAATGGACTTCATATCACCAACCGCCCAATAGCTGGAACCCTTACCGGAATCACTGACTTGTTTAATGGTGGCCCAATCGTTATCATTCAGGGTATTCGTGGGAAGCGTGACATTAACGGAACAGGTTTTATCAGCCGGGGCAGTATAGTTGGTATCTGCGGCCACGCTGACGGTAATTGTGGCGTTTCCTTTTGCCTTGCCGGTAACAGTTACCACATTCCCGGAAACGCTCACAGAAGCCACGCTGGGGGCGCTGGACACGGCGCTGATTACGCCGGTGCCGGGGCGGGTCACGGTGATTGTGTCAGACATTTTAGAAACATTCAGGGAAATGGAAGATTTGTTCAAAGAAAGGCTTCCTGTGGCCTTTCCAATCGTCCAAGCAACGGCTTTTTCCGCACTTCCCCCATCCGTCCATTGGTAATTAGAACCGGGGGTGAAAGTGGCATTATAGCTTCCAGCGTTGGTGCCGCTGGTAGTGCCGCCGATGGTCATTTTAGAACTGTCATAACCGGCCCAAGTCGGGCTTTGAGTGGAACCGGTATAAGTAAGGCTTCCGCTTTGAGAAGGGACAGAAACCGTGGCCCTGTTGATTGTCCAAGTTACCTGTTTGGGGGTCTGCGTTCCATCTGTCCACTTATACTTTCCTTTGGGGGTGAAGGTGGCGGTATAAGTTCCCGCATTGGTGGCGGTTGTGGTTCCGCCAAGGGTCAAAGTTTCCGGGTTGTAGCTGTTCCAAGACGGGCTTTGTTCCCCGCCATTATAGGTTAGGGTGCCGTTCTGCGACGGAACAACATCAATGGTATAAATCAACCCTGACACAGCTTCCAAGGCCGAATCCGCCGTTTCCTGTGCGGTCTGTGCGGCGGAAAGGGCTTTTTTCACAGTTTCCCGAATATCAGCATGGGCGGAAGGGCTTTCATTGTGGGTGTTAATGGCTTCTTCAATCGCTTCTGTGGGGTCAGAACTGGAATCGGGAAGCTGTTCAGGCTTCACCTTACCATCTTCCCCAAGATCCGCTTTTCCGGCCAAGGAATCATCATGGGCTTTTAGGGCCGTATCAATTTTATCCATATTGCGGTTCTGATCGTCCACATTGTAGAAATCTTCTTGGGCTGGTTTCACCAGATCATAATTAGGTGTGAACTGTGCCATCTGTCATTTCCTTTCTGATAGATTTGTTTTCCAGCCCTCCAAGCTGGGCATGGGTGAAGGGCCGAAGTGTTTTGTGTGGGGTACATTCATGGGTTTGAAGTTCTTCTGTTCTTACTTCAGAATGGGTGTACCAAGCAAGTTGGGCATGGGTAAACCCGCCCAATACTTGGTGAATATTGAACAACTGTTGAACTACCAAAACCAAGTTGACTGGGGCAACTCTTTTCAGCAAGGTTTGAACATCTTGGAAATTTTTCTTTGCGGCCACACCCACCTTTACCAAAAGGGTGTAATCTGCCACATCAGCCGAATAGTTACCGGCTCCGCAAAGGCTTTCCAAGATCACCCGCAACTGTGGCAAGGTATAGGGAAGTTCTTCATTCAGGCGGGTAAGCACCCGGAAGCGGCGATCATCCAAGGTATCTGTTCCTTTTGGGGTGATACCCAAGATTTTTTCCCATCTGGACAACCCAAGATTTCCAGCGGTTTTGATAAACTGATTATTCAGAAGATCATCCACCGCCGCCCATGCGTTTTCAAACTCCGGTTGCTCGGCTCCGGTAATCCCTTGAAATTCCGCATAATCCCGGACAACATAAGGAAGGTAATTGATTAGCTTGCGATCCATTCAATCACCTTCCTTTATGCGCTCTGCTTACCGGTTGCCGGGGTAATAGTACCAAGAACCGGGATATGATCAAGGGCCAGTTCATAGTTGGCCTCTGTTCCGTTGATTTTCGTATCAGCAATATCCAGAATCCCGCTAACCGCCAACAGGCGGCTTTCAATCTGACTGACACGAACCACAAGGGGCTGTTCCTGATCCGCCCATGTTTGGGCCAATTCCGTGAAATATGCCTTGATGGTAGTTTCCACATAGGTTTTTACATCTTCCCAACCCCATTCCTGCTGATAGGTCAGCGTGAAGGACAGGTTCACGGTTTCATTCTCCACCCCGTACACCTTCACCACATGGCCGATGGGCGCAATACCCACGCCTTCCCCGGCGTTCTGCAAGGGGTCAATGGTGGTCTGTACCAGTTCCACCAAAGGTTCTGAAGGCTCCGCAAAGGTACTGTCAATCACCACCAGCTTGACCGTTCCGCCCACCGTCAGCTTGTTATTGTTTGCGGCGGCATACACGGTATCAAGCCAAGATTTCACGGCTTCAGGCACACCGGAAAGGCCGCTGATCCATTCGCTTGTTCCTTCAGGGGGAACCAGTTCAGCGGGGCGAATATCACTGTTCCAAGCCCGGTAAACCTTTACACCGCCCACACCGGGAATGGCGTTCACCTTTTCGATATAATCAATCCGGTTGCCGCCGAAGGCTTGGGCATTAAGGCTATTGAAATACCGTTGACGGAAAACTTCAGTATCTTCTTCATCCTCACCGGGAATCAGCAAAGCGGTAATGGTACAGGTTTCAAGCCCATCCACATACTCAATGGGGATAACCGTGGCCCCATAATCATTTCCGGCTTCTCCCGTTGTTTCACAGGTGATTTCATACTTTCCATTCCCCCGGTCTGCGGAAACATAGTAGTTCAAATCCCCAATAGAAAACCGGGTGTTCATCGGCAAGTACAAAGAAGTTGGCGTGATGGACAGTTCCAGCACAGCGGGGGTGGCCGCATAAGGGGAAAGGCCCCGTTCTGCCGCTCTCAAAATCAGGTAATCCCGGCTTGCTGTGTCCGCAAAGGTTTCATTCAGAACGGTATCAAGCTGGATATACAGGTTTTGAAGTTCCACGGCGGCGGGGGCGTTGCCAAGCCACACCAGAGAACCTTCACGGGTATCAAGATTGTTGTTGATGGACAGGGCCTTTTCCAGCATCCGGTTCAGCAACAGCGCATAGGTGATATTTTCATACATCAGGTTTCCACCTCCATTTCCGTAAAAATGGGGCCAAAAATGCTGATCACCGTGAAAGTGGTCAGCACCTTTTTCTTGTTCACTTCAAACTGAAAATTTTCAACGGCGGTGATCCTATCATCCTGAAGCAATGCTTCCTTCACCCGCCGTTCAATTTCTGGAATGCAAAAATCAACCGGCTTACCAATCAGGCTTTTCTTCTCAAAACCATAGTTCCAAGAATAAATCAGCCATTCATACCGTTCCACATTCAAGATCAGGAAAACCGCCTGTTCCACAGCCCTTACTTCATCAATGGTGCCGGTTATGGTTTTGGTATCATGACGCATTTTGAATGTGCGGCTTGGAAGGGTGGTAAAGGTAAAATCCTGTTTCAGATCATCTTGAACCTGTGGAATCATGCCCATTCCCCCTTCAGGGCCGGGTTCGGCGCAATCCGATCCAGCACCAAGAATTTCTTGCCCTTTTGAATTCGGGCCATAACCACCTGATCCCCAACCACAAGGGCGTTGTGGACTTTGAACTTCTTCCGCCCTTTGATGGGGTGGTTGTGGTCAACATCTTCAGCGGTGCCGCCCCCGGTATAAGTATCTGTAACCGGGTGGCCGTGGCTAATTGTAACAGTCTGGTGGCTTACCGTCATATCCACTTCATAATCCGTGACATTCCGGGCCAACACCAGCATTTTTCTGTGTAAATGGCCTTTTGGTCAACCTGAATTTTCAGCGGGGAAGCGGAAATCACGGTTCCAAACAGAATGTGAACCGGCTTGCTTGCGTCCACGGCTTCCACAGCGGCCTTCTTTACCAGTTCCACCGCATTTGTCGGTTTAGGCAATGAATTCACCCCCAATCAAGGTTAAATCCATGAAGTGTTCATCCCCCTTGAAATTGTGGGTGACTTTTTCAACCATCAAATAATTGTTGGTGATAATATCCCCCAAATTCAAGGCAACCACCACGGGCGCGAACCGGCCCGAACCCGCACATCTCCAAAAGCGTTCTTCACCGTCAGCTTCCGGGTTTTCTGGTCATACAGCTTCAGAAGGGCATTGGCTTTGGCGGCGGCTCCGGTGGCGTTTTGCAAGGCTTCAAAATACTGCAAAACACCCCACTGGTTCATCTTCTCCCCGTCCTGTGCAATATACAGTTCCCGCTTGCCGGTCTGCTCATTGTCATAGGTCAGCTTGATTTTATTGTAGGTCTGTTCATCAATGCTGGATGAATAGTCAAAGGTTTCCCCGGTTTCTTCATCAATCAGCAAATTCAGCTTCATGGAGTTGATATTTTTCAAAGTCAATTTCCCGGCATCATCATAAAGGCAGAACAGTTGGCCGGTATTCATCAGGGTTTCATCAAGGGCATTTTGGATCATGTCAAACAGGGTGCTATCTTCCTCAACAATGGTTTCAAGGGTGTACCCTGTATCTTCCACGCTCCCAAGGTTTAGGCGGAAATCTGCCGCCAGCCGCTTCAGAAGGTCAGAAGCCTTCAGCCCTTCTTCCGTGATGGTGTCCTTGTTCTTCAGGTATCGCAACTGATCATAGGCCACAACATCAATGGTCACCACTGTTTGCCTTGCGGCTCTTGGTGAACACAAAGCCATAGAACATGGTGGTGCCGTTCACCGTCAGCTTTACCGGGTTGCCTTCCTGAAAGTTCAAAACCCCGTCTTTGATTACTGTGAATTCCAGCTTGCCGGGGGTGCCTTTCCGCTCCCATGTCAAAGAAACCCCTTCTTCAACAACCGGATAATAAATTGTGGAACCATTCTGAATCAGAAGTTCAATAGACAAGCGGATCACCCCTTTCAGGAAGGCAAAGTAAGAACCTGACCGGCATAAATCAGGTTCGGGTTTTTGATTTTATCTTTATTCAGGTTGTAAATCTCATTGTATCGGGAACCATCCCCTAAATATTTCTTGGCGATATTCCAAAGGCAATCCCCGGATTTTACCGTATAGGTGGATTGCTTGGGGGCCTGACTGGTTTCCCGCTTGGGCGGCTCCACCGTGGCGGTGGGCTTTGTGGCGGGGGTTGGGGCCGGTTGGATGGTCACAGTTTTAGTGCTATAGTGCCTGTATTGCTTCAGGCTCACGGCCACTGTAATATCAAAGCCTTCTTCCGCATCGTCTGTGATCTGGTAATCTTCCATTCCCACAGTCAGATTGGTATAAAACAACCGGCTTCCATTGGGCTTTTCACGGTTCAAAATCCATTGAAACGGTTCCTTTGCCGTTTTTCAGCCGTTCAAAAAGAGAAAGGTAATAATCTGCGGGTTGCGCCCCGCCATTTGTGAAGGGATAGGGGGACTTGGGGGGAGAAGCAAGTCAAAACTTACATCAGTCAGCCCCGCGCCTTCAGAATATTGATTTCCTCACCGCTGATCAGGGTCAGGGTTTCATTCTGGTTATTGATTTTCACTTTGACCTTGGAAGGGGTGATGGGCATAAGCACACCATCCAAGTACATTTTGTATGCCATTACTCATGCACCCCTTCTTCAGACACATCCAGCTTTTCAGCAAAATCATTGGCCCACGCATCCATAATCCCGTCAAGGTCGGTATCTTTGGAAATGTGGTTTTCATTGTGCTGTTCAACCTTGATTTCAGCGGTGGTGAACCGGTTGATTGCTTCCCGCTCGGCAATATCCCGCATATAGGCCAAATCTTCTTCCGCAATGTCAAGGGCATCACTCATGGCGGCGGTGTTCCCCGCTGTGTCCCCGGTGTTGCCATAGATACCATCAAGGGTGTTCCCAAGGTTGAAGGCATCCAGCCCATCAGCGGCCCCCAAGCTGTCCATTGCGGAAAAGTCGAACAAGCCGCCCACGGTATCTTCCACGCCTTGGCCGAATTCATACCCCATATCAAAGGCGGCTCCATACTCGAAGCGGCCCAAATGAAGATCTTCCGCATTCAGCTTTTCCATGATTTCTTCACCCTTGCCAAAGGTGGAATCCACCCAACCGCCCAAGCTGTCACGCCAGCCTTGGACGGAACCGGCAAGGTTAGAACCGAAGATAGTATCAATGGCCGAAGCCAAAGCCTGAAGGACGGAAAGAACCGTGTCCGCCAAGTCGAAAAATAGACGGGCCACAGCCCCAACCGGATCATTGAATACATTTCCGATGAAGTTTGCAACCGTAGCCACAAGGTTGTAGATCATCACGAACACATCTACAACCAAGTTCCACAGGGCCACAAAGATATTCCCGATGAAGGCCAGCGCCGCCATAAATGCGCCACAAATCAGGCCGGTTGCGGAAACGCTTGTACCTGCAAAATGATTGACCGCCGCCACAGCCGCATAGAACAGGGCTACAAGGGCGATAATCAGAATGATAATCCATGTAAGGGGGCAAGCCATCAAAGCCGCATTCAGGCCGTATTGGGCCGCTGTTTGGGCAAAGGTGGCGGTGGTCTGTGCTCCGGTTGCAACGGTAGTCATAGCCAGTCTTGCGGCCTTTACGGTTTCCAGCGCATTCACAATGCCGGTCACTGTTTTATAGGCAAGCATGGCTCCATTCAAAACAAGAAAAGCCGTTGCAACACCGCCAACAATAGGGGCAAGCCATGACCAATTATCCACCACCAAAGCGGCACCGCCAATCAGAAGGTCAAGCACCACCGTTGCAACAGAAGCGATCCCGGCAAGGCCGTTGATAACTCCATTCGTTACTTGGGTTGAACTTTTTCGCTATTAGCAACTTGATTTACCTTGTTCAGAATAGGATTGAAGATAGACAGGGCCTTGTTCTTCATCCCGATCCAAATTTGCCCCCAAGTTTTGGGCATATTTGAAAACTTGGTTTCAATATCATCCGCCGCCGCAAACATGGCATTTTTCACTACATCGGCGGTCAGTTGACCTTCTGCGGCCATAGCCCGGATTTCACCAATGGAAACATCCAAGTAATCTGCTATACTCTGAATAATTCCGGGGGCCTGTTCAAATACGCTGTTTAGTTCTTCACCACGAAGCACACCGGAAGCCATTGCTTGGGTAAGCTGGATCATGGCGGCTTGCTGTTCCTGAACACTCGCACCGCCAATAATAAACTGTTTGTTAATCAGTTCTTGGAAGGCAATCACTTCATCCATACTTCCAAACGCATCACGGGCATTTAGGCCCAATTTTGCAATGGAAGAAGCGGCATCCATATAGGAAGTTCTGGATCGTTGCGCCGAAGCCATTACCTTTTTTTCAAGGTCAGTAAGGGAACCGCCATCATCAAAGTTGATCATGGCGTTATTCAACCGGGCATTTGTGCTGGTAAGCTGGTCAGAAACCCCAAGAATTTTCTTTACAGCCGCCAACCCACCCACGGTGGCCGCAATGCCTTTTAGCTTGCTCCAAAGGCCATCAGCGGCGGTGGTGCCGTCCCTGATCCGCCTGTTGAAGCGGTCTTGCTGGTTGCCAGCATTCCGAATATTTTCTCAATGGAATCGAAGGCGGCCCCGGCTCTTGCCAGTTCTTCACGGGCTTCCCGAATGGCTGAAGTGTCCACAGAATTACCAGAACGCCCGTTGC
>ENA-OQIU01000161-OQIU01000161.1-human-gut-metagenome-genome-assembly--contig:-NODE-161-length-13375-cov-3.010568_pt1 | contig 13375 bp, 9 predicted proteins | sample MGYA00242590_ERZ504755 | MGnify/ENA primary metagenome ERZ504755 (study PRJEB26092, sample SAMD00036359) | human gut metagenome | host: Homo sapiens | study: EMG produced TPA metagenomics assembly of...
CTTTTTTGAATAGTTGTAGTAGTATTATTATTCCTCTTCAGGATATTTCATACCCCATTCGGTTCTTATATCAGACATGATTTTCATAACATCATATGTATACTGACTGTGAATGAGGTTTTCTATTTCATCGGATGATGCAGAGTTTATGGCTTTTTCCATATCACATACTTCGTAAATAAAGTGCATCTGATGTATCACCTGCATCAATTACTTCTTTATGACCATTCTCTGTGTATGTAATAGTTGCCTGCATTCCTCTTGGATACTCAAAGATTTCTACATATGCTTTGTCAAAAGATAGTGTAGCGCGTTTTGGCTGCTTGGAATGTAGAGATAATGTGACTGTTGCCATCTCGGCAGCATCATTCATAAGCAGAATGCCTGCCTGTTCATCAACACCGGTCGGAGCATATCTAACCTGTGACAATACATGCGACGGTGTTTCCTTGAAGAACCAGCGAATGAGAGAAAGTGAGTAAACACCAATATCAAGCAGTGCTCCTCCTGCAAGCTTACGGCTGAAAAACCTATTTGTCATATTATAATCTTTGTAGCTTCCAAAATTGACCTGAATTAAATTGAGTCTGCCGAGTTGTCCACTTGAAATTATTTTATTTAACTTTTTATAAACAGGCATATGATATATAGTCATGGCTTCAGCAAGAATTACGTTATTTGCTTTGGCCAATGAGATTGCCTCATCGAGCTCTGTAATATTTAATGTGATAGATTTCTCACAGAGTACATGCTTTCCATTAGAAAGGGCTTTTCTTAAATAATTAATGTGAGTATTGTGTGGAGTGGAGATGTAAATGATATCCACATCAGGATCATAAAAGACGTCATCAATGTTGTCATATACCTTTGAAATGCCATATTTTTGTGCAAAAGCTTGAGCCTTTTCATGAGTCCTGTTGGCAACTGAATAAAGAGTACGCCCTTCCTTTGAGAGAGCCTGCGCGAGCTCATTAGCTATTACGCCGCAGCCGAGTGTGGCCCAATTAAGCTGTTTCATATGAATTCCTCCTTTTTTAATAAGGTACTGTAGCTGTGAAGATATATAAATTATTACAAATTCAGCTAAATTACAAAATATCAACTTAAATCATAAAATATAATTAAATCAAAAATATTCAAATCATAAAATATGCACCGAGATCACAATATATGTACCTTAATGAAGATATTCTAGCATGATGATTTATGAATTACAATATATTTAGAAATGAAACAGTCAAAATCAGTCAAAGATAGATTGATGCAATATCTAAATTAGTCAATTTGAACTATTAATATTAATTATAAATTAGTAATAGAAAAGATACTAAAAATAGTAATTAGACAAGTATTAATGATATATATAGTATATTCTACACAAAAATGAATACTGCATTTGCATATATTGCACAATTTTAAAACTTGCTTTATATATTTTTAACAATTTTTAGTGTGATTATTTGTGAATATAAATGACTGATTATGATTGACAATGACGGATTATGAAAATATAATTATACTACAAGTTAAATGAATGTTGAAATGTTTAATACAGTAATTTGAAAATGAGCATTAAATAAATGGCTTATAAAATAAGTCTTTTAATAGTTTGATAAACAGGGGGGATTAGATGCTGGCGGAAGATAGATGCAAAAAAATACTCGATATATTAGATTCGATGGGAAGTGTGACTGTTCAGCAGCTTATGGATGAGCTTGATACATCCGAGTCAACAATCAGGCGTGATTTGGTTGCAATGGACAAGAAGGGGTATCTCACCAAGGTACATGGTGGTGCGATTGCAAATAATACGAATATCCATACTCAGGATGAGAAGGTTATCAACAGGCTTAAGCAGAATCGCAGCGAAAAGGAACAGATTGCCAGATATGCGGCATCACTTATTGTGGATAATGATTTTGTTTATATAGATGCCGGTACTACAACGGCAGTCATGATTGATTATATTACTGCAAAGAATGTGGTTTTTGTTACAAACTCTCTGACTAATGCCAAGAGAATTTCCGATAGGGGATATACAGTATATATTCTGGGTGGCGAGTTTAAGTCTACTACTGAGGCTATTGTCGGAGATGAGGCCGTTGTGACGCTCGATAAATACAATTTTACGAAGGGCTTCTGGGGAACCAACGGAATTACTGTGAAGAATGGATTTACGACTCCGGAGATAAAGGAGGCCATGATTAAAAAGAAATCCATGGAGAATAGCAAGGAGAAATACATTCTTGCGGATGACAGTAAGTTTTCACAGGTATCAAGTATCAAGTTTGCTGATTTTAAAGATGCTGTAATTATTACAAATGCACTAAGTAATGACAACTATAAGAAATACAAAAATATTAAGGAGGTCTAACATGATTTATACAGTTACTTTTAATCCATCACTAGATTATATAGTTGATGTAACAGATTTTAAGACAGGAGTGGTCAATAGAACGACTGGAGAGAAGATTTTTGCAGGTGGTAAGGGCATCAATGTTTCCATGGTTCTTAAGAATCTTGGAATGAGTAATACTTCACTTGGTTTTACAGCAGGCTTTACAGGTAATGAGATTAAAAGACTTCTAGGAGAAAAAGGTGTCGATACTGATTTTATAGAGGTGGAGGATGGTATTTCACGTATCAACGTGAAGCTTCGCTCAAATGAGGAATCCGAGATTAATGGTCAGGGTCCTGCAATCACTGAGGACAATATTAAAAAACTCTATGAGAAGCTTGACTGCTTAAAGGAGTCTGATGTGCTTGTTCTCGCAGGAAGTATTCCTGATGTGATGCCTTCATCAATGTATATGGATATCATGAAGCATCTTGAGGGTCGCGGAATAAATATAGTGGTTGATGCGACAAGAAATCTGCTCACAAATGTACTTGCATATAAGCCATTCCTCATAAAGCCAAACAATCATGAGCTCGGTGAGATATTCGGGGTTGAGATTACAGACAAGGACGATGTGATAAAATATGCAAAGAAGCTTCAGGAGCAGGGCGCAAGAAACGTGCTTGTTTCTATGGCAGGTGACGGAGCAGTGCTTGTGACCGAGGATGGACAGGAATTTAAGGCACAGGCTCCTAAGGGAAAGCTCAAAAACTCTGTAGGCGCAGGTGATTCGATGGTAGCCGGATTTGTTTACGGATACCTCAAATCAAATGATTATAAGCAGGCATTTATTTATGGAGTATGTACAGGAAGTGCAAGTGCATTTTCTGAGGAGCTTGCTACAAAGCCTGAGGTTGAAGCACTTATTGATAAATGGGACAGTGCTTCCAATTAAACAAACGGTATCAAAAAGGTTGATATAAATAATTAATATATTCTATTAGGAGGAATGATGTATGACAATCAGGGATTTGTTGGCAGCTGAGAGTATCAATTTGAATGGTACGCCTGCCGGAAAAACCGAAGCATTGAATCAGTGTATTGATTTGATGGCAAAAAGTGGCAAAATAGCCGATGTGGAGAAGTATCGAAAGGGTGTTTTTGCAAGAGAGGAGGAAGGCACAACAGGAATTGGAATGGGTATAGCAATTCCTCATTGCAAGTCTGATGCTGTTACTAAAGCAGGTCTTGCGGCAATGGTTGTAAAAGATGGGGTTGACTTTGAATCACTCGATGGTACACCTGCAAAGATTATTTTCCTTATCGCTGCACCAAACACAGAGGATAATGTGCATCTTCAGGTGCTTAGCAAGCTCTCTGTTATGCTGATGGACGAGCAGTTTACAAATTCTCTTATCAATGCCGGTTCAGTTGATGAGTTTTTAAATATCATCGACAGTGCTGAAAAGGCAAAGGATGAGAAGGAGGCTGCAAAGGAGGCAAAGGAACCTGTTGAGGTGAAGAAGGACGATGTATTTATCGTTGCAGTTACAGCCTGTCCTACAGGAATTGCCCATACTTATATGGCTGCTGAGGCTATTGAGAAAAAGGCCAAGGAGCTGGGATATCAGGTAAAGGTTGAGACAAGAGGCTCAGCCGGAGCTAAAAATGTACTCACAGATGATGAGATTGCAAAGGCTACCGGTGTTATCGTTGCATGTGATACAAATGTGCCTACAGACCGTTTTGACGGAAAGAAGGTTATTGAGTGTCAGGTTTCTGACGGAATAAATAAGACAGAGGAGCTCGTAAAGAGAATTGCTGCCGGTGATGCTCCTGTATTTAAGGCATCAGGTAAAAAAGAGGCTTCACATTCATCTATTGGTGGAAAGGAGAGCATTGGACATCAGATTTACAAGCATCTGATGAACGGTGTTTCACATATGCTTCCGTTCGTAGTTGGTGGTGGTATCCTTATCGCAATCGCGTTCCTTATCGATGGATTCAGTGTTGACCTTAATTCACTGCCGGCTGACCAGAGAGCAAATTTCGGTACTATTACACAGGGCGCAGCATTGTTTAAGGGAATCGGTGGAACAGCATTTGGATTTATGCTTCCTATCCTTGCAGGCTTTATCGCTATGAGTATTGCTGACCGTCCGGGTCTTGCAGTTGGTTTCGTAGGCGGTTCAATCGCAGCAAACGGTACATCAGGCTTCCTTGGAGCACTGGTTGCAGGTTTCGTTGCAGGATATATTGTAAATCTCTTAAAGAAGATATTCTCTAAGCTTCCTGAGAGTCTTGATGGTGTGAAGCCGGTTCTTCTTTATCCGCTGCTTGGTATATTCCTCATAGGCGTTATAATGCAGTTTGTAGTTGAGCCTCCAATCGGAGCTTTAAATACAGCTATCAACAACGGTCTTAATGGACTTAACGGTGCAAGCGCAGTAGTTCTCGGAGTACTTCTCGGAGGAATGATGGCAATAGATATGGGTGGCCCTGTAAACAAAGCCGCTTATGTATTTGGTACAGCTTCAATCGCTGCCGGAAACTACAATATCATGGCAGCAGTTATGATTGGTGGTATGGTTCCACCACTCGCAATCGCTCTTGCAACAATCTTCTTCAAGAACAAGTTCACAGCAGAGGAGAGAAAGGCAGGACCTACGAACTTTATCATGGGATTATCATTTATCACAGAGGGTGCAATCCCATTCGCAGCATCTGATCCGCTTCATGTCCTTCCGGCATGTGCAGTTGGTTCAGCAGTGGCAGGTGGACTTTCAATGGCATTTGGATGTACACTCATGGCACCTCACGGAGGAATCTTCGTAGTACCTACAATCGGAAATCCGTTAATGTATCTTGTTGCATTAGTAATCGGATCTTTCATTGCATGTGGATTACTCGGATTACTCAAAAAGAAAGTAAGTGAATAAGCAATCCTCAATTATCATTTTTTAATCCAACCTATAAACTAATCAACAAAGGCACTGCTTCGGCGGTGCCTTTGTTGTTATGTTGTGTATTAAAAATTAAAAGTATAAACATTCTCTGAAATAACAGCCTCATGCCTTGACGAGTGAATTTTCGAAGCATAAAGTATTATTAAGATGTAACTATTCAGAAAATAAACATTAGTAAACAGTGAGGCATAAAATGGGCAAGGTTATAGGTATAGATTTAGGAACAACAAACAGCTGTGTGGCAGTATTGGAGAACAATCAGCCGGTAGTCATAACTAACAGCGAGGGTCAGAGAACAACTCCGTCTGTAGTGGCTTTTCAAAAAATGGAGAGCGACTGGTTGGAGAGGCTGCAAAGAGGCAGGCAGCAGTCAATGTGGATAGAACATTTTTCTCAATAAAGAGACAGATGGGAAGCGATTTCAGGGCAAAGGTGGATGGAAAGCTGTATTCAGCTCCTGAGATTTCTTCTATGATTCTCAGAAAGCTGAAAAAGGATGCAGAGGACTATATTGGTGAGGCAGTGACAGATGCTGTAATCACAGTTCCTGCATATTTTTCGGATGCGCAGAGGCAGGCAACTAAGGATGCAGGAAGGATTGCGGGTCTTAATGTGCTTCGAATCATAAATGAGCCAACCTCTGCGGCACTCGCATACGGACTGGACCACGGACAGCAGCAGAAAATTCTTGTCTACGACCTCGGAGGAGGAACCTTCGATGTGTCTGTTATCGAAATAGGGGACAATCTGATAGAAGTGCTTGCCACAGCCGGTGATAATCATCTGGGTGGAGATGATTTTGATGAGAGAATCACGAATTATCTTGTTACAGAGTTTTACAGACAGCAGAATGTGGATCTGAGAAAGGATAATACTGCTATGCAGCGTGTCAGGGAGGAGGCTGAGAAGGCAAAAAAGGTGCTTTCATCCTCATCCTCAACCACTATCAACCTGCCGTTTATCACCACTGTAAAGGGACAGCCGGTCCACATGGAGATGAACCTCACAAGGGCTGAGTTTAATGAGATAACAAAGGATCTGGTGGAGAGAACGGCCATTCCGGTAAATCAGGCACTTTCAGATGCGGGGATTTCCGCAGCAGAGCTTGGAATGGTGCTGTTGGTAGGAGGCTCTACACGTGTGCCGGCTGTTGTTGAGGAGGTCAGAAGAATTACAGGAAAAGAGCCTTCACACAACCTGAATCCTGACGAGTGCGTGGCACTCGGTGCAGCAGTACAGGGTGGCAAGCTCGGTGGAGCAATTGTCGCAGGCAGTAGTGCGGCAGAGATTATACTGATGGATGTCACACCGCTTTCACTCGGAATTGAGACAGTTGGTGGTGTCTCAACCAAAATTATTGACAGAAATACGACTATTCCTACGAGATACAGCCAGATTTTTACAACTGCAGGAAGCTTCCAGACCTCTGTGGATATAAAGGTACTGCAGGGTGAGAGGCAGTTTGCAAGGGACAATAAGCTGATTGGAAACTTCAGGCTAAAGGGCATCAAGCCGGCTCCGGCAGGTGTGCCGCAGATAGAGGTGACGTTTGATATAGATGCAAACGGCATTGTGCAGGTTTCTGCAAAGGACCTGGGCACAGGAAAGCATCAGGAGATTACGATTACCGCAAGCTCGAATTTGTCTGATTCTGAGATTGAGCAGGCAATCCGCGAGGCACAGGAGTATGAGGCAACAGATGGACAGAGAAAGGCTTATATTGATGCAAGAAGTGAGGCTGATACGCTTGTGCGACAGGTGGAAAACGTTATGGCTGACAAGGAAAAAAGAAAGGCTATGGACAGCGCACAGAAAAAGAGTGTGAAATCGTCACTTTCATATGTGAAGAAGCTTATTTCAAGGACAAAGCCCGGAAATGTGAGCGAAGAGCAGGCTGCCGAGATAAAGCATGCGGCAGACGAGCTGAGAAATGCGGCAGCGGGATTGATTTAATTATAAATGAGGGGCAGAATACCTTTTGACCATCATATCATTATTATTCATTTGGCTATTTACGAGAAGCGGATTTTCATATAAAATATGGGTAAGTGGTGAGTATTCAGAAACACCCTGAATAGTTATAATGTTAATTTAAATCCGAGGAAATAGAAAATGAATGCGAACGATAAAACAGAAAAGGTACTAAGAGAAATTCATATCATGCTCTCAAAGGCGGAGCCGTATAAGCCGGAGCCGAGCAGGGTGATCATAAACAAGCAGCAAATGATAGATTTACTTGCTGAGCTGAATAAGTGTATATATGCAATGCAGGATGAGTATGAGCTTACTGAGCAGAGTCGTAATCACGCAGAGAGAGAGTTCAGAAAGAAGGGGGATCAGATAGTCTGGGATGCAAGCAGAAAGGCTGAGGATGTGTATGCAGCATCGGTTATCTATACGGATGAGGCGCTTTCAAGAGTGCGTGATATCATCAATGATACCAACGAGTCACTTGAAAAGCTGTGCAAGGATATGAAGGATAAGATTGCAGAGCAGGAGAAGATAGTTAAAACTAACCAGTATGAGCTCAAGGGACAGCTTCAGGATTTGTCCGATACGGAGAAGTATCTTAAGATTATCGATGACAGAAATAAGGAGATAGAACGTCAGAAAAATGCAGGTAAGCCTGCAGAGGAGCGTACTATTGACAATGAAGAGAAGTCTATCTATGCAAACAGACAGACTGAAATCAAGGTAAATATGGATTATATCAGAAAACTGGGACTTGCTGAGGGCGAGGACCTGGGAGATGGTGTAGTGGGTGAAGTGAAGCTTGCAGACGATACACCTGATGCCGGCTCAAATCATAGCAATGATAAGGATGAAGCCAAGGCTGCCGGCTCAAAATCGTCTGTTGATGAGGATTATAAGGCAATAAGCAGAAAAGCCGGCAATCCACCTGTTATCAACACAAAGGAAGGGAAGGAGCTCACAGACGGTATCCACAGAATGTGGCAGAGCATCACCGGAAATAAAGGAAAATGAAACACACCTATGTAATATAAAGCAGCAGTTCAAAACAGAACGGCTGCTTTTTGGCTTATATTTAAAGTGGGTAATATTAAGCAGATTTTAAGAAAAACAAAGTGGATAATCTGATAAAATATAGCTGACTAACGGCAGGAGAAGGTTTCTGTTCAAAATTCATAGAAGGAGGATAATATGACATATTAGTTTGTGATGACGACAAGGAAATAGTTGAGGCAATTGAGATTTACCTGATGCAGGAGGGTTACGACGTGGAGAAGGCTTACGACGGCATACAGGCGGTTGAAATTATGAAGATAAAAAAATAGACCTCATGATAATAGATGTCATGATGCCAAAGCTCGACGGAATAAGAGCCACTTTGCAGATACGAAAGGAAAGCAGGGTGCCGATAATCATTCTCTCGGCAAAGACAGAGGATGCTGACAAGATTTTAGGCCTCAATGTGGGTGCTGATGATTATGTTACAAAGCCTTTTAATCCGCTTGAGCTTGTGGCAAGGGTAAAGTCACAGCTTCGCAGATATACCACTCTGTCAAGCAATGATGCAGCCGGAGACAAGGTTTATGAAGCCGGAGGCCTTTTGGTAAATGATGATTTAAAAAAGGTGACTGTGGATGGTGAGGAGGTAAAGCTCACACCGATTGAGTACAATATCCTGCTTTTACTCCTTAAAAACAAGGGAAAGGTCTACTCAATAAACGAAATATATGAGAGCATATGGAACGAGGAGGCGATAGGCGCCGATAATACAGTTGCTGTGCACATCAGACATATCAGGGAAAAAATAGAGATAAATCCTAAAGAGCCGCGATATCTGAAGGTGGTCTGGGGAGTAGGCTATAAGATAGAGGACAACAAATGAAGCAGTATACGATAGGAAAAAAAGCAGCGGTCATAGTCTTACATCAGCTATGCATGATACTTATGGTAGCAGGAGTGTTTGCCACAGGCTATGCATTCAGGCACGATGCGCATGAAAATATTGATATATATACACTAATATCGCTGGCGGGCCTGGTAGGCAGCTTTGTGAGCCTGGCATATATGGCAAACGTGGCAGGCAGAAAATCAGAGGATGATTACACAATATACTATTTACCGATTGACAAGGTATACTCTGATGTGATGCTAGTGATATTTACACTGCTCATGGTATTTATGGGAAAAGTGATTTCAGGCGTAAAAAACCAGCATTTTGACTATGCATCACTCATTATGACGGCCGGCACATTTACTTTTTTGTTTGATCTGGCTTTTATTATTTTATACCAGAGCATTGTAAGGAAGATAAAAGGCAATATACTTTACACACACAGCCTGATGTACAAGGGCTATGAGCTTTTGAAAAGAGTTATTGAGAAAAAGGATATCCACACACAAAAAAATAAAGAGATAATGCGCATACAGGAGGCACTTGAAGCTATCTCGGAAGGAGCGCTTGACACTACACTCAATGTCAATGAGTTTCATGGGCAGCAGAAAAAGGTGGCGGAGGCTGTCAACCATATACGCCAGGGTCTTATGAGCTCGGTAAATGAGAGTCTTAAAAATGAAAAACTAAAGGCAGACCTAATAACAAACGTATCACATGATATAAAGACACCTCTGACTTCAATAGTCAACTATGTTGACCTGCTTAAGAGGGAAAATCTGGAAAATGAAAATGCCAAATACTATATACATGTGCTGGAGGAAAAGTCACAGCGCTTAAAGCAGCTTACAGAGGATTTGGTAGAGACATCAAAGATTACCTCGGGAAATGTGAAGCTCAATATGCAAAAGCTTGATCTGGTTGAGCTTTTATACCAGACCGGAGGTGAATTCAATGAGCGATTTGAGTCGAGAAATCTGACAATAGTTACAAAAATTCCATCAGAACAGATATTTATCTATGCGGATGGGCGTCAGCTTTACCGCTCTATTGAAAATCTGTATACTAATGCCGCAAAATATGCACTGGAAAATACAAGAGTGTATGTAGAACTTGAAAAGGCAGATAAAAAGGCAGTTTTTACAATAAAGAATGTGTCTAAGAACGAGCTTGACATAGTAAGCAACGGAAATGTAGACCTGACAGAGCGTTTTGTGAGGGGAGAGAGGTCGAGAACCACTGAAGGAAGTGGACTTGGACTTTCGATTGCAAAGAATCTGACCCATTTGATGGGAGGAAAATTCGAAATTAAGGTAGATGGTGATTTATTTATTGCCACAATTACCTATAATATTATATAATAGTAAATAAAAGAATTTTGAAATACACATACGGAGGTAGAATAAGTGAAATTATATGAAAATGGTGCTTACCTTTTAACGGTAAGGAAGTAATAATTGATGGACCGGAGGCTCAGGCAGCTGTCAAAAGCAAGACCGGCATGGACATCGATAAACAGACAGCTAAGCAGGAGACAATTGCTTACGGTATTTTAAAGGAGCACAATACATCCGGCAATATGGACAAGCTTCAGATTAAGTTTGATAAGCTTACATCGCATGATATCACATTTGTAGGTATCATCCAGACAGCACGAGCTTCAGGACTTGAGAAATTCCCTATCCCGTATGTACTTACAAATTGTCACAACAGCCTTTGTGCAGTTGGTGGAACAATCAATGAGGACGACCACATGTTTGGTCTCACATGTGCAAAGAAGTACGGTGGAATATATGTACCACCTCATCAGGCAGTTATCCATCAGTTTGCACGAGAGATGCTTGCCGGTGGCGGAAAAATGATACTTGGTTCTGATTCACATACACGTTATGGTGCACTTGGTACTATGGCAGTCGGCGAGGGTGGACCTGAGCTTGTTAAGCAGCTTCTTGAACAGACATATGATATTGATATGCCTGAGGTAGTAGGTATTTACCTGACAGGAGAGCCAATCAAGGGCGTTGGACCACAGGATGTCGCACTTGCAATTATCGGAGAGGTATTCGGAAACGGCTTCGTAAAGAACAAAGTTATGGAGTTTGTAGGACCGGGTGTGTCTAATCTGAGCGTTGACTTCCGTATAGGTGTCGATGTTATGACAACAGAGACTACATGTCTTTCTTCTATCTGGAGAACAGATGACCAGGTTAAGGAATTCTTTGAGATTCACGGTAGGGCTGAGGACCACAAGGAGCTTAATCCGGGTGAGGTGGCTTACTACGACAGATTTATTGAGATTGATTTAAGCCAGATCCGCCCAATGATAGCTATGCCATTCCACCCTAGCAATACCTATACTATCGATGAGCTCAATGCAAACCTCATGGATATTCTCGATGACTGTGAGAAGAGAGCTGAGGTAAGCTTTGACGGCAAGGTGAAGCTTGATTTAAAGAGTAAGGTAAGAGACGGAAAACTGTATGTAGACCAGGGAATCATCGCAGGCTGTGCAGGCGGTGGATTTGAGAATATCTGCGATGCGGCTGACATATTAAACGGACATTCAATCGGAGCAGACGAGTTTACACTGAGTGTTTACCCGGCATCTACTCCAATATACATGGAGCTTGTGAAAAACGGAGCTGTAGCAAAGCTTCTTGAGACAGGTGCAATCGTAAAGACTGCTTTCTGCGGACCTTGCTTTGGTGCAGGAGATACACCTGCCAACAACGCATTCTCTATCCGTCATTCAACAAGAAACTTCCCTAACAGAGAGGGTTCTAAGGTACAGAACGGACAGATCAGCTCAGTGGCACTCATGGATGCACGTTCAATCGCTGCAACAGCAGCAAACAAGGGCTTCCTTACATCAGCAGCGGATATTGATGTCAACTTTACAAAGCCAAAATATTTCTTTGACAAGACTATATATGAGAACCGTGTATTTGACAGCCATGGAGTGGCAGATCCTTCAGTTGAAATCCAGTTCGGACCAAACATCAAGGACTGGCCGGCAATGAGTGCGCTTCCTGAGAATATGCTCCTTAAGGTGGTTTCAGAGATTCATGATCCTGTTACTACAACAGATGAGCTCATTCCTTCAGGAGAGACATCTTCATATCGTTCAAACCCTCTTGGACTTGCAGAGTTTGCACTTTCAAGAAAGGATCCTGAGTATGTAGGCAGAGCAAAGGAAATCCAGAAGGCCCAGAAGGCTATAGAGAGTGGTGAGTGCGCAGGAAAGGCTGTTCCTGAGGTTGCTGAAATCATGGGAGTAGTAAAGAAAAAAATTACCCTGAGGCAAGCCATGAGAATATGGGCTTCGGAAGCACAATTTTTGCTGTTAAGCCGGGTGACGGCTCAGCAAGAGAGCAGGCTGCCAGCTGCCAGAGGTACTCGAGGCTGGCAAATATCGCAAACGAGTATGCCACAAAGAGATACCGTTCAAACCTTATCAACTGGGATGCTTCCATTCATCATCGATGAGGGAGAGCTTCCGTTCCACAACCTCGACTATATCTTCCTTCCGGGAATCAAGAAGGAAATCGAGGATGCAAAGACGGAGTTTTGAGGCATATGTTGTCAAGGATGGTGAATTAAAGCCATTTACACTGAAGATGGGTGAGCTCACAGATGATGAAAGAGAGATAATATTAAAGGGATGTCTCATCAACTATAATCGTAAATAAGGAGAGTTTAATCCGATGGAAGAAACCGGAAAAGCTAGGTAAAAAATCAAACATTGAGATAAATGCAGATAAGGGTGCGAAGCAGAATTCGCACCCGGGGCGTGAGGAATGGCCACATCTGATCAGAATAGGTGTCATGGTATTTGTCACGTTTGCAGTCAGTATACTTGTTTTTCTTGCACTGTACAGATTTGAGGGCTTTGCAGGCATATGGAGCAAGCTGCTTGCGGCAGCAATGCCTATTATAATGGGACTTGTGCTTGCATACCTGATGAATCCTGTCATGCTGTGGCTGGAAAGATGCTTTAAAAAGCTTCTTTCCAAAAAGATGAAAAGCGAAAGCAAGCTGCGAAAGGTTTCAAGAGCTCTTGCAATCACAGGCTCGGTTATTATTCTGGTAGCGATTATTTCGCTCCTCATTGCGGCTATTGTGCCTTCTGTCATAGCAAGTATATCAGGACTTATGAAGACACTGCCAAATGATGTTGCGGCATTCATCAACATGATAAAGAACGGCAAT
>ENA-OQIU01000163-OQIU01000163.1-human-gut-metagenome-genome-assembly--contig:-NODE-163-length-13230-cov-2.398077_pt1 | contig 13230 bp, 16 predicted proteins | sample MGYA00242590_ERZ504755 | MGnify/ENA primary metagenome ERZ504755 (study PRJEB26092, sample SAMD00036359) | human gut metagenome | host: Homo sapiens | study: EMG produced TPA metagenomics assembly of...
TAAAGGAATTTATGGTATTGCTTCGAGAAAAGGAGGCGTCCGGACATATTCTGGACGAAGATTATATCCTGCAGTGTCTGAAAAAGGGGTCCAGGGTAAGCACACTGGAATATTTACAAAAAATAGCTGCAGCATGTAAACAAACGATGCATTCCGTAGAAGGATTTCGCAACTTTCAAGTGGAACTGACACAGCTTGTAAGCAAATATCTCCATGATAAAAATGAAAATATGAACAGCGTGATTCATGATCCGATCTATCTGAAACTGGATATGAATGCTGTTAAATCTGAGTTTTCTATGGTGCAGTGGATGACCTGGCTGATGAATAAGGTATTTGACCTGACACAGAAAGAACAGAAGGAAAAAACAGAAAAACGGATCACAGATCAGGTAATTGATTATATCAGAGAACACTATACGGAAGACATCAACAGGAATACGCTTTCAGAGAGGTTCCACTTTTCGCCGGAGTACATTGGAAAAATGTTCCGGAAGGATATCGGAACGTCGTTGAATGATTATATTAATTCCCTGCGTGTGGAAAAAGCGAAGCATTTGTTGGAAAACACCAATACAAAGGTGATTGATATTGCATTGGAAGTCGGATTTGATACGCTTCCGTACTTCTCATCTGTATTTAAAAAATATACGGGACTTTCACCGGCAGAGTTTCGGAAAAGAGAATAGATATCTTAAAAACGAAAGTTTTTGTACTTTTTTGTGTAAGAACTTTCGTTTTTTTTGCGTTATGATAAGTCTATCAAAAGGAACCGGAAAGAAGAAAGGAGAAACAAATGAAGAAAAAGATTTTGGCGATTTTGATGGCTACTTTGACAGTAGGATCTCTGCTGAGCGGATGTGGTGGAGCACAGAGCGGTGATGCAGCCGGAAAGCAGGAGAGCGGCAAACAGGAAAGCAGCGACAGCGAAGAACCGGCAGAGGTTGTATTTGCGTACATGACGCAGAACAATATCCCGGAGTCATCAGAACTGGAAAGAATTCAGAACCTGATCAACGATTATACAGTAGATAAGATCAATACGAAGGTCAAACTGGTACTGTTTTCCAATTCTGATTATATGAATCAGGTGAATCTGATGCTGGCATCCGGAGAACAGCTGGATTTATTTCAGGCATATAATACATCTCATCTGAAATATATCCAGGATGGAACAGCGCTGGATATTACAGAGTATCTGGACAATGATCTGAAAGAGACAACAGAAACTCTTTACGATGGTTTTCTGGCGCCGACAACGGTAGAGGGAAAAACATATGGAATTCTGAATATGGGTTCTAACTATGTACCGGGTGGATTTACCTATCGTGAAGATATTACCGAGGAACTTGGAATCGATATGAGTCAGGTTACCAAACCGGAAGACTTGACAGCAGTGTTTGCAAAGGTAAAAGAAGCTTATCCGGATATGACAATCATTGATCCAAACAGAGCGAATGCGTTATTTGAAAGCTATCTGGGCAAGATTGATAAAATTGATCCATTAGGAGACAATATCGCTTCATCCGTTTCCGGTGTGGCTTATCAGGATAATGCAACTGTAGTGGATATATATGAAACGACAAACTTTAAAGAACTGTGCGAACTGACCAGAAGCTGGTTTGAAGCTGGTTATTATGCAAGTGATGCAGCTACCACAACAGCAACTACCGCAGAATTACTGATGTCCGGCAACTGCTTTGGCACATTCTGTGGGCTGGGTAATCCCAAGATTGCGCAGCAGTATACAAACAACTATGGTCATCCTTTTGAAAATGTACAGATCAGTGATTCTATGATCTGGTCTGGAAACGGCGGAGCATGGATGGTAAATTCCAGCTGTAAAGATCCTTCGGCAGCCTGCAAATTTATGAACCTGCTGTACACGGATGCATATGTAGACAACCTTCTGGTCTATGGAGAAGAAGGAGTGGATTATAAATTGGATGAAAATGGTTGCGCAGTAGCACCGGATGGATATACGGATCTGAACAGTGTAGCCTATACCGATAATATGAACTACTATTTCTGGGGAAATAAATGGCTGACCTATCCGGTTGCAGGCGGTCTGTATGGAGAAGAAAAAGAGACAAACAAGCAGCAGAATTATGATGGAGATCATTCAAACTATTATGGTTTCCTTTACGACTACAGTGATAAAGAAGCAGAATATACCGCATGCCTGAACATTGTAGAAGAATATAAAAAGTCTCTGTGGGTTGGTGCAGCAGATGTAGATACAACACTTGCCGAGATGACAAAAACGCTGAAAGCAGCCGGCATGGATGACCTGATTCAAGGAAAGCAGGAGCAGTTGGATGCATGGATGAGTAGTAAATAGGAAAGACTTTAAAAAAGGGAAAAGGGCTGCGGAATATCACCGCAGCCTTATTTATAAAAAGGGAGCTCGAATTATATGCCGAAGAGTAAGAAGAAATATGCCAGCAAAAATACATTAGCATTGTTTTTCATTGCACTGCCGGGTATTACATATCTGATTATTAATAACTATATCCCGATTGTGGGAACCTTTATTGCGTTTAAAAAGTTCAGCTATGCAAAAGGAATCTGGGGCAGTCCATGGTGTGGACTGGATAACTTTAAATTTTTGTTTCTGACAGATGATGCATGGGTTATTACGAGAAACACATTGTTATATAATCTGGCTTTTATCGTGATCGGAACCGTAGTTTCTGTAATTTTTGCAATCCTGCTGCATGAGCTGGGAGAACTGTTACGCGGAAAGTTTTTCCAGTCCGTGCTGTTGTTTCCGCACTTACTGTCCTGGGTTGTAACGGCGTATCTGGTATACGCGTTATTGGGAAGTACAACCGGTTTTTGTGAACAATACCATCTTAGATGCGCTGGGGAAAAAGGGCGTAGACTGGTATACCGCAAAAACAGCATGGCCGTTTATCCTGGTTATTGTATATCTTTGGAAGAATGCCGGATATAATGCGATTGTTTATATGGCAGGCATTGCAGGCATTGATAAGGAAATTTATGAAGCAGCAAAGATTGACGGTGCCTCTAAACTGAAACAGATTACTGCTATTACGCTTCCGCTTCTGAGACCAACCATTATTATTATGACATTGATGGCGATCGGTCGTGTATTCTATTCTGACTTTGGTTTGTTCTATCAGGTACCGATGAATGCGGGAACCCTGTTTTCTACGACGCAGACGATAGATACGTATGTATATCGTGGTTTGATGGAACAGGGTAATATAGGAATGTCTTCGGCAGCAGGTGTATATCAGTCATTAGTTGGTTTTGTCACTGGTAATGATTGCAAACTTTATTGTGCGGAAAAAAGAATCCGGAAAACGACATTGTTCTAGGAGGCAGGATATGAAAAAGACAGTCAGCGATGAAAAACGATTTATTGCAATAGCAACAGTTATTTTAGTGGTAATCAGTATTGTGGCGTTGTTTCCGATGATTCTTCTGGTGGTTGCGTCCTTTACCGATGAAAATGAACTGATTACAAACGGATATCAGATTTTGCCGAAGAAACTCAGCCTGGAAGCATATACCTACATGGTAAAACAGGCAGCAACAATCGTAAGATCGTATCTTGTTACGATTGGAACAACCGTTGTCGGAACCGGATTAAGCGTATTACTGACGACTTCGATCGCATATCCGATGGCACGAAAAACATTCAAATATAGAAACGCATTATCCTTTTTTGTGTATTTTACCATGCTGTTTAATGGAGGATTGGTGCCACAGTACATTATGTGGACAACATTTTTCCACATTAAAGACACGTATGCAGCACTGATTTTTCCGAATCTTCTAATGACAGCATTCAATATTTTCCTGGTAAGAAACTATTACAGCAACAGTCTGCCGGAAGCATTATACGAAGCCGCACAGCTGGACGGAGCGTCAGAGCTTGGAATTTTCACCAAAATTGTATTTCCGCTGTCGAAGCCGGTAGTTGCCACCATTGGACTGTTTACAGGTCTTTCCTACTGGAACAGCTGGACCAATGCTTTATATTACGTACAGGATCCAAAATATTTTGGTATTCAGAATCTGCTGATGCGTATCATGAAAAACATTGAATATCTGCGAAGCGGAGCATCAGAGCTGGCAGCGGAAGGACAGGCAGTTTCGCTTCCGGGCAACTCCATCCGAATGGCACTGGCATTTGTCGGAATTTTACCAATCATTATTATTTATCCGATGCTTCAGAAATATTTTATCAAAGGTGTGGTTGTCGGCGCTGTAAAAGGCTGACAGAAAGGAGAAACAGATGGCAGCATATGTACATTGTAATTTTCATTCCTGTATCCTGCGGATGCAGGTAGATGTTTCGATTCTGCTTCCGGAAAAGGAGCGGATGGAAGATGTGGAGCAAGGGAAAAAAGGGAGAGACTTTACGGAAAAAACAAAAAATATCAGACCCTGTATCTGCTGCATGGATTTACAGGCGACCACCTTACGTATCTGCGAACCTCCAAAATTGAGCGTTATGCAGATGAGCATCAGATCATGGTGGTTATGCCAAGCGTATATAACAGCGCCTATACGGACATGAAATACGGACTGGATTATTTTTCTTATCTGACAGAAGAACTGACAGATTTTGTGGAGAGAAATTTCCCGGCAGCAACAAAGCGGGAAAACCGTTTTATTGCAGGAATGTCGATGGGAGGTTACGGTGCCTATAAATGGGGACTTACCTGTCCGGAAAAATTTGCGGCAATCGGAGGCGTTGCGGGATCTTACCATGCCGAATATCGTTATCAGGGAAGGTTAACACGGTATCACCCTTTGTGAAGCGTTATATGGTGATCCGCCTGCGATTACACCGGAGGTTCATGATGTTTTTACACTGTTGAAAAACCGGAAAGAAGAAGGAAGAGATATTCCGAGATTGTATACCTGCTGCGGTACAGAGGACAGACGTCACCAGGATTCGGTCGATCTGAAGGAGTTTGCGGATCAGCTGGGCGTTCCGCTGCTGTTTGAAGAGGGACCGGGAAGGCATGATGATATTTTCTTTGATGAGTATATTCAGAAGATTCTGGACTGGATGAACTTTGCGGGAAAATCAGTAGAAGAGTAAAATCTGCAGAGTATAAAGGGGGTTGTCTCGCCAGATTTTTTTAGTGCGACAGCCCCACGGGAAATACAGGGAGAAGAGGAAAATGGAGATAGAAAAAGCAGCCGTAGCCGGAACACTGGAATCCAGCGATTGTATGGTTACGGTAGAAGATGGAGATGGAAACATAGATCTGGTACTGGAAAGCACAGTGATTCATCAGTATGGAAATCAGATCCGTCATGTGGTTCTGGATACTCTGAAAAGTCTGGGAGTTCAGAACGTAAAAATTAAGATTGTAGATAAAGGAGCTCTGGACTGCACCATCCGTGCGAGGGTGGAAGCTGCGGTATACCGTTCCGCCGGACAGTCGGAGCAGCTGCCATGGGGAGGTGCAATCAGATGAGAGACGCAAAAAAGCGATTACGCCGTACCATGATGTTTTTAAATGCACAGAAGCCGGGACTGATTAAGGATCCGTATATTTATGGGGCAGATTCTCTGATGTTGGACCTGGAAGATGCAGTGGCAGAAAATCAGAAGGATGCAGCCAGATTTTCCCTGTTTCATGCACTGCGCACGATTGATTATCATGGAGCAGAACGGATTGTACGTATTAATGGTCTGGACACGCCTTTCTGGAAGGAAGATATCCGCTGCGCAGTAGCCGGTGGATGTGATGGCATCCGTATTCCTAAGACAGAGACAGCGCAGGATGTAAAAATAGTGGAGCAGCAAATTTTAAAGGCGGAGAATGAATTTGGCAGACCGGAGAACAGTACCTTAATTATGGCAGCGATAGAATCGGCAAGAGGTGTGGTGAAGGCATTAGAAATTTGCGAGGCTTCGAAAAGGCTGTTTGGTATCGCACTGTCCGGTGGAGATTACACGAAAGATCTGCATACCCACATTACGGGAACCGGAATAGAACTGATGGGAGCAAGACAGCAGCTTGTCATTGCTGCGCGGGCAGCAGGTGTGCAATGTTTTGATACCGTTTATACAGATCTGGAGAACGAAGATGGTTTTCGAGAAGATGTCAATACGATTCACCTGATGGGATTTGACGGGAAATCAATTATCAATCCAAGACAGATTCATATTGTACATGAAATTTTTACACCGAAAGAAAAAGAGATTATTTTTGCGGAAAAAGTAGTCCGTGAGATTGATAGCAAAAAGGCACAGGGAATCGGTGTATTTTACTGTGGACGGAAAGATGATTGATATTGCATTTTATGATGGTGCAAAGCGAATAATCGAACTGGCCAAGGCTTCCGGTGTGTACGAGGGGGAACGTGTAAGATGAAAAATGCAGTAGGGAGAGAAATTCCCGAGGAAATATTGAAGGCAACAGGAAAAGAAGTATTTCACGGAGTGCATTATTATGATGGTTATGAATATCAGAAAGATGGTCCGAAAACCCGCTGCGTGGTGAATTCCGATGGCAGCAAATTGGTGAAAACAATTCATGAGGCACTGGTGAAATGTGAAATCCGGGATGGCATGACAATTGGATTTCATCATCATTTCCGGGATGGTGATCTGGTTGTAAATATGGTGATGGAAGAAATCCATAAAATGGGTATTAAAAATATTACCATTTGTGCCAGTTCTCTGGGGAAAGCGCATGCAGGACTGGTACCGTACATGGAAGATGGAACGATTACAGGAATCCAGTCTTCTGGTGTGCGCGGTGAGATTGGAAAAGCGATTTCTGAGGGAAAACTGAAAGGGCTTGCAGTGATGCGCTCCCACGGCGGCAGAGTTCGGGCAATCGAAACAGGGGAAGTACACCTGGATATTGCATTTATCGGAGCACCGACTTGTGATGATTATGGAAACTGTCGTGGTATCGGTGGAAAAGCAGATTGTGGAGTATTGTCCTATGCGATGGTAGATGCTGATTATGCGGACCGGGTCGTAGCAATTACGGACTGTCTGGTGCCGTTTCCTAATTTTCCGGCACATATTTCCATGACAAAGGTAGATTATGTAGTAGTGGTAGATGCAATCGGAGATCCCAAGAAAATTGCAACAGGTGCAGCGAAACCGACGAAAGATATGAGAAAACTGATGATGGCGGATTACTGTACACGATTTGTCACTTCTACCCCGTACTTTAAAGATGGATTTTCTTATCAGACCGGTGTGGGAGGCGCATCTATCGCTTCCACCATTTCGTTGGCAAAAATCATGAAGGAACGTGGAATCCGTATGCGTTTCGGCGTCGGAGGATTGACGAAACCGATGTGTGATCTTCTGGATAACAATCAGGTTGATGTACTTCTGGATACGCAGGATTTTGATCTGGATGCGGTAGAATCAGTAAAAGATATCAGGCATTTCAGAATCAGTGCCGGTGAATATGCAGATCCTTTTTAACAAGGGCGCAGTAGTCAACAAACTGGATTTTTGTGATTCTGGCAGCATTGGAAGTTGATGTAAATTTCAATTGCAATGTTGTAGTAGGTTCCGATGGCGTTATAACAGGCGCGCAGGGAGGTCATCCGGATACGGCGGCAGGCGCAAAATGCACCATTGTACTGACTCCATTATTGCAAGGAAGAATTCCGGCAATCTGTACGGAAGTAACAACAGTGACAACACCGGGAGAATCTGTAGATGTAGTCATCACGGAATATGGAGTTGCAGTTAATCCACTGCGAAAAGATCTGCTGGAAGCGGTAAAAAACAGTGGACTTCCGCTGAAAACGATAGAAGAACTTCGGGATTTGGCTTACCGGATTGCAGGAGAACCGGAGAAAGTAGAATTTGGCGAACGTATTGTAGGAATTATTGAAAGCAGAGACGGAACCATCATGGATGTAGTTCGTCAGATTAAACCATTCCAATTTAAAGAGGAAAAGAAGGTACTCCCGGAGTCAGTACATAAATAAGAGAAGGAGGGCAGGCAGTGGGGGACTATATGGAAGAAACAGGGGATCCTTTTACCGGGAAAAAGAAAGAGGAACTCAAAAAATTTCTGGAATACATGGGACTTACTTATGATGAGCAGATTACGCATTCTATCGTATTGCGAAAAGAGAAAGAAATCATAGCAACTGCTTCCTGCCAGAAAAATAATCATAAAATGTGTTGCGGTATCAGAAGCGTATCAAGGACAGAATCTGCTGGCGCATCTTATGACATCTCTGATTGAATATTTTTATGGAATGGGAATTTCTCATTTTTTTGGATTTACCAAGCCTCAGAACAAGGAACTGTTTTGTAGTATGGGAATGTATCCGGTGACACAGACAGAAAAAATTCTTCTTCTGGAAAATGACAAAAACGGACTTGAAAAATTCCTGAAACGATTAAAAAAAGAAACACAGGAACAACAGAAGTGCAAAGTGGAAAACAGGCATGAAAACGGTATTGGGGCAGTGGTTATGAATTGTAATCCCTTTACCAGGGGACATGAATACCTGATCCGGGAGCGGCAAAAAAAAACAATGGCTGCACATTTTTATCCTCTCAGAAGAACAGAGCTTTCTGACAACGAGAGAACGGTATCAGTTGGTAAAAGAAGGAATACAGGAAATTCCAAATGTGATTCTTCACCAGACCTCAGAATACATGATTTCGCCGGCTGTGTTTCCGACATATTTTATCAAAGAAAAAGCGAAAGCCTATGAGATGAATTGCCAGTTGGATATTCAGTTATTTGGAGAGCGTATTGCACCGGAACTTAATATAACGGATCGCTATGTAGGCAGTGAACCGGCCTGCGATGTGACACATACCTATAACCAGTGCTTACGGGAGCAGCTGCCGTGCTATCAGATCCGCTTTCATGAAATTCCCCGAAAAACATATGGAGACCAGATCATCAGTGCATCTGAGGTCAGAAAAAGATATGCGGAAAATCAATTAAAAAGCGTCTGCGGGATGCTTCCGGAAAGTACCTGGCGCTATCTGGAAAGGAAAAAGAATGAAAACGGAAAATAAGGTTTCCTTAGAGCAGGTATTGTGGAGCCGAGAAAAAAGGGTGGCAACGCAGAAAGAGCTTCTTGAAAAATATCCGGGTACCTTAATCTGCTTTATGCTCAATATTCCGGGTCCGGAAAAGGTAAATGAACTTTTCGAAAAGGTCTTTTATGAAGGACTAGAAAAGATACAGAATAAGCTGGAAACGGAAAAAATTTCGACGGAAGTCCGGCTGGTACAAGAAAACATAACCGGATATGAAGGATATTTGGTTGTGAAAGCAGACGGCTGCCAGGTGAAAAAGCTTATGATTGCTTTGGAAGAGACGAAGATCGGGAGACTGTATGATATTGATGTATTGGAAAAAGAAAATACGAAAATCAGCAGAAAGGATCTTGGATTTCCGGAAAGAAAATGTCTGTTATGCGACAACCCGGCCTGCCAGTGTGGCAGAAGCAGAAAACATTCGATCGAAGAATTGAGAAAAAAGATCTATGGTATCATATGGGAAGAACAGCTGCAAAGAGGCGTAGCTGCTGAGATCAGTCAGGCACTGATGGAGGAAGTGTATACAACACCAAAACCAGGCTTAGTAGACCGGGAGGATACCGGTGCGCATACAGATATGAACTGTCAGACATTTCAAAAGAGTACAGAGGCGATCGCCGAAGATCTGGCGGCAATGTTTGAAGCCGGGTATTCCTGGGAGGCAGATCCGAAGACATTGTTTCCCCTTCTCAGAGAAAGAGGAAAAAAGACGGAAGAAAAAATGTTTGTTGCAACCGGAGGAGTCAATACGCACAAAGGAATCATTTTTACGATTGGCATTCTTGCAGCTGCAGCCGGAATTTCCCTGAGAAATTACGGAAAAATCGAGTCGGAGAATGTTTGCCGAATCAGTATGGAAATGACAAAAAAAGAGCTAGAACAAGATCTGAGGAAACTAAAACAAAGCTCGGGGATCACACATGGAGAAAAAATTTACTGTCATCTGGGCGAGAAAGGAGTCCGGGGACTGGCGATGAGCGGATATCCGATTCTGTGTGAACTTACGGTTCCTCATATGAAACAGTATATAGCAAATAACAGGGATCAAAATCAGATCAATGTACAGATTCTTCTTGAGATTATAGGAGAGCTTACGGACACAAATGTCATCAGCAGAACCAGTGAGAAAGAAATGCGATGGCTGCAAACAGAAGCAAGGGCAATTCTTAAGACAGGTGGTGCTTTTTGCGCGGAGGGTTTGCAAAAAGTGCGAGAACTGAATCAGATTTGTATCCGGAAAAATATGAGTCCGGGAGGAGCTGCGGATTTACTTGCGGCAACGATTTTTTTGTGCCGCATGGAAACCTTGATGGAACGTTTGAAAAGTATAACATAATAAAAATATATGACGCTGTCATTGATCTTAAAATGTACGGTCGCTCTTAATGCTGAATATTTTCAGCTGTTAAGAGCGGCCGTTTATGTTGGAAATATACGGCAGTATTGTCGGAAGAAAATGGTTACTGTTTGCCTGAAGGTTGATTGCATCAAAAAAAGGAGTCTGCTATACTGTAGCTATGTTTATTTTCTTGGCAGAAGTGGATCAGAACAGGAGGAGCGAAACATGAGTCTGCAGTTTATTATGGGAAATTCGGGAGCTGGAAAGTCGAGATATGCGTATCAGAAAATTCTGGCGGAAGCGATGCGCCACCCGGAGAAAACTTATCTGATCATTGTGCCGGAGCAGTTTACAATGCAGACGCAGAAAGAGCTTGTGTCACTGCATCCGGCGGGCGGTATTTTAAATGTTGATATCTTGAGCTTCCAGCGTCTGGCTTACCGTATTTTTGAGGAGACCGGAGGCAGTCTGTACCCGGTGCTCGAAGAAACGGGAAAGAGTCTTGTGGTAAAACGCGTTGCACAGGAGAAGAAAAAGGAGCTGACGATTCTTGGAAGTACGTTAAAGAGAACCGGCGCAGTTTCGCAGATGAAATCGTTGATTTCCGAGCTGAAGCAGTATCAGATTGCGCCGTCCGAGCTTGATACGTGGGCGGAGGAGACGGGAGAGAAAAAGCTGCTGGCAGCAAAGCTGAAGGACACCGGGGTAATCTACCGTGCATTTGAAGAATATCTGGAAAATCGCTACGTGACGGCGGAGGATGTGCTGGAAGTTCTGGCGGGAAAGCTGGAAGAATCATCACTCATTCGAAACAGTGAGGTACTGGTGGACGGATTTACCGGATTTACGCCAGTACAGATCGGTGTGCTTGGAAAACTGTTCCGGCTTTGTGAAAAGGTCTATGTGACGATTATTATGGATGAGCGGGAGGATCCGTATAAAAAGGCGATCCCGCACCAGCTCTTTGCGATGAGCCGCCAGCTGATTCAACAGCTTATGAAAGCGGCAGACGAAGCAGGGTGCCCAGTGGAGCCGGAAATCTGGGTCAGACGCTCGGGATATGGCCGTTTTCAGTCGGGAAGCATGATGGATCAGTTGGAACAGAACCTGTTTCGATATGGAATAAGAAGGATTGTCGGAACAGAGGCAGGAAAAAGAGCAGAGTCAAAAGCAGGGGCAGGAACAAATGGAAAGACAAAAAGAAATTGGGCCAAGCACGCTGGAAAATGCACAGAAAACGAAAAAGGAGCATTTGGAGTCCGGACAAAATCTGAAACAGCAGGGTATTTACATTAGTGTAGCGCCATCTCCACGTGCGGAGCTCGAGGAAACGGTGCGCCTGATCCGGCGCATGGTGCGTGAGGAGAAGATGCGGTACCAGGATTTTGCCGTTCTGACCGGAGATCTTTCTATTTATGGCACATATGCGCGGGAAATTTTTGAAAAATGCGGCATTCCGTACTTTGTGGACGAAAAGCATTCTGTGCTGATGAATCCGTTCGTGGAATTTCTGCGCGCGGCGATCGAGATGGTGGTACAGAGCTTTTCCTACGAGAGCGTCTTCCGTTATCTGCGTTGCGGTCTCTCGAGTCTGAACCGTGCGGAGACAGATGCGATGGAAAATTATGTACTCGCGCTTGGAATCCGCGGACTAAAAGCGTATGCGGAAACGTGGACGAGGGGGTATCGCAGCATCAAACCGGATGAAGTGCCGCAGCGCAATCTTCTTCGGGAAAAATTCTATGAGGAGGTTCAGCCGTTTGCGGAACAGATGAAGAAAAAAGATGCCACGGTGCGGGAACGGACGGAGGCATTGTATGCGCTTGTCGTTCAGAATCAGGTACAGGAAAAGCTCGAAGAGCGACGGTGTCAGTTTGAACAGCAGGGTCAGGAGGCATTTGCAAAAGAATACAGCCAGATTTATGGCATCGTTATGGAACTGCTAGACAAGATTGTCGAGGTGCTTGGCGATGAAAAAATGACGTTGGCAGAGTATCAGGAGATTCTGGAGGCTGGCTTTGCAGAGGCTTCTGTTGGCATTATTCCGCCGACCGCGGACCAGGTACTGATCGGTGACAATGAGAGATCACGTCTGAAGGATATCCGTGTGTTGTTTTTCGTCGGTGTGAACGACGGGCTGATTCCGCGTCACGACGCGGGAGGCGGTATTCTCTCGGAGTATGACCGCGAGGAGCTGGAGCGCGCGGATGCAAAACTCTCCCCGACGGCGCGGGAGACGATGTATCAGCAGAAATTCCATCTCTACCGAAATCTGACGAAGCCGTCGGAGCGGCTGTACCTTTCCTTTGCGAAAGCGGGCGCGTCCGGCGAGGCGCAGAATCCGTCGTATCTGATCAATGAAATCCGGAAACTCTTCCCGGAAATTCTGGTGCGGGATATCGAAAAAGAAGAAAATCCGGAGGAAAAACTGGAAATGCCGCGTTCCGGGGAGGCACTGTTTCTGGAGGAGCTTGGAAAGGCGGCAGAGGGCGAGATGAATCCGCTGTTTGAAGAGCTTTACCGCTGGTATGCGGCACATCCGGAGGCGGGGGATTCCGGCGGAGACGTATCGGAAGGCTGCCTTTCTGCGCTGTGCGGACGGTGTGATCGGAAGGAGTGCGGCATCGGCGCTGTACGGGGATACCCTGAAAAACAGTGCGACACGGCTGGAAAAGTATGCGGCATGTGCGTTTGCCCACTTTATGGAGTTCGGACTCCAGATCCGCGATCGGGATCAGTATGAACTGAAAGCGGCAGATAGTGGGAACGGTCATGCATGAAGCGCTACGTAAAAGTTTTACAAAAAAACTGACAAGGAAAATGGCGAGACATAGGAAGACTGGTCGGGGAT
>ENA-OQIU01000166-OQIU01000166.1-human-gut-metagenome-genome-assembly--contig:-NODE-166-length-13169-cov-2.695752_pt1 | contig 13169 bp, 16 predicted proteins | sample MGYA00242590_ERZ504755 | MGnify/ENA primary metagenome ERZ504755 (study PRJEB26092, sample SAMD00036359) | human gut metagenome | host: Homo sapiens | study: EMG produced TPA metagenomics assembly of...
GTGATGATGAAACATGATATAAATCACTCACTTTAATCCACCTCTTTCTTTATTTTTGCTGGCCTGTTTTCTCTTTTCAGCGAGAACAAGCTTCTTCATTGTCTTAATAGGCTGAGCCACCTGTCTCCTTGACGGACATGCAAATGAACAGCTTCCACACTCAATACACTCAAGTCCGTGCCACTTCTCAAACTCATCCATCTGTCCACGCAAACCAAACTTCGCAAGACGGCTTGGAATAAGCTGCTCAGGACATGCCTCCACGCAACGACCGCAGTTAATGCAGGCCTGTGGCTCAAATGCTGCCACCTCATCATGTGTGAAGCACAGTATTGATGAAGAGGTCTTTGTAGTAGGGATATCAAGACTAAACATGGCAAAGCCCATCATAGGACCACCTGATATAATCTTCTCCGGCTGGCTCTTAAAGCCACCTGCAGCATCAACCAGCTCCTGATATGAGGTACCGATGCTGTATAATATATTGGAAGGATTCTTCACAGCATCTCCTGTAACTGTTGAAATACGCTTCATGACAGGCTGTCCATTCTTTACTGCATTGTATACAGCAATGATTGTCTCTACATTATCAACGATACAGCCTGCATCAGCAGGGAGCATCTTAGAATTGATGGCTCTGCCGGTTGTAGCATAGATGAGCTGTCTCTCACCACCCTGTGGGTACTTTGTCATAAGCGGACAGACCTCAATACGTGGCTCATCCTTCGTGAGCTCTGTGAGCTTTTCGATACAGTCAGGCTTATTATCCTCTATACCAAGGATACCCTTTGCATTGTCAAAAAGCTGAAGTATGATCTTCATGCCGCCAATTAATTCCTCAGGATTCTCAAGCATACGTCTGTAGTCAGATGTGAGGTAAGGCTCACACTCAGCGCAGTTTGCGATAATATACTCAATCTTGTCCGGCTCCTTTGGAGAAAGCTTTACATGTGTAGGGAAACCGGCACCGCCCATGCCGACAACTCCCGCATTCTTGACCTTCTCGATGATTTCTTCCTTTGAAAGCGCAGTGACATCCTCGACGCTCTTATATGTTGTCTCAGTAAACATGCCATCATTTTCGATAACAATACTGTCAACCATATCGCCGACCGCCACACGTCGCTTCTCAATAGCCTTAACTTTTCCTGACACTGATGAATAGATAGGTGATGAAACAAAGCCACCGGCCTCTGCTATCATCTGTCCCTTCAACACAGTGTCACCTACGGCAACAACAGGCTTAGCCGGTGCGCCGATATGCTGCGAAACCGGATATACCATGTCGCCCTTGGGCAAAACTTCTTTAATTGGTGAATCCTTAGACAGCTCTTTGCCATCATATGGATGAACACCGCCAATAAACGTTTTATGACCCATTTTTGTGTCCCTCTTTCTTTTAGATTAATAACGTGGAAATGCTATTGCACATTACTATTCCTATTATACCACTTATGATTTTTAGTTAAATAGTATATTATGTACTTTTTTTAATACTTTATGTTATAATGTTTATACAAATGATATTCAAGGCAGGAATCAAAAATGAAAATATTTCACAATGAAGAAATTTACATAAAAACCGATAATTTTTCAGACAGCATATTTAAAGAAAACACAATGTTCTTTGATATTGAGACAACAGGCTTTTCACCGGTGAAAGCGATTGTCTACATGATAGGCTGTGCAAGGCGCATTAAAAATCGTATTGTAATAGACCAGTATTTTGCCGAATCTGTCGATGACGAAGCAGCTGTAATTGAAGCCTTCGCAGGAAGTCTGTCCGGTTGCAGCACTATCATATCCTTCAATGGTGTCGGTTTTGATATACCATTTTTAAAGAATAAATACAAGAAATATAAGCAGGATGACCCCTTCTGTAATGTGCAGATACTCGATATCTTTAAGGAGCTTTCCCCGATAAAGCCTCTTTTGTGCCTCGAAAACTACAAGCAAAAAAGCATCGAAGCATTTCTTGGTATAGATAGGGAGGATAAATATTCCGGTGGTGAGCTCATAAACGTTTATTATGAATATCTTGCCCAAAATGACGACAAAAAGCTATCCCTGCTTTTGACACACAACTACGAGGATGTCCTTGGCATGACAAAGCTCCTTAATATACTTTCGTATAAAGAATGCATACATGGCATTGCAGATATCACCGGTGTATCCGTAAACCCATATACAGCTTACGACGGCAGTCTGATGAATGAGCTTATCATATCATTTGAAAATAAATTCTCCGTTCCAAAATCTGTAAGTTTCCATGACAATGACATCTATCTGACCATCGGCACTACAAAAAGCTATGTGCGTGCAGAGATATTCGAGGGGGAAATGCGCCATTTCTACAGCGATTATAAAAACTACTACTATCTGCCAAAGGAGGACATGGCCATACACAAGAGTGTCGCAGCATATGTCGACCACGAATACCGTGAAAAATGCAAAGCGTACAACTGCTATGTGCGCAAAACCGGTGCCTTCATCAGACAGTACTCTGACTTCATGAAGCCCGAGTTTCGATTCGATATAAAGGATAAGTACAGCTATTTCCTGCTGACTGACGATTTTATAAATTCAAAACAGATGGTACTGTCATATGTAAAACACATAACAGACCATCTGTTTAATCTCTGATAAGATATCATGGCTTCCTGAAATTCTCCAATATGTGCCACCCGATACAAATAAAAGCTGTCATATAATTATATATGACAGCTTTAAATCAAAAACTAACTCGTTATCAGAAGCAACCTCGTCAATATTTACATCTGCAACATCTGCTCCATCATCCTCTGAATCAAGAAGAGCCTTCATGCTTAAGCTGATTTTCTTATCGTCCTCATTGAACTCAACAACCTTAGCCTCAATCTCCTGACCAATCTTCAGAACATCTGATGGCTTCTCAACATGATCCTTTGAAATCTGTGAAACATGAAGAAGTGCGTCAACACCAGGAGCAAGCTCGATGAATGCACCAAAATCTGTCATTCTGGCTACTTTGCCCTTTACGATATTGCCAGGAGCAAATTTCTCTGTTGCACCATTCCATGGATTCTCATCATCAAACTTCATTGAAAGAGCAATCTTAGAACCATTGATGTTCTTAACAAATACTCTTACAGTCTGTCCAACAGTGAATACCTTCTTAGGGTTCTCTACTCTGCCCCAAGACATCTCTGAGATATGAAGTAATCCGTCTACTCCGCCAAGATCTATGAATGCACCGAAATCTGTAACATTCTTAACTGTTCCTTCGATTACATCGCCAACGTGAAGATTTGCAAGAAGCTCTTCCTGCTGTTTAGCCTTCTGCTCAACGAGTAATACCTTTCTGTTTCCGATAATACGTCTCTTTCTTGGATCGAACTCTGTGATGATAAACTCAATCTCCTGATCCTTGAACTTGTTGAGATCCTTCTCATAAGTATCTGATACAAGGCTTGCAGGGATGAATACTCTTGTCTCATCAACACTGACACATACCCCACCGGCTAATACCTGTGTAACTTTTGCCTTTAATACTTCCTGGTTCTCAAAAGCCTCCTCAAGACGCTTGCTGCCCTTCTCTGCCTGAAGGCGCTTGTAAGAAAGGATAACCTGGCCCTCGCCATCGTTAAGCTTAACTACCTTGGCTTCCATCTTGTCGCCAACCTTTACAACAGTAGTAAGATCTACGTTCGGCTCATTTGTGTACTCGTTTCTAGTAATAATTCCGTCTGATTTGTATCCAATATTTAAGAAAATCTCGTCAGGTTTAACATCAATAACGGTACCTTCTACCACTTCTCCATTTCTTATAGTTTTAAAAGATTCTTCCAGCATTTGTTCAAAGCTCATTTCTGACATTCTTTGAAACCTCCTCAATGATATTATTTGGGGTTGAAGCCCCTGCTGTAATACCTACGTTATTGTTGGACCTGATTTGTGTATAATCCATTTCGTCACTTGTCTGTATATAGTAAGTATTTTTGCATTCGTTTTTACATATTTCAAATAGCTTCTGTGTATTGGAGCTGTGCCTGTCGCCTATGACAATCATGACATCTGAGCACTGTGCTACCTTCCTTGCTTCGGTCTGTCTGACCTCTGTAGCATTACAGATTGTATTTAAAACAGTTATATCATAACCTTTTTTTGCAATAATTTCAACTATATCTTGAAATTTATTGTAGTTAAATGTCGTTTGTGACACTATGCATAGTTTTTTGTACTATTTTTCATGTAATTTTCGGCATCCTCAGGCGAATTTATGATGGTTACATGACATTTTTCGTCTGCCCAACCCTTTATCCCGCACACCTCAGGGTGCTTTGGACTGCCGACAATTATAATATCATAGCCCTTTGAGCTGTAATCCTCCACATATCTGTGAATTTTTGTATACAAAAGGACAGGTTGCATTAAGCACCTCAAAGCCACAGTTTTTTATCCTGTCATACTCAGCCTTGCTTATACCGTGTGAACGGATAATCATCACACCCTTTTCATGAGAAGAAAGCTCATCGAGATCGTTTATGACGGTTACGCCATTTTTTTCCATATCCTTTACGACCTCATCATTGTGAATAATCGGGCCATAGGTGTATATAGGCACATTTTCCTTTTCAATTGCCTCATAGACCATATTTACTGCTCTCGTCACTCCAAAACAAAAGCCGGCGCTCTTTGCGATAGTAAGCTCTCCCATACGCTATGCCTCTTTCACAAGCTGTTTCATTCTATCTACCACCTCATCGATTGTCATATCAGACGAATCAAGCAGCACAGCATCATCTGCCTGCTTCAAAGGTGATGTCTCTCTTGTCATATCCCTGTGGTCTCTCTCTATAATATCCTTCTCGATTGCATCAATATCGCATTTCTCGCCCTTTGCAGTAAGCTCATCGAAGCGTCTCTTTGCACGTACTTTAGAGCTTGCTGTTAAAAATATCTTGACATTGGCATCAGGAAGCACAACAGTTCCTATATCTCTTCCATCCATCACCACATTCTCTCTGGCAGCGAGCTGTCTTTGAAGCTCAACAAGCTTTTCTCTAACTACAGGATAGACACTGGTAGCTGATGCCATATTGCCGACAGTCTCCTGTCTTATAAAGCCTGTGATATTCTCACCATTTAAGATAACCTGCTGTTCACCGTTTTCATAGCTGATTGAAACCTCAACATCCTTACACAGCTTCGTGATGGTGTCAATATCATCCTTGTCCACACCCTTTTGGATAAAATAGTATGCCATGGCACGGTACATGGCACCTGTATCGACATAAATTGCGCCAAGTTCCTTTGCAAGTCTCTTTGCTATAGTGCTTTTTCCGGCTCCTGCCGGTCCGTCAATTGCTATATTGTATCTCATAATTTCTCCTTAAAATATAATTGTTCATCATTTTTATAAATCCCAGCTGTTCAATTCACTATGCGCATATATAACTGTTATTATAAATGTCTCAAAATAGTTTTCAAAATCATCAAACCGCTGCACTTGTTCCTGCCAGATATCCGGTGGACCATGCTATCTGCAGATTGAAGCCTCCCGTATATGCATCCAGATCCAGCACCTCGCCGGCAAAGTAAAGGCCATTCACAAGCTTCGACTCCATAGTGGATGGATTGATTTCCTTCACCTTTATGCCGCCCTTTTGTGATAATAGCTTCATTATATCCTCTTGGACCATTAAGAGTGACAGGCAGCTTCTTAAAGAGCATAAGAAGTCTGTTTCTTTCCTCTTTCGATATCTCATTGACCTTCTTATCCGGGTCAATGCCTGAAAGCTCAATTATCACCGGAATCATTTTTGCAGGCAAAAGCTTGTTTATCGAATTCTTAAACTGCTTGTTTTTTGCCTCCTCAAACTCCCTGAGAAGCCTCTTATCCAAGGCCTCCTGTGTGAGAGCCGGCTTCAAATCAATATACATGTCAAGAGGCTGCTTAATAAGGCTTTGCTTAATTGATGCACTCGCAGACAAAATCATAGGGCCGCTGACCCCGAAATGCGTAAAAAGCATCTCTCCAAAATCCTCATACAGCTTCTTTTTGCCACTATATATGGAAATAGCCGTATTTTTAAGTGAAAGCCCCTGAAGACTCTTTACCCACTCTTCCTTTACATTAAATGGCACAAGCGACGGTGTGCACTCTGTCACAGTATGACCTGCATCCTCTGCCATTTTATAGCCGTCACCTGTAGAGCCTGTAGACGGATATGAAAGTCCTCCTGTGGCCACAATGACTGCATCAGCATCCATTTTGGTGCCATCCTTTAATATGACACCTGTTATTTTTAATTCAGGCTTTTTATCAGCAGCTTCTTCATCTGCCTTTTGTATCAGTGATTTTTCTCATAGCACAGCCTCGATACCTCCGTATGAAGCAATACCTCCACTTTTCTTTTTCTTCAAAGCTCTCTGTAAAGCAAAAATAACATCCGACGACTTATCAGATACCGGAAATACACGATTACCACGTTCCACCTTTACAGGCATGCCATGACTCTCAAAAAAAATACAATCACCCTGCTGTTGTCAAAGCCATAAAAATGCACTGTACAAAAAACTTGCTGTTGCTCTTTACATTTAAAAAGATCCTCAACATCGCACGCATTGGTCAGGTTGCACCTGCCCTTGCCGGTTATATATATTTTCTTTCCAAGTTTTTCATTTTTTTCAAGAAGCACAACCTTATTCCCTGCTTCTGCAGCAAAATATGCTGCAAGCATTCCGGCGGCTCCGCCACCTACCACAATAATATTCTTACTCATCCTGTGAATCCCCCAGCTTTGCGTAATGTACCTTTATAGAGTCATCAATGTAATCAATCTCATCATTCTCGTACACCTGATACTCATTCCATATATCCTCAAGCTCTGTCAGTGTCTTTGCGACAATACTCTGCTTTTTCATGCAAAGAGCCACAATCAGGGCATTGATAACAGAAAGCGGAGCCACGAGTGAATCAACTATAGAGGCCATATCGCTGTCGGCAATCAGATTACATGAAGAATACAGATTCATCGGTGAGTGAATACTGTCTGTGATAGTGATAACCTTTGCGCTCCTGTTGTTGGCAAATTCTAATGCCTTAAGAGTACGCATAGAGTAACGCGGAAAGCTGATGCCGACAATCACATCATCCTTGCCAATGCGCACCATCTGCTCAAAAAGCTCGCTCGAGCTGTTTGTCGTAAGCAGACACACATCCTCAAACATCAGATTCATATAAAATGCAAGAAAGCTCGCAAGAGGTGCACAGCTTCTGATTCCGACAATATAAATTTTCCTTGACTGTAAAATAGTATCTACCGCCAGGTCAAATGCATCCGCATCAATTTTTTCCAGAGTGGTCTTAATCTTGTCACGATCAGACTGCAGTACAGTCTCAAGAATCTGTGACTGGCTGATACGCCCATATGTGACCTCCATGCGCTGAACCGAATTGAGCTTGTTCCTTACAAGCTCCTCGAGTGCCTTCTGAAAATCGGGATATCCCTTATATCCGAGCGATGTAGCGAACCTGACAACCGTAGACTCAGAAATTCCTACCGTCTCGCCCATCTTAGCCGCTGTCAGAAAGACAGCCTTATCATAATTATCAGTTATGTATGTAGCAAGCAGCTTGTGCCCCTTGCTCATCGTACTGTATTTAGCATTTATCCTGTTAAGTAAGTCGTTAGTATTTGACATCATATACTCCTGAGCTTTCCCGTTTATGGCTGTGCTTCACACATTTGTGTGACCTGCAGCGATTTTTTCATACCTTAAAATATTATCACTTTTTTCCTCTATATGAAAGAGCGAATTTATATTTTTTATTTTTGCCATAGAATAGACTCGTAAGTTCCCCTATCCACACAATATAAAAAACAGGCCCGGCAAAGCCGGACCTGTTTGAAATTCAAAAGCATGAATTATATTTTTAAATACTATACAGGATAAGCCTTATTCTCAGTATCAGCGGCCTTTGCATCAACACCTGTCTGCTGTGCCTGTCTGTACTTGAAGAAATCAGTAGCAACCTGTGGGAAGAGAGCATAAGAAAGAACATCCTCATCCTGCTGTTTCCACTGCTTCATCTCAGCCTCAATCTTGTCAAGCTCAGGCTCGAGAAGATCTGCCGGACGACATGTGATGGCATTCTTCTTATCATCACCAAGAACCTTGTCAACAACCTCAGGGTTGAAAGGCTTAACTGTCTGACCATACTTACCAAGAAGAATATCCTTAGTCTCCTTAGTAGCAACCTTGTATCTCTCACCCATGAGTACGTTAAATACAGCCTGTGTACCAACGATCTGTGAAGAAGGAGTTACAAGTGGTGGCTCACCGAGGTCTTTACGCACACGAGGTACCTCTGCGAGAACCTCCTCGTACTTGTCCTCTTTGCCCTGCTCCTTGAGCTGTGAGATAAGGTTTGAAAGCATTCCTCCAGGAACCTGATAACGGAGAGTATTGATATTTACTCCGAGTACCTTTGGGTTCATGAGACCTGAAGCTAAAGCTTCCTCTCTCATTGGTCTGAAGTAATCAGCAATCTCACTTAAGAGATTAAGATCAAGACCTGTATCAAACTCTGTGCCCTTGAATGCCTCAACCATAACCTCTGTTGCAGGCTGGCTTGTTCCAAGAGCGAATGGAGACATAGCTGTGTCAATGATATCAACTCCGGCCTCAACAGCTTTCATGTATGTCATTGAAGCAACACCTGATGTGTAATGTGTATGAAGCTCGACAGGAAGGCTTGTAGAATCCTTCAAAGCCTGAACAAGCTCTGTAGCCTTTGCAGGAACTAAAAGACCGGCCATATCCTTGATACAAAGTGAGTCAGCACCCATGTCCTCAACTCTCTTTGCCATATCCATCCAGTAATCAAGTGTGTAAGCATCTCCAAGTGTGTATGAAAGAGCTACCTGGGCATGTCCCTTTTCCTTGTTACATGCTGTAACTGCTGTCTGTAAGTTTCTGATATCATTTAAGCAGTCGAAAATACGGATGATATCGATTCCGTTTGCGATTGACTTCTGTACGAAATACTCAACAACATCATCTGCATATGGACGATATCCTAAGATATTCTGTCCACGGAAAAGCATCTGGAGCTTTGTATTTTTGAAGCCGTCTCTTAATTTTCTGAGACGATCCCATGGATCTTCCTTTAAGAATCTAAGGCAGGCATCAAATGTTGCACCACCCCAGCACTCTACTGCGTTGTATCCAACCTTGTCCATTTTGTCAACGATTGGAAGCATCTGCTCTGTTGTCATTCTGGTTGCAATCAGTGACTGATGTGCATCACGAAGAACAGTTTCTGTTATTTTTAATGGTTTCTTTACCACTTCTGACATGATTAATCCTCCTTAATTAAATCTAAATACCGAATATAGCCATGAAGCATCCGGCCGCTACGGCAGTTCCAATAACACCGGCTACGTTAGGTCCCATAGCATGCATAAGAAGGAAGTTTGTTGGATCCTCTTCTGCACCGACCTTCTGAGATACACGGGCAGCCATAGGAACAGCGGATACACCGGCTGAACCGATAAGTGGATTGATCTTGCCTTTTGTAAGGAAGCATAAAAGCTTTCCAAAAAGTACTCCGGCAGCAGTTCCTACCATGAATGCAATAAGACCAAGGATAACGATCTTGATTGTGCTCATATTAAGGAATGACTCTGCGCTTGTAGAAGCACCTACTGATGTACCGAGTAAGATAACTACAATGTACATAAGGGCATTGCTTGCTGTCTCCTGAAGCTGACGTACTACACCAGACTCACGGAAAAGGTTTCCAAGCATGAGCATACCAACGAGTGGTGCTGTAGTTGGAAGCAGTGTACAAACAACGATAGTAACTACTACAGGGAAGAGAATTCTCTCAAGCTTGCTTACAGGACGAAGGTTCTGCATCTTGATCGCACGCTCTTTCTTTGTAGTAAATAATTTCATAATTGGCGGCTGGATGATAGGTACTAATGCCATGTACGAGTACGCTGCCACGGCGATAGGTCCCATCAGACCTGTCTGACCTAATTTTCCGGCAAGGAAAATAGATGTAGGTCCGTCAGCTCCACCGATGATAGATACGGCTGCTGCTGCCTTGTCATTAAATCCGAGAAGGATTGCAAGGAAATAAGCTCCGAAAATACCAAACTGTGCTGCAGCTCCGAGTAAGAAGCTGATAGGGTTTGCGATAAGCGGACCAAAGTCTGTCATAGCTCCGACACCGAGGAAAATCAGTGAAGGAAGAATTGACCACTCATCAAGTGTATAGAAATAATAAAGTAAACCACCTACTCCATTGCTTGAGTGCTCAGGACTTACAATAATATCAGGATAGATATTAACAAGGAGCATACCAAAAGCAATAGGTACTAAAAGTAAAGGCTCAAATCCTTTTTTAATAGCCAAAAACAGGAATACACATGCTACGGCAATCATAACATAGTTTCCGACTGACAGATTAAAAAAGGCAGTCTGATGTAGGAGGTTTGAAAGTGTTTCACCTACGTAACTCAAATTAGTTTACCTCCTGGAATTAGTTTAATGTTGCAAGTAATGCACCTGACTCTACTGAATCACCAACAGCAACATCAATGCTTGCTACTGTTCCATCCTGTGGTGCAACAACAGGTGTCTCCATTTTCATGATCTCAAGAATAAGAAGTGTATCACCCTTCTTTACTGCATCGCCAACCTTAGCCTCGAGCTTAAATACCTTTCCGGCAGCTCCGGCCTCAACCTTGATGCTTCCTGCTCCTGCAGGTGCAGCAGCCTTTGGTGCAGCGGCAGCAGGTGCTGCAGCTCTTCTAGGTGCGCTTGCTGTGCTAGGTGTGCTTCCTGTCTCTTCTACTGTAACATCGTAAACATTTCCGTTAACGGTAATTGTATAGTTTTTCATCTCAAATGTCCTCCTAAATTATCTTCTATTGATTGAACGGACTACAAAGCCCTCTGTTGTAGTACCCTCGCTTGCTGCTATAGCTGCTGAGATAACAGCTACAAGCTCTGTATCATCTGTAAGGTCTGTAGCAGGCGCTGCTGCAACAACAGCCTCTTTCTTTTCAGGCTCGCTCTTAGCTTCTGCCTTCTTTGGCTTATTGCCGATAAGAGCAATAAACTTGAAGCAGTAAATGATAAGAGAGATAAGAATAAGTACACAGAATACAATACTCATTGAAATTACTGTGTTCTGTCCTGCCTTAGCAAGCTTCTGTCCCATTGTCTGAACAGGAGTAAGTGAGATACCTGTTACTCCATGGTAACCGAATCATATACTAATTCGTATGTTACATCCTGCTTGCCAAATGTAAGTGTCATGTCGGTAGTGAGTGTACCACCTGACTTAGTTACTGTAAAATCCTTGCCATCAGTTGCATCCTTTACGTCTCCGTATTTGTCAACCAGATCAAGCCATGATGAAACGGCATCAAGCTCAGCGTCGATATTTTTCATTGAAACGCTTGCTCCCGACTGTCCGAGTGTGTTGTAAACAACCTCACCCTCTGTCATGCCTGTCTTCTCCTCAACTCCCTTGACACTCTTCTCATAGCTGTCATAACCGCCACAACTATCTACGAGTGCAATGTAGTTCTGGATGTTGCTAAGGCTGTCTGTTGCCTCAGTATGAAGCTCGTCTGTTGTGTATCCGCCATATGTCTTTTCGGCATTGTCAGAGCCACATGCTCCAAGCATACATACAATCATAAGAAGGCTAAGGATATATGTTATTTTTTTCTTCATAACAAAATGCGCCTTTCTATTATTTAGTTCCGTGTTTCTTCTCTGGTGCATCTACATATTTGGTGTAAAGCATCTCAAAAGCACCTACAAGATATTTTCTTGTGTCAGCCGGATCAATGATGAGGTCTACATATCCTCTGGCTGCTGCTGATGAAACAGAAGACTGAAGCTTCTCGTAATCAGCTGCCTTCTCATCAATTTCCTTTGCATCAGCGCCCGGATACATAATCTCAGCTGCAATCTTTGAATCCATCATACCAATCTTTGCATCAGGGTATGCATAAACCATATCAGCTCCGATTGACTTAGAGTTCATTGCAACATATGCGCTTCCATAAGCCTCGCCTGTAATCAGGTTAACCTTTGGACATGTTGCACTTGAGAATGCGTATGTCATTCTGGCAAGAGCCTTTGCAAGCTTCTTCTCAGAGCACATGCAGTTCTTGAATCCGTTTACATTTGTAAGTGTAAGTACAGGAATTGAGAAAGCATCACAGAATGATACAAACTCAGCTGCCTTGTTGCAGCCCTTTGCAGTAAGAGAAAGTGCAAACTCCTCTGCCTTCTTGCCCTCAGCATCATATACTGTGCTGCAGTTTGCAACTGCACCGACTGTCATGCCGTTTAATTTAACAAAGCCTGTTACCATATTCTTGGCAAAGTCTTTCTTTGTCTCAAAGAATACATGATCATCAGAAAGCTCTGATAAGAGGAATCTTGGATCAGCCTTCATATCAGCCATGCTGTTACATGCTCTGTTGAGATCATCCTCACATGAGTCTGTGTATACATCTCCCTCGTTGTTGAGCGGAAGCATGCTGACAAGAGCTCTGATATCAGCGATAATATCATCCTCTGAACCGATTCCGTCTATACATCCATTGTTCTCACTCTGGAATGAAGCTGCTGCTGTATCGCATTTCTCAACGCGGTTACCCTCTATTGCATCAGGAGTATTAACAAACATTCTGCCCTTAGACTCTTCGATATAAGCGAAATCACAAAGAGCCGGTACGACAGAAAGTCCGCCACCGCAGTTACCGAATACACCACAAATCTGTGGAATAACGCCACTTGCTGCAACTTCCTTGGCGTAAATAAGACCAAATCCGTCTAATGCATCAACTGACTCCTGAAGTCTGATACCACCGCAATCGATAAATCCGATAACAGGTGCGCCCATTTTCATGGCCATATCATATACAGAAGCAATTTTCTTTGCATGCATCTCGCCGATTGTTCCGTTAAGAACTGTTGCATCCTGGCTGTAGATAAATACAAGATTTCCATCAATCAGACCGTGTCCGATAATAACACCATCTGAAGGAGCTTTTGCTGCAGTAAGGTTAAAATCTGTACTGCGAGCTGTCACAAGAGAACCAATTTCCATGAAACTGTTCTCGTCGACTAACTTAGCAATACGCTGCATT
>ENA-OQIU01000167-OQIU01000167.1-human-gut-metagenome-genome-assembly--contig:-NODE-167-length-13151-cov-2.325706_pt1 | contig 13151 bp, 10 predicted proteins | sample MGYA00242590_ERZ504755 | MGnify/ENA primary metagenome ERZ504755 (study PRJEB26092, sample SAMD00036359) | human gut metagenome | host: Homo sapiens | study: EMG produced TPA metagenomics assembly of...
TGGCTAATTTTCTTTTGTTCATAGGAGCCTCCTTATTCTTTATTTCATAACTATTCAGAACCCCCCACGCATATTCGCAAAACCGCACGATACTCGTGCTTTGTCTACACTCCGTTTCGGTCCGCGCTGAACAAACGTCCACAGGACGTTTAGCGCCACTACTGTGCAGCTAATTTTGCTCATATGTGTGGGGTGGCTCTATTCGAGCCACCTAGAGAACAATAAAACCTGCTGCTTACATGCAAGCATGATGCATCAGCTTTTCTTGTTCTCAGTGGTTCTGAATAGTTACTTTATTTTATAGTATACAAAAATGCACGGAGATTGTAAAATGGATTTACGTGGAGCGGATTACGTGAGAGGAACGGTGTGAAACTGGAAAATATGAATAACGCATATGCAAATAAAAAATGTACAAATAACATATATATAAACAACAGATATACAATAGAAGTAACTAGGAAAAAATAAAAAACATGTATCTTCGTGTGAAGGACACAGATGGCACACTATCAGTGAGTGCCCCTTATGGCATGAGTGATACAGAAATCAGGAAATTTGTGGAGAGCAAATCAGACTGGATTGAGCAAACCACACGGGAAATGCTTAATGTAAGGCAGCTTAAGGAGCAGGAGCCGGTTATGGCACCCTTCATGGAGAGGGAGATGCGTCGGCGGCTTAAGATGCAGCTGCAGAGGTTTATCGACAAATGGGAGCCGGTTATGGGAGTTAAGTCAGCCGGCTTTACGATAAAGAAGATGAAGACAAGGTGGGGATCGTGCAACGTGAAGTCACATCATCTGAATTTCAACCTTCTGCTGGCTAAGGTGCCGTCGGAGTGCGCAGAGTATGTGGTGGTTCACGAGCTTACACATCTGCTTGAACCAAGTCATAATGCCAGGTTCTGGTCGCTGATGGAATATTATCTGCCGGAAAGCAAAAAAGCTGCGTAAACAACTTGCTGGCTTTTCTGCGCAGGATATGATATGATATCATTAAAGACCCGCTTAGAGAAAGGAAGCTTCAAATGGAATTTTGGGATATATACGATAAGGATAAAAAGCCGACAGGCCGTACAATGAAAAAAAACGACTGGATACTTAAGGATGGAGAGTATCATCTTTCAGTGCTTGGCGTGATTCACAGACCAGATGGCAGATTCCTTATCACACAGCGTGTCATGACAAAGGCATGGGCACCGGGCTGGTGGGAGGTTTCAGGAGGAGCTGCACAGGCAGGTGAGAGCTCATTTACCGCAGTCTGCAGAGAGGTGAAGGAGGAGGTAGGCCTTGATGTATCACAGTGTTCGGGAGGCTTGCCTATACCTATCACAGAGAAAATCCGGGCGAGGTGACAACTATTTCGTGGATGTTTACCGCTTTGAGCTTGATTTCAAGGAGTCTGACGTACAGATTCAGACAGAGGAGGCGACTTGGGTTTAAAAGTTAGTCCACACTCGATGAAATAAAAGAAGCTTGCTGCGCAGGGTGTGTTCCTGCACTATGACAGCATAAAGCAGGTATTTGAAAATTAATTGCTATGATTATGATAATAAGATAACATAGAATTATAAAATTACATAGAATTATAAGGAGCAGATTATGGCATTACCAAAGGATCCGGTTATGCTGCTTAGCTTTGTAAACACACAGCTTCGGGACAATTATTCAGGATTGAAGGAGCTTGCGGCAGCATATGATATTGATGAGAAAGAGCTTTGCGACAAGCTTGCACAGATTGATTACAAATATGACGAGACTGTCAATCAGTTTAAGTAGATTTTCAGCATACATATTAAAAGTGATGGAAGGATAAGATAATGGAGACATGCTGCGATTTTTGTGCATACAATGAATATGATGAGGATGATGAGGAGTATTATTGCTCGGTAAATATGGACGAGGATGATATGGCGAGATTTGTCCAAAGCAGCTATAAGCGCTGTCCGTTTTACCGCTCAGGCGATGAATACAGGGTTGTCCGTCACCAGATGTGAAGCATTATAACAAAATATAATAAATATAATTAAAAAATAAATTGCATTAATCAATTTAAGGCTGTATAATAAGTTGGTTATTTTAAAAATTAAGGTAACTATTCAGAACAACTGAGAACAAAAAAGCTGATGTGTCATGCTTGCATGTAAGCAGCAGGTTTTTTGTTCTCAAGATGGCTCGAATAGAGCCACCCCCACACATATGAGTAAAATTAGCTGCGCAGCAGAGGCGCTAAACGTCCGGGGGACTTTGTTCAGCGCGGACCGTAACGGAGTGTAGACAAAGCACGAGTATCGTGCGGTTTTGCGAATATGCGTGGGGTGGTTCTAAATAGTTGCAAATAAGAATTTACAAATATACAAAGCATATTGATAAGGAGGAAAATTATGCCTGTAAAATACGTGTTCGTCACCGGTGGAGTTGTTTCCGGTCTTGGAAAAGGAATTACCGCAGCGTCTCTTGGACGTCTTTTAAAAGCTCGTGGATACAAGGTGACAATGCAGAAGTTCGATCCATACATTAATATTGATCCGGGTACCATGAACCCTATTCAGCACGGAGAGGTGTTTGTAACAGACGATGGAGCTGAGACAGATCTTGACCTGGGACACTATGAGCGTTTTATTGATGAGAGCCTGACAAAGAACTCAAACGTTACCACAGGAAAGGTATACTGGTCAGTATTACAGAAAGAACGTCGTGGTGACTACGGCGGAGGAACAGTACAGGTTATCCCTCATATCACCAATGAGATAAAGAGCAGATTCTACAGGGATTTCACATCTGAGGATACCACAATCGCAATCATCGAGGTGGGCGGTACAGTCGGCGATATCGAGAGTCAGCCGTTCCTCGAGGCAATCAGACAGTTCCAGCATGAGGTGGGACACGACAATGCCATCCTGTGTCATGTGACACTGATTCCATACATCAAGGCGTCAGGAGAGCTCAAGACAAAGCCTACACAGGCCAGCGTAAAGGAGCTTCAGGGCATGGGAATCCAGCCGGATATCATTGTATGCCGTTCAGAGCATGAGCTTGATCAGAAGCTTAAGGACAAGATTGCGCTGTTTTGTAACGTGCCAAATTCACACGTATTACAGAACCTTGATGTGGAGTATCTCTATGAGGCACCACTTGCCATGGAGCAGGAGAATCTTGCAAAGGTTGCATGCGAGTGCCTGAATCTCGACTGTCCTGAGCCGGATCTTGCAGACTGGAAGCAGATGGTTGAGGATCTCCGTCATCCTGATAAAGAGGTCAAGATCGCACTTGTCGGAAAATATACAGCACTTCACGATGCATACATTTCAGTTGTTGAGGCACTGAAGCATGGCGGTATCCCTGAGCATACTACAGTTGATATAAAGTGGGTTGACTCAGAGGAGCTTAATGATGACAATGCAGCAGAGGTATTCAAGGGGATTCAGGGAATTAGTCGTTCCGGGAGGCTTTGGAGACCGTGGTGTTGAGGGCATGATTGCAGCAGCTAAGTATGCCAGGGAAAACAATATCCCATACTCTCGGGACGTCTGCCTTGGAATGCAGGTGGCAATCATCGAGTATGCGCGCCACGTATGTATGTTCCATGACGCACACAGTATAGAGCTTGATCCAAACACTACTCATCCGGTTATCGCACTTATGCCTGACCAGAACGGAATAGAGGATATCGGAGGTACACTTAGACTTGGCTCTTATCCATGTGTACTCGACAAGACATCAAAGGCATACCAGGTATATGGTACAGAGAATATAAGCGAGCGTCATCGTCACCGTTATGAGGTCAACAATGACTACAGAACAGCTCTCACAGAGCATGGCATGAAGCTTTGCGGTACATCACCTGATGGCAGAATCGTGGAGATGATTGAGATTCCGGAGCATCCGTGGTTTATCGCCACACAGGCACATCCTGAGCTTAAGTCACGTCCGAACCGTCCACATCCGCTTTTCCATGGCTTCATAGAGGCGGCAAACAAGGTGAACAGATAATTTTTCGTTATATTTAATACAATATTTAGAAAGTGCGGTTGATTTTGACCGCACTTTTTCTTATAATAAAGTGAAGCTTCACACTTTATATATTGTGAGGAGACGGTTTCATATACAATATATTCCTTGGAAAATAAGAAGTCTGTAATGATATTTTTCGGGGATAGGGTTTCATGGGAATGACTATAAAAATTACATGTCAAAATTGCCTTGAAGCTTGTAATAAAATAAGAAAAGAACGGAGAAAAATATGGATAATCAGGGACCTAATAACTATAATTACAACAATGGCCGGGCAATAAATGGGTCTGGTGGAAACGGAAATAAACGGCGGTAACAGATCTGGTGGAAATGGTGGCAGAAACAACCGTGGCGGACAAGGGATCATGGCATTTATCCTGCTGACACTCGTGGCATTGTTTGTGTATGCACTTATATCAAACAGCATATCGCATGCCAGCACACAGGAAAAGTCATACAGTGATTTCATAAAACAGCTCGACAAGGGTAATGTCAAGAGCGTGGAGTTTGATTCCTACGAGATAGACTACAAGCTTGTGGATGACGGACACAAGAATTATGACATCACATATTACACAGGCCGTGTGGCTGATGATGAGCTTGTGCCGACACTCAAAAAAGCAAAGACCTCAGAGGGCAAGTCTATTGAGATAAAGGCAGCGATACCTGATAATACATCTACATGGATTTTTAATATATTAAGCTTTATAGTTCCGCTTATTCTGCTGTGGGTGCTTTTAGCATTTGTTTCAAAGAAGATGGGCGGCAGCATGGGAATGGGAGTCGGCAAATCGACTGCCAAGGTATATGTGGAGAAGTCCACAGGTGTCACCTTCAAGGATGTTGCGGGACAGGATGAAGCCAAGGAATCTCTCCAGGAGGTTGTTGATTTCCTTCACAATCCTAAGAGATATACAGATATCGGAGCAAAGCTGCCTAAGGGTGCGCTTCTCGTGGGACCTCCGGGAACAGGTAAGACACTCCTTGCCAAGGCAGTAGCAGGAGAGGCAGGAGTACCGTTTTTCTCACTTGCAGGTTCAGACTTTGTGGAGATGTTTGTCGGAGTCGGAGCTTCGAGAGTGCGTGATTTGTTCAAGGAAGCGCAAAAGATGGCACCATGTATTATCTTTATCGATGAGATAGATGCAATAGGAAAGAGCCGTGACAGCAGATACGGCGGTGGCAATGACGAGCGTGAGCAGACACTAAACCAGCTCCTTGCAGAGATGGATGGCTTTGATACATCAAAGGGATTACTTATATTAGCAGCAACTAACCGCCCTGAGGTGCTCGATAAGGCGCTTCTTCGTCCGGGACGTTTTGACAGAAGAATCATTGTTGACAAGCCTGACTTAAAGGGACGTCTGGAGACCTTAAAGGTACACTCAAAGGATGTCAAGATGGATGAGTCGGTAGACCTCGATGCACTGGCACTTGCAACAGCAGGACTTGTTGGCTCAGATCTTGCAAACATGATTAATGAGGCTGCCATCAATGCAGTCAAAAACGGCAGACAGCTTGTAAACCAGTCAGATCTCTTTGAGGCCTTCGAGCTTGTAGCAGTCGGCGGCAAGGAAAAGAAGGATCGTGTCATGAGTGATAAAGAGAGAAAAATCGTCTCATACCATGAGGTTGGACACGCACTTGTATCAGCCCTGCAGAAAAATACAGAGCCTGTACAGAAAATCACAATCGTACCACGTACCATGGGAGCACTCGGATATACACTCCAGACACCTGAAGAGGAGAAATACCTTGAGACAAAGGATGAACTTCTCGCCAAAATCACAACATATATGGCAGGTCGTGCAGCAGAGGTGCTGGTATTTAACTCAGTCACAAGCGGAGCCGCAAATGATATAGAAAATGCCACAAAGATAGCCCGTGCTATGGTAACAATGTACGGAATGTCAGATAAATTCGGCATGATGTGCCTTGCAACAGTACAAAACCAGTACTTAGAGGGCGGAGCAGGATTAATCTGCGGAGAGAATACAGCATCGCAGATAGATGATGAGGTACTCTCAATCATCAACAGCAGCTACGCAGAGGCCATGAAGCTCCTCGATGAAAACAGAGAAATCCTCGACAGTATATCAGATTATCTCTACGAGAAGGAAACAATCACAGGTAAGGAATTCATGAAGATGTTCCGCGATATGAAGGGACTCCCAGATCCGGACGAGGAAAAAGATGGTGAAGAGAGCAAAGAGCAGGAAAATGCACAGAAAGATACGACATTAGCAGCAGATCCACTCCTTCGTAACGACACAGACCAACCTGCAGATACAAATGAATCTTCCGAATATACAGCGCCGGATGATAATACATTGAATAACTAGTACCTTATAGGTCAATTTTCGAACACAACGAGCAACCAAGCAATTTTTCGCGTAGCGAAAAGAGCGAAAAAAAGATTTTCGAACAAAAAAGCGCAGTAGAAAAGAGTTTCGCACACATAAACTGAAAAAAGCCGGAGGAATACACTGTGTGCCATGCCGGCAACCACACAACCTGAAAGTGCGAAACTCCACACCACAACCTAAAATAGCGAATATGGAAAAAACATTTGATATCAAAGAAGAATTAAAAAAACTACCCGGATGCCCCGGGAGTTTATATTATGCATGACAAGGATGATATAATCATATATATCGGCAAAGCCAAAAGCCTGACGAAGCGAGTACATCAGTACTTTCAGGCGAGCCACAATGAGGGCATCAAGAAAAAACAGATGGTAGAGCATATAGATCATTTTGAGTATATAGTTACCGACTCTGAACTTGAGGCCCTTGTTTTGGAGTGCAATCTGATAAAGGAGCATACACCAAAGTACAATACTATGCTTCGTGATGACAAGACATATCCGTACATCAAGGTGACACTGGGAGAGGACTATCCGAGGGTGCTGTTTTCGCGTCAGATGAAAAAGGACAAATCCCGTTACTTTGGTCCGTATACGAGTGCCTCTGCGGTGAAAAGCTCAATAGATCTGATAAACAAAATCTATAAGCTTCGCACCTGCAACCGCAGGCTGCCGCGTGATATAGGAGCAGACCGGCCGTGCCTCAACTATCATATACACCAGTGCAATGCACCATGTCAGGGGTATGTGACGAAGGAAGAGTATGCCATATCTGTAAAGGGCGCTATAGATTTCTTAAACGGCGACTACGAGCAGACATTAAAGGCTCTTAGCGATAAAATGCTAAAGGCCTCAGAGAGCATGGAGTTTGAGAAGGCGGCTGAATACAGGGATCTGATAAATAGTGTGAAACAGGTAGCACAGAAGCAGAAGATAACAAATGCCGACGGCGAGGATAAGGATATCATAGCACTTGCAAATGACGATACTGATGCAGTGGTGCAGGTATTTTTCATAAGAAACGGAAAGCTGATAGGCAGAGACCATTTCCATGTGAGGGTCGGAAGCGAGGAGGCAGCGGATGATGTGCTAAATAACTTTGTGAAGCAGTTTTATTCCGGAACACCTTTTATACCGCGCGAGGTCATGCTGCAGAGCGAGATAGAGGATATGGCTGTTTTGGAGCAGTGGCTCAGCGAAAAGCGAGGCAGGCGGGTGAATATAAAAGTGCCGCAGAAGGGCATGAAGGAAAAGCTTGTTGAGCTTGCCTACAAGAACGCACTCTTAGTGCTCAGCCAGGATAAGGAACGGATAAAGAGAGAAGAGGGGCGCACAATAGGAGCTGTAAAGGAAATCGAGGGACTTTTGGGCTTACACGGCTTAAACCGTATGGAGGCCTATGATATTTCAAATATCAACGGCTTTGAGACCGTCGGCTCCATGATAGTGTATGAGAAGGGCAAGCCTAAAAAGAGCGATTACAGAAAGTTTAAGCTTCGCACAGTTACAGGACCTGATGATTATGCGTCAATGCACGAGGTGCTCACACGCCGCTTTACACATGGCATGGAAGAACAGAAGCAGCTTGAAAAAGATGGCTCTCCACAGGAAATAGGCAGCTTCAACCGTTTTCCGGATATTATAATGATGGATGGTGGAAGAGGTCAGGTAAATATATGCCTTCAGGTGCTTTCCGAGCTGGGGCTCGACATACCTGTGTGTGGCATGGTGAAGGATGATTTCCACCGCACAAGAGGTCTTTATTACAACAATGTGGAGATACCTATCGACCGCCACGGCGAAGGCTTCAAGCTCATCACGAGAATACAGGATGAGGCACACCGCTTTGCAATAGAGTTTCATAGGTCACTACGCTCAAAGAGTCAGGTACATTCGGTGCTTGATGATATTGAAGGCATAGGGCCGGCACGCAGAAAGGCGCTCATGCGCCGCTACCAGTCGCTAGAGAAGATAAAGGAAGCAGATGTCGAAGACCTTATGCAGACAGAGACCATGAACGAGAAAGCAGCACAGGCAGTGTATGCATTTTTCCACTCTGCCACGTAGATTTTGGAGCTAATCTGTGGTATACTAAAAAACAAATATACATCAAGGGGGACCGCGAATGAATGCATTACACTCAGTATCAGTTGCAAAGGTAGCAGAATTGCTCGATCTCAACAATCTCACAAAAGAGATGAATCTAAAGGAGAGGACGATAGAGTGCTCGGACGTCAACAGACCGGCGCTTCAGCTCTCAGGATATTTTGAGCATTTTGAGGAGAGACGAATACAGATTATCGGAAATGTAGAGTATACTTATATAGAGAAGATGAGCGACAGCGAGAAAAAAGAGCGCTATAGCCGCTTCATGGAGTTTGATATACCATGTATCATCTTCTGCAGAGATTTACAGCCGGATGAGATATTTATGGAAGAGGCCAGAGAGCACGGTATTCCGGTGCTGTCAACAGGCCGCTCCACATCAAGCTTTATGGCTGAGCTCATCTATTGTCTTGGTGAGCAGCTCGCACCATGCATAACAGTGCACGGCGTGCTGGTAGATGTATACGGTGAGGGAGTTATGATCACAGGTGAGAGCGGTATAGGAAAGAGTGAGGCCGCACTCGAGCTCATCAGACGAGGCCATCGTCTCGTGACGGATGATGTGGTGGAAATCAGAAAGATCAACGAGCATACGCTCATGGGCACATCGCCTGAGATAACCAGACACTTTATAGAGCTTCGAGGCATCGGAATCATCGATGTCAAAACACTTTACGGAGTAGAGTGTGTAAAGGAAAAACAGCAGATAGATCTCGTAATCAAGCTCGAGGACTGGAAAAAGGAGGCAGATTACGACAGACTCGGCCTCGAGGAAGAATATGCCGAGTATCTCGGCAACAAGGTAGTGTGTCATTCACTGCCAATCAGACCGGGACGTAATCTGGCGGTCATCGTAGAGACAGCAGCAGTCAATCACAGACAAAAGAAGATGGGCTACAATGCAGCTCAGGAGCTGTATCGCCGCGTCCAGGAAAATCTTACAAAAAATTCGGAGGTATAATAAATCATGGCAATAGAAAAGAAAAACGCCTGGGAGAAATATCCCCAGGGACCTGAAAGAGAAAAATTATTTGCATTTGCAGAGGATTACAGAAGGTTTATATCCGGCTGCAAGACAGAGCGCGAGTGCACGGCAGCAGTTTATGCTGACGCCACAGGACACGGCTTTGTGGACCTTGATGAGCTCATAGAGACAGGAAAGAGCGTAAAGGCAGGAGATAAGATAATAGCAAACAATATGGGAAAGGGACTGGCGCTGTTTATCGTGGGCAGTAAGCCTCTTGAGAAGGGTATGAATATCCTTGGAGCTCATATTGATTCACCTAGAATGGACTTAAAGCAGGTGCCTTTATACGAGGACACAGACATGGCACTTTTCGATACACATTACTATGGCGGCATCAAGAAATATCAGTGGGTTACACTGCCGCTTGCACTTCACGGAGTCATCTGCAAAAAGGATGGCAGCACAGTGACAGTCAATATCGGAGACAAGCCAAATGATCCTGTAGTGGGTGTGAGCGATCTGCTTATTCATCTGTCAGGCGAGCAGATGGGCAAGAAGGCTTCAGAGGTCATAAAGGGCGAGAGCCTTGATGTGCTCATTGGAAGCATACCGGGACCCCAAAAGGACGAGGACGACAAGGATATCAAGGAGAGAGTAAAGGCCAATATCCTCACAATACTTTCACAGGAGTACGGTGTGGACGAGGATGATTTCCTTTCAGCAGAGATAGAGGTTGTACCTGCCGGAGAGGCAAGAGACTACGGACTTGACAGAAGTATGATCATGGGTTACGGCCACGACGACAGAGTGTGCGCATATCCTTCATACAGAGCTATGCTTGAGATAGAGGGCACACCGGAATATACAAGTGTATGCCTGCTTGTGGACAAAGAGGAAATCGGCTCAGTGGGAGCCAGCGGCATGCAGTCACGCTTTTTCGAAAACTGTGTGGCAGAGGTGATGAACCTGGCAGGAGACTATAGCGAGCTTGCAGTCAGACGTGCACTGAAAAACTCAAAGGTACTCTCATCAGACGTATCAGCAGCCTTTGACCCGAACTATCCATCGGTTATGGAAAAGAAGAACTCGGCATACTTCGGAAAGGGTCTTGTGTTCAACAAATATACAGGCGCCAGAGGCAAATCAGGCTCAAACGATGCCAACGCAGAGTATGTTGCAAGGCTTAGAAATATCATGGATACAGCAGATGTTTCATTCCAGACAGCGGAGCTTGGAAAGGTAGACGAGGGAGGCGGCGGAACAATCGCATATATCCTCGCAAACTATGACATGAATGTTATTGACAGCGGTGTGCCGGTGCTCAACATGCATGCGCCATGGGAAATCATCAGCAAGGTCGATTTATATGAGGCATTCAGAGGCTACATTGCATTTTTGAAGGAAGCATAGGCTAAAGGAATATAAGATGAATCAGACATTTGTAAAAAGTGTAACAGAACAATTGCCGCAGCTTGGTCTCCTGCAGGATGAGCCGATGAAAAAACACACGACATTCCGCATAGGAGGCCCGGCAGATTACTATGCAGAGCCTGATATGAGCCAGATTTCAAAGCTTATAGAGATGGCTAAGGCATGTGATATGCCGGTTACAGTGATAGGAAACGGAAGCAATCTGCTGGTAGGAGATAAGGGCATCAGAGGCCTTGTAATTGGTATTGGAAAAGGCCTGTCCGAAATCGATGTGACAGAAGCTGTGGCGCAGCAAAGCACAGCGCAGGATCTCACAGCACAAGACAACGGTCATATCATCACAGCCGGCGCAGGGGCTATCCTTGCAGCAGTGGCGGCAAAGGCAGCGGAGGCATCGCTTTCAGGTCTTGAGTTTGCATCGGGCATCCCGGGAAGTGTTGGCGGAGCGGTAGTCATGAACGCAGGAGCCTACGGCGGAGAGATAAAGGATGTCCTAATCGATGCCACAGTGCTCACAGCAGAGGGCGAGCTAAAGACTGTCACAAGGGATGAGCTTGACTTATCCTACAGGCACAGCATAGTCCCGGAAAAGGGCTATATAGTGCTGTCAGCCAGATTCAGACTCACACCAAAGCCTAAGGATGAGATAAAGTCATATATGGCAGAGCTTCGCGCAAAGAGAGTGGAGAAGCAGCCGCTTGAGTACCCAAGTGCAGGCAGTACCTTTAAGAGACCGGAGGGCTATTTTGCAGGGAAGCTTATCATGGATGCAGGCCTTCGAGGTTACAGCGTGGGAGATGCACAGGTGTCGGAGAAGCACTGTGGCTTTGTAGTCAATAAGGGCGAAGCCACTGCAGCGGATGTCCTGACACTCATAAAAGACGTGCAGGAAACAGTTTTAAAGCAGTTTGGAGTAAAGCTCGAACCGGAAGTTAAGATGATTGGAGAATTCTAGTGAAATTTGTAATAGTGACGGGCATGTCAGGTGCCGGAAAAAGCACAGCAATGAAAATGATGGAGGATATGGGATATTTCTGTATAGACAATCTGCCTATACAGCTATTAGATAAGCTCATAGACTTTTCAAACACCTTTCACAGTGATGTGTCCAAGGTGGCAGTCGGCATAGATGTGCGAAACGGCTCAGGAATTGATGCGATTCCACAGACACTCGAGCAGCTAAGGCAGAAAAATTTTCCGTATGAGATACTTTTCCTCGATGCTGAGGATGAGGTGCTTGTAAAGCGATACAAGGAGACGAGGCGTAATCACCCTCTCGCAGGAAGTGAGCGCATCAATAAGGGCATCGTGCTTGAGAGGGAAAAGCTGCAGTATTTAAAGGACAATGCTGACTATATCATAGACACAAGCCAGCTTCTCACAAGGGAGCTTAAAATTGAGCTGGAAAAGATATTTGTGCAGAATGAGGATTACAAAAATCTGTTTATTACGATACTGTCCTTCGGCTTCAAGTATGGCATACCGTCAGACTCTGATATAGTCATGGATGTGAGGTTTCTGCCAAATCCCTATTATGTGGACGGACTACGCGCGAAAACCGGCAATGATAAGGAGATACAGGACTATGTCATGCAGTTTCCGGAGGCAAATGAGTTTATCGACAAGCTTGATGATATGATAAAGTTTCTCATTCCAAACTATATCTCTGAGGGCAAGAACCAGCTTGTTATATCTATAGGCTGCACCGGAGGCAAGCACCGCTCGGTAACGCTTGCAAACGAGCTGTACAAGAGGCTTAGCGGCTGTAATGACTATGGACTTAAGATAGAGCATCGCGACATAGGAAAGGATGCATTGAGAGGTAAATAACATGTCGTTTTCCAGTGATGTAAAGGAAGAGCTGGCAAAGCAGGTATCAAAGAGCAGGCACTGTCAGCTCGCTGAGCTTGCAGGCATCATAGAGCTTTCGGGCCGTATCAATGAAAAAACAAAGGGACTTGAGCTCGACACCGAAAACCTGCTGCTTTTAAATAAATATGCCACACTTATGAAGCGTGCCTTTGGCACAGATACCACAAAGGCGCTGGATGAGCAGGATACCGGAAAAATACTTGCAGCGCTTAAAATCACGGCACAGCCTGTCAACAGACAGACCGCAGACGGACTGCTTCTTATGCAGACATGCTGCAAGAGAGCCTTTATCAGGGGAGCTTTCATGGCAGCGGGCTCGATAAGCGACCCCAACAAAGCGTACCATTTTGAGATAGTGTGTCATACGAAAGAGCAGGCAAGGCACACAGGGGATAGG
>ENA-OQIU01000168-OQIU01000168.1-human-gut-metagenome-genome-assembly--contig:-NODE-168-length-13052-cov-3.215783_pt1 | contig 13052 bp, 8 predicted proteins | sample MGYA00242590_ERZ504755 | MGnify/ENA primary metagenome ERZ504755 (study PRJEB26092, sample SAMD00036359) | human gut metagenome | host: Homo sapiens | study: EMG produced TPA metagenomics assembly of...
GTACGGATCACATCAATAAAACGATCGCAGAGATAGTGAAAACCAAACCATCTTATATAACGATTGAAGATTTAAACATATCAGGAATGATGAAGAACAGATATCTTTCAAAGGCAGTTGCTTCGCAGAAGTTTTACGAATTCAGAATAAAGCTTCAGGCGAAATGCAATGAAAATGGAATCGAACTTCGAGTTGTAGACAGATGGTATCCATCATCTAAAACCTGTCACTGTTGCGGAGCGATCAAGAAAGATTTAAAACTTTCAGATAGAATTTTCAAATGTGATTGTGGTTATACCGAAGATAGAGATCTCAATGCTGCACTTAATTTGAGAGATGCTATGACTTACGAAGTTGCATAAATAAACGCAAACGTAGGTATGTACCGAAGGCTATTTCGGGAATTTACGACTATGGAGTGTACAAGAACCTGTGAGTAGATATGATCTCGTTCAATCCAAAGCATACACGATGAAGTAGTAAGTAGAACTCGTGAGAGTCTACATTATCTCGATGTGCGTATATTTGCACACGCTTTGAGTGGCAGGAAATGCCTTATGATAAGAAAACAACTCTTAATCGGAATACTGGCAGCTATGACTGTCGCGCTGCCAGCTGTCGGCATATATGCCGGTTCCGCAGAAGCCAGTGAAATCCAAAGCAGCAATGAAGACACGGTGTCCGGTAATAAAGGAGCCAGTATCGACAAAGCCGTGACATTACAGAATTCCGTAAAAATGACAGACCAAATCTCTGCGGCAGTCAATGGAGAAAATATTATGTTCAGTCCCACAAGCCTTAATTTTGCGCTGGGCATGATCGCAGAAGGTGCAGAAGGAGAGACAAAAGAAGTTCTATGTAATTACCTGGGAACCGATGATTTTGCATCTTATGCAAAGGAATATCTGAACAAGATTAAAGAATATAATACTGAAGATGAGAGTTACGGATATAAGTCAAAATTAAAGATTGCAGATGCAGTCTGGGTGGATAATAATCTGACATTACAGGAAGAATTTAAAAATTCAGTAACGAACGGTTTTGGGGCGGAAGTGGAAAATGTAGATTTTTCCGCTGCAGAGAAAACATGCGGTATCATTAATTCCTGGTGTGACAAAAATACGGAAGGGCTGATCCCGAAAATCATAACCCCGGATCTGATCAATGATACTACCGGACTGTGCTTAACTAATTCACTATATTTTGAGTCCGGATGGAGTGGAGAACCCTGGAATGTTTCTGATACAGAAGAGAAGTTTGGAAACAATGAAAAGACAAAATACATGACCTGTGCCGGAGACAGGTATTATGAAAATGATAAGGCAACAGCATTTGACAGAGAGTATGCAAACGGACTGAGTTTTGTCGGAATCCTGCCTGTCGATGAAGGCGATTTTACACTTGAGGATCTGGATATTGGTGGACTCCTGAAATCTCAGCCAGAGTATGACGAAGTACAATGTAAGATGCCAAAACTTGATTTTGAGACTACCGCCATCCTAAATGACATACTCTCAAGCCTGGGGCTTGATAATATATTTTCCAGCAACGCTGATTTCTCCGGTATTGCAGACAAAAATGTAAATGTAGATACGATACTGCAGAAAACAAAACTGGAACTGGATGAAAACGGCACGAAAGCAGCAGCGGTGACAGCAGTTATCATGGAATGTATGTCAGCTGTAGAGGAGAAAGAACCAGTTATCAAAAATGTGGAACTCACTCGTCCTTTTGCCTTCCTGATCTATGACAGGAGCAATAACGAAATACTGTTTATGGGAAAAGTAATGACCGTTTCCTGATGAAAAGGGGATGCCATGCGTGGCATCCCTCTTCATGAATTATTTTTTTCTGTTCTCAAAATAAACAAAACGGTCAATTGCATCCAGAATATCTTTAAAAGTATCCCTTGGAGCCTCCTCTATATAGGATTTGAGGATTTCAGTTTCGTTTTTACGGAATCTTCCGTAAAAGATATCATATAAATTATGTCCGCGGAGACAGATACGGATTTCTTCCATATGTTCTCTGATATCTGTAGTATTTTTGAGAGCATGGCCGATCATTTCTGTGAGATGCTGACCGCTTTTTAATTTGTATAGATATTCATTCCACTTTTTCAACAGGATTTCGTAGAAATCATCCTCACTTTTTATCACTCCGATTTTTTCCATTATCTTCGGATCCAGGAAATAATTCTCAAAGGAATAATACTTCAGGATCAGAACATTTTCTCGAGTCACACGCGGTAGTCTGTCCATATCCTCACGGTTACGAGCCTCATAATACCTGCACAGGGAAGAAGCCAGTTCTTCTGCATCTTTACCATCCCCATCCCGGATCATCAGGAAATTATCACGCAGATATGTCTAATATTGTGGTTTTATCACAATAACAAATATGATGTGAATCATGAAGTACACGGTATTCCCTTGGTGTACATCCATAACACTCCATAAAATATTTGGAAAAATAACTCAGGTGATTAAATCCACACAGCATGGCAATTTCCGTAATACTTTTCCGGGTGGTACACAGAAGCTGACAGCTGATTTTCAACCTGTATGCATTCAGAAAGTCAACCGGTGACTGTTGCATATAATGCTTAAAAATCTGGCAGCACTTACTAGGAAACGACTTCTGAGGAATCCGGCATAAGCTCTGTTCTGATTAAATCCAAAAAGCTCACCTCGTGTACGATTTTTATAAAAATCAAAGACTATTCTGATAGATTTCCATATATGAGAATACTATAATTATAGCATCTGCAAAAGTAAAAAATCAATCGGAAACAATGTAGTGATTGGCGCAGGAAGTGTGGTATCCAAAGATATCCCTGATAATATGATCGCAGCTGCCCTGGAAAGTAAACTGATCGTGACTACGCTGAAATAAATTATAAAGGGATGGTGAAGGAGGATGTTTAGTAACATATAGTCAACATGATAGAATAAATGTTTATACTCTATCTTGCATCTTCTATTTATTCATGTTAAAATCTTAAGATGTCAAAAATACAATATATATGAGATAAAAAACAGCAGTGAGCTGTTATGAAGATAGGAGATAACAATTAAATGGCAATGAGTCCGATGATGCAGGAATACTGCAAGACAAAGGAACAATATAAAGACTGCATTTTATTCTACCGTCTGGGAGATTTTTATGAAATGTTTTTTGATGATGCATTACTTGTCACCAGGGAACTGGAGATTACCCTTACAGGAAAAGACTGCGGATTAGAGGAGAGGGCACCCATGTGTGGTGTCCCTTATCATGCTGCGGAGACTTATATCAATCGTCTGATCGAGAGAGGACATAAGGTAGCAATCTGTGAGCAGGTAGAGGATCCTAAAAAAGCCAAAGGACTGGTAAAGCGTGAGGTTGTAAGGATCGTAACCCCAGGAACCACACTGGATGCTGCTGCTCTTGATGAGACAAAGAATAATTACCTGATGTCTATTGTGTCTATGGAAGAACATTTCGGATGCGCTATTGCAGACATTACAACAGGTGACTGTTTCCTTACAGAGGTGGACAAACCTCAGAAACTTCTTGATGAGATCAATAAATTTGTTCCTGCAGAGATTATCTGTAATGATTCTTTTTATATGTCTAATATAGATACAGATGACTTGCAGAACCGTCTTGGGATCTGTGTTTTTTCATTGGATTCCTGGTATTTCGATGACGAGTTGTGCCGCCGCACACTAAAAGATCATTTTCATGTAGGTTCTCTGGAGGGATTGGGCGTTGGTGATTATGACTGCGGGATCATTGCTGCAGGAGCTCTTTTCTTATATCTAAAAGAAACCCAGAAGACAGCCTTGTCCCATATGACAACTATCCGTCCCTATGCAGCAGAGAAATATATGCTTATCGACAGTTCCAGCCGCAGAAATCTGGAACTTGTGGAAACCCTGAGAGAGAAACAGAAAAGAGGTTCTCTTCTCTGGGTACTGGATAAGACAAAAACAGCAATGGGAGCCAGAACTCTCCGCAGTTATGTGGAACAGCCACTGATCGACAGAGATGAGATTGAACAACGTCTGGAAGCACTGGAAGAGTTAAATAAAAACGGAATGCTCCGGGATGAGATCAGGGAATATCTGGGACCTGTTTATGACCTGGAACGACTGATCAGCCGTATCAGTTATAAATCTGCGAATCCAAGAGATCTGATCGCATTTGCTTCTTCGCTGGAAATGCTTCCTTATATAAAACAGGTTTTAAAAGAATTTAAAACACCTCTGCTTCAGAAAATCTATGAGGATATGGATTCGCTGGAGGATGTGACAGATCTGATCAAACGTGCCATCGTGGAAGATCCGCCTCTTGCACAGAAGGATGGAGGCATTATTAAAGAGGGCTATAATGAAGATGTAGATAAATTCCGCCGTTCCAGGACAGATGGTAAGAAATGGCTTTCAGAACTGGAGGCCAAAGAGCGGGAGCGTACAGGCATCAAAACAATGAAGATCAAATATAATCGCGTATTTGGTTATTCACTGGAGATCACCAATACTTTTAAAGATCTGGTGCCGGATAATTATATCCGTAAACAGACGCTTACCAATGCAGAGCGATACATTACCCAGGAGTTAAAAGAACTGGAAGACCTGATCCTTGGGGCAGAGGATAAGCTGTATGCTCTGGAATATGAACTGTTCTGTGATGTGAGAGATGCAGTCGGGAAAGAAGTTATGCGGATCCAGAAGACTGCCAAGGCAGTGGCTGCACTGGATGTGTTTGCTTCTCTTGCACTGGTTGCGGAAAGAAATCATTTTGTACGTCCGAAGACAAATACAACAGGTGTGATAGATATTAAAAACGGCCGTCATCCTGTTGTGGAACAGATGATAGAGAACGATATGTTTATTGCGAATGATACATATCTGGATAACCATAAGAAAAGGGTATCCATTATCACAGGTCCGAACATGGCAGGTAAGTCTACCTACATGAGACAGACTGCCCTGATCGTACTGATGGCACAGATCGGAAGCTTTGTCCCTGCTGAAAAAGCAAACATTGGAATTGTTGACAGGATTTTCACCCGTGTGGGTGCCTCTGATGATCTGGCAAGTGGTCAGAGTACCTTTATGGTAGAGATGACAGAGGTTGCCAATATTTTGAGGAATGCAACTGCAAGAAGCCTTCTGATTCTTGACGAGATCGGACGTGGCACCAGTACATTTGACGGTCTTGCCATTGCCTGGGCTGTGATCGAGCATATCAGCAATACAAAGCTTTGTGGTGCAAAGACATTATTTGCCACCCATTATCATGAGCTTACTGAACTGGAGGGTAAAATTCCGGGAGTTAATAACTACTGTATTGCTGTCAAGGAAAAAGGGGACGATATTGTATTTCTGCGTAAGATCGTTCAGGGCGGCGCAGACAAAAGTTATGGTATCCAGGTTGCCAAGCTTGCCGGTGTTCCGGATTCTGTGATCCAGAGAGCAAAGGAACTGGTGGAGGAACTAAGTGATGCGGATATTACGGCAGCAGTAAAAGACCTGACATCTGACGAAAAAAGAAAAAGCCTGTATACGATCAGATGGATATGGCACAGATGTCTCTGTTCGATACAGTTAAGGATAACGATATCATTGATGAGATAAAAGGTCTTGATATGGGAATATGACTCCTATCGAGGCAATGAATACACTTTATAACCTGCAGAACAAGATTAAGAACAGATGGTGATAAAAGTTGAGAAAAATTGCAGTATTAGACCAGCAGACCATAGATAAGATCGCTGCCGGTGAGGTAGTGGAACGTCCGTCCTCCATTGTGAAGGAGCTTGTGGAAAATGCAATTGATGCAGGAGCAACTGCTGTAACAGTGGAGATCACAGACGGCGGCAAAAAGATGATACGTATCACAGATAATGGCGGGGGTATGGAAAGAGATCAGGTACCCCTGGCATTTTTGCGTCATGCCACCAGTAAGATTGAGAAGGTTGAGGATCTGGAACACATTGCGTCTCTTGGATTTCGCGGTGAGGCTTTGTCCAGTATTGCTGCTGTTGCACAGGTGGAACTGATCACAAAAACCCCATCTGCATTAAGCGGCGTCCGTTATGTGATCAACGGTGGTGTACAGGAGTCTTTAGAGGATATGGGAGCACCGGAAGGAACTACTTTCCTGGTGAGAAATCTTTTTTACAATACACCTGCTAGAAGCAAGTTCCTGAAATCAGATACTACGGAGGGAAATTATGTCAGCACTTTGATGGAGCAGCTGGCATTGTCCCATCCTGAGATTTCTTTTAAATATATCCAGAATAAACAGGTGAAGCTTCATACTTCCGGAAATTACAATGTGAAAGATGTGATTTATAATATATATGGAAGAGATATCACCAAAGCACTTCTTGAGGTATCCTACGAGAATGATTTCATGAAGATTGAGGGTTTTGTGGGAAAACCGGAGATTTCCAGAGGTAACCGTACCTTTGAGAATTATTATATTAACGGACGTTTTGTAAAGAACCGGATCATTGCAAAGGGGATAGAGGATGCCTATAAGGGTTTTCTCATGCAGCATAAGTTTCCCTTTGTTTCTCTTCATATTCAGATGGAGGGAAATGATCTGGATGTAAATGTGCATCCAAGCAAGATGGAGGTGCGGTTTGCAAGAGGAACAGAAGTTTATGATGCAGTTTACGAGACAGTCCACAAGGCTCTTACCACAAGAGAAATGATCCAGACAGTGCCTTTTGGAAAAGAAGAACCGATTAAAAAGCAGCAGCCTGTGGTAAAACCGGGGGATGTACCGGAGCCATTTGAAACCAGACGTCGGGCTGAAATTCCGGAGTATCGTCCACAGACTGTAAATACAGCTTCCAGGGTTTCTGAGCATACCGCACTACCACGAGGAACTGTTACAATGGCAGAACAGGCAGTGCGTGAACAGCAGATCTATCAGACTAGGGATCCTCTTACCAAGGCAGAGGAACAGCTTTTTGAGGGAACACTAAGCGATAAAAAGAATGAAGAACAACCGGTATTTTCAGAGACAAAGCAGGAAATTGCAGAACAGAAAACTGCAGAATATCTGAAGACTGCTGTGGATTCAGAAGGAAACAGAAAACAGATAGAACAAAACAAAAATGTAATATCAGAAGAAATCAGACCACAGCAGCTGGAATTATTTGAGGAGAAACTTCTTGCTCCTGAATCCCGAAGCCGTCATCAGCTGATCGGACAGATTTTTGATACTTACTGGCTTGTTCAGTTTGAGGATAAATTTTTTATTATCGACCAGCATGCGGCACATGAAAAGGTTTATTATGAGCGTTTCGTAAAAAGGTTTCGTGAGCAGACAGTAGAATCCCAGTATCTCAGTCCGCCGCTGATCGTATCCCTGAATCTTCAGGAAGAAGCTCTTCTTAAGGCTAACCGTAAATATTTCGAGGATTTTGGATTTGAGATTGAACCATTTGGCGGTAAGGAATACTGTATCAATGCAGTCCCGGCCAATCTGTACGGTCTTACGGAGGAAGAACTTTTTCTGGAAATGCTTGACAATCTTGCTTCTGAGAAGGATAAGGATCCACTTGGAATCTTTGCTTCCAGACTGGCCACCATGGCATGTAAGGCTGCGGTAAAGGGAAATCACCAGATGTCCGACCGGGAAGCAAATGCCTTGATCGATGAACTGCTCACACTGGAGAACCCCTATCACTGTCCTCATGGAAGACCGACGATTATTTCCATGACTAAAACAGAACTGGAAAAGAAATTTAAACGTATTGTATAGTTTATATAAAGGAGCTATTATGAAAAAGCCACTGATCGTTCTTACAGGACCGACGGCAGCAGGAAAAACCCATCTATCCATCGCTCTTGCGAAAGCAGTAAACGGAGAGATCATTTCTGCTGATTCCATGCAGGTCTACAAATATATGGATATTGGATCAGCTAAGATCCGGCCGGAGGAGATGCAGGGAGTAAAGCATTATCTGGTAGATGAACTGCTGCCTCAGGAAGAATTTCATATCGTGAAATTCCAGCAGATGGCAAAAGCTGCCATGAAAGAAATTTATGCCAAGGGGAAAATTCCTGTTCTGGTAGGAGGAACCGGATTTTATATACAGGCTATTACAAAGGATATTGATTTTACTCAGGCAGAGCAGGAAGACGGATACCGTCAGGAGCTGGAACAGCTTGCTGCAGAGAAGGGAAATGAATATCTGCACCAGATGCTTTTGGATGTTGATCCTGTCAGTGCCGGGGAAATCCACGCCAATAATGTAAAACGTGTGATCAGGGCACTGGAGTTTTATCATCAGAACCAGTCGCCGATCTCCGCACATAATCAGGAGCAGAAGGAACACGAAACCCCTTATAATCTGGCATATTTTGTGCTGAATGTACCAAGGGAACTTCTTTATAAACGGATTGATGACCGTATTGATGAGATGTTAAAAGAGGGACTCCTTGAGGAAGTGCAGAAGTTAAAAGATATGGGATACCACAGGGGGATGGTTTCCATGCAGGGACTTGGATATAAAGAAATCCTTGCATATCTGGATGGCGAGTATCCGTTAGAGGAAGCGGTCAGGATCCTGAAAAGAGATACCAGACATTTTGCAAAACGCCAGCTGACCTGGTTTCGCAGGGAGAAGGATACCATCTGGATGAATAAGGATGAATTTGACTATAATGAAGACAGAATCCTTAGATGAAATGCTGAAGGTATGCAGGGACAGAGGAATTTTATAACCGAATTTTTCTTAAAAATCACTGATACAGAATAAGTGAAATTCAGAGATAAAATAAAGATAATAATGCAAACAGAAATGAGGACGAAACAAATTATGAAAGAAATGTACGCACAGCTTGGGATTTCTTCAGAGGTTTATGACTTTGGTCATAAGATTGAGGAATCTTTAAAAGAAAGATTTGAAAAATTTGATAAAACGGCAGAATATAACCAGATGAAGGTGCTTCTTGCCATGCAGAAAAATAAAGTAAGCGCAGAATGCTTCGGAAGTTCTTCCGGTTATGGATATGACGATATTGGCCGTGAAACACTTGAAAAGGTTTATGCAGATACTTTCCATACGGAAGCCTGTCTGGTACGCCCGCAGATCACATGCGGAACTCACGCGCTGGCCATTGCCTTATTCGGTAATCTCCGTCCGGGTGATGAACTTCTGGCACCTGCCGGAAAGCCTTACGATACTCTGGAAGAGGTGATCGGCATCCGCCCGTCAAAAGGTTCTCTCGCAGAATATGGAGTAAGTTACCGTCAGGTGGAACTGTTAGAAGACGGAACCTTTGATTATAACAGCATCCGTAAAGCAATCAATGAAAAGACACGTCTTGTGGAGATCCAGCGTTCCAAAGGATACCAGACACGTCCGTCTTTCTCTGTAAAGCAGATTGGAGAACTGATTTCTTTTGTAAAGAGTATTAAACCGGATGTGATCTGTATGGTGGATAACTGCTACGGTGAGTTTGTAGATACCATTGAGCCAAGTGATGTGGGAGCTGATATGATTGTTGGTTCTCTGATCAAAAATCCGGGCGGCGGACTTGCGCCTATCGGCGGTTATATTGCAGGTACTAAGGAGTGCGTGGAGAATGCTTCTTACAGAATGACCTGTCCCGGACTTGGCAGTGAGGTAGGCGCAACTCTGGGAGTCAACCGTTCTTTCTTCCAGGGATTTTTCCTTGCACCAATGGTTACCAAGGGTGCGTTAAAGGGAGCTGTGTTTGCGGCAAATATTTATGAGAAACTTGGATTCCCGGTAATCCCGGATTCCACAGAGCCACGTCAGGACATCATTCAGGCAGTAAGCCTTGGCACACCGGAAGGTCTGATCGCGTTCTGTAAGGGTATTCAGGCAGCAGCTCCGGTTGACAGTTATGTGGATCCGGAGCCATGGGATATGCCCGGATATGACAGTCAGGTTATCATGGCAGCAGGTGCTTTTGTGCAGGGTTCTTCTATCGAACTTTCTGCAGATGGTCCGATGAAGCCTCCATATGCAGTGTATTTTCAGGGAGGACTTACCTGGGAACATGCAAAACTGGGTGTTCTGATGTCCCTGCAGAAAATGGTTGATAAAGGACTTGTAACTTTATGAAAAAAAGACAGGTAGTGATCACAGGAGCAGGAGCCTGTGGACTGATGGCAGCGATCATGGCAGCCCGAAACGGGGCAGCAGTCACTGTTCTGGAACAGAACGAGAAACCCGGAAAGAAAATCTGTGCTACAGGAAACGGCAGATGTAATTTTTCCAATCTTGCAAGACCGGATGATGCATACAGAGGCGAACATCCGGAATTTGTCGAAGATGCACTCAGAGAGTTTTCTGTCCAGAATACCATTGAGTTTTTCAAAGAGATAGGAATCTATCCTTTAAACAGGAACGGCTATCTTTATCCGAGAAGCAATCAGGCGCAGAGTGTTGTAGATGTACTGTGTATGGAGGCTGCCAGTCTGGGTGTGAAAATAAAGACAAACGAACAGGTTACAGAAATAAAAACCGGGACAAATGGAAAGAATTTCCAAATCCTGACAAAAGGATGGCACTATGATGCAGATGCACTGATACTTGCCAATGGATCCCGGGCATCTTCTGTTTCAGGTTCAGACGGCAGTGGATATATGCTGGCAGAGAGCTTTCATCACCGCATTGTCCCGGTTTATCCGGCACTTACTGCCCTGAAGTGTAAAGGTTCTTCTTTTAAGGTCATGGGCAGGCGTACGTACAGAAGGAGAGATTTCTCTTTTTACTAGATGGGAAATTCTGTAAATCTGAACATGGCGAGCTGCAGCTTACAGAATACGGAATCTCCGGAATCCCAGTGTTTCAGCTCAGCACTTATGCAGTACGTGCAGTCAGAGAAGGACATAAAGCAGAGCTCCGCATTAATTTCATGCCGGAGCTGTCAGAAGAAGAATTAAAGAAACTTCTGTATGCACGAAAGAAGGCATGTCCCTATAAAAAAGAAAAAGAACTCCTGGTGGGACTTTTCCCGGAAAAGCTTATCAAAATCCTTATATCACAAAAACAACTGGTTTCTGCCATAAGGGAATTTCCTCTTGAAGTGCAGGATGGTATGTCATTTTCACAGGCACAGGTCTGCTCCGGGGGAGTAGATACCTCACAGGTAAATTCTCAAACCATGGAGTCAAAGCTCTGTAGGGGTCTGTATTTTGCAGGGGAGCTTCTGGATATTGACGGTACATGCGGCGGATATAATCTGCAATGGGCATGGAGCAGCGGCGCAGTGGCCGGCAAAAATGCAGCAAAGGAGGAGAAAAATTGATTCGAATTTCACAGCTGAAACTTCCGATCACACATACAAAGGCACAGCTCGAAAAAAAGATTGCAAAAACATTAAAAAATCCCGGAAACAGTTTTACTTACGAAATAAGAAAGCAATCTCTGGACTGCAGACACAAAAATGACAAAATCTTTGTATATACTGTAGATGTAACGATCAGAGATGAACAGAAACTCGACCAAAAAAGTTAACAATAACAACATTATGTTAACAAAAGAGAAACCATATGAATTTCCCTCTCCGGGTGAGACACCTCTTTTACATTCTCCCGTTATTGTGGGAAGTGGTCCTGCAGGGCTTTTTCTGCGGATGGTATCTTGCGAAGGCCGGATATTGTCCAATAATACTTGAACGCGGAGAAGAGGCTGAGAAACGTCAGAAAACAGTAGAGAATTTCTGGAAAAATGGTGTTCTTGACTCTGAGTCCAATGTACAGTTCGGAGAGGGCGGCGCCGGCACCTTTTCCGACGGAAAGCTGAACACGCTGGTAAAAGATCCTTACGGACGTAATCATGAGGTACTGAAGCGTTTCGTAGCTGCCGGCGCACCGGAAGAAATTATTTATCAGCAGAAGCCACATCTGGGAACGGATGTACTGGTTGGTATTGTTGAAAAAATGCGTCATGAAATCGAAGAAATGGGAGGAAAATTCTGCTTCCGTTCCAAGGTAACAGATCTGATTTTTGAGAACAATACATTAAAAGAAATTGAGATCAACAATGATAAGAGAATCCCTGCACAAGTCTGTGTACTGGCACCAGGACACAGTGCAAGAGATACTTTTGAAATGTTACAGAAACGTGGTGTTTATATGGAGCCAAAGTCATTTGCAGTGGGGCTGCGTATTGAACATCCTCAGGAAATGATCAATATGGATCTTTATGGAGAGCCTGAGAATGAATTACTTGGTGCAGCCAGCTATAAAGTAACCCATAAGTGTGCAAATGGCAGAGGTGTTTATTCTTTTTGTATGTGTCCGGGCGGATATGTTGTAAATGCATCCTCTGAACCCGGTCGTCTCGCAGTGAACGGAATGAGCTATCAGGCACGTGATTCCAGAAATGCAAACAGTGCCATGATCGTCACAGTTACACCAGAAGATTTCCCGGATAAAGGAGTTCTTGGCGGCGTAGAATTTCAGCGTGATCTGGAGAAAAAAGCATGGGAGCTCGGAGAAGGAAAAATTCCTGTTCAGCTGTTTGGTGATTTTTGCAAAAATCAGGCAAGTGAAGCATTAGGAGAGGTTACTCCCTGTATGAAGGGAGAATATATACTGACAAATGTACGCTCTGTTCTGCCAAAAGCAGTAGGCGATTCTATTGAAGAAGGTGTCAGAGCCTTCGGAAAACGAATTTCCGGATTTGACAGAGAGGATGCACTGCTCAGTGGCATTGAAAGCCGTACTTCTTCTCCTGTAAGAATCGTACGTGATCAGAAGCTCACAGCAAATATGGCAGGAATTTATCCATGTGGCGAAGGTGCAGGTTACGCAGGCGGAATCACAAGTGCTGCCATGGATGGAATCAAAGTTGCTGAGACTGTATGCCGAAAATATGCGGCTATAAAAAACAATTGATCTCTTAAGCGGGATATTACCGATAACCAGTAATCCAGTAACGTTACTGTTCACTCCGTTCACAGTAACGTAGCCAAAATTCATTCCAGATTGCCTGCGGCAATGGAATTTTGGCTTGTATGTCTCGGGATTTTGGCATATTCATGCCAAAACACCTCGCGGGACAG
>ENA-OQIU01000169-OQIU01000169.1-human-gut-metagenome-genome-assembly--contig:-NODE-169-length-13052-cov-1.354197_pt1 | contig 13052 bp, 16 predicted proteins | sample MGYA00242590_ERZ504755 | MGnify/ENA primary metagenome ERZ504755 (study PRJEB26092, sample SAMD00036359) | human gut metagenome | host: Homo sapiens | study: EMG produced TPA metagenomics assembly of...
ACCGGGAATCTTATTTACCCGGATTTGAGTGTTCCCACATTGTTGGCTTTATCTTGTTCTGTTTAGTGGACAGGCTTGGAGAAGGGAAAGTTGCATGAAAAAAACTTTTTTACATTATTTGCTGATAATCAGTTGGTTTTTATTTTTGATAAAAAAGTTTTTTTGAAAAATAATATGCAAAATGTTTGGAGGTTTCAAAAAAAGCCGTACCTTTGCATCGCTTTTGAAACGGAAGTGTACGGGCGTTTAGCTCAGCTGGTTCAGAGCATCTGGTTTACACCCAGAGGGTCGGGGGTTCGAATCCCTCAGCGCCCACAAAGAATACCGAAACACTTCCGTCAACAAAAGGGCGCTTAGCTCAGCTGGTTCAGAGCATCTGGTTTACACCCAGAGGGTCGGGGGTTCGAATCCCTCAGCGCCCACGAAATAGAAGTCTTACGAAGAAATTCGTGAGACTTTTTTTATTTCTTACCGCTTTTATACAAACTTTCTTTATCCTTTTGCCTTATAACTCAGGAAAAAGAGTTAATTTTGCAGTCTGATAATTATCAAAGAATATAATATGGAGCTCGATTTACTCACGGCAATATCACCTATTGACGGTCGATACAGAGGAAAAGCGGGAGCTTTGGCCTCTTATTTTTCTGAATTTGCACTCATCAAGTACCGTGTGCAGGTAGAAATTGAATACTTTATCACTCTGTGTGAACTACCGTTGCCACAGCTGAAAGACTTTGATCATGCACGTTTTGATGCATTGCGCGCTATTTATAAGAACTTTTCAGAGGCTGACGCACAGCGTATTAAAGAGATAGAAAGTGTAACAAACCACGATGTAAAGGCTGTAGAATATTTCATCAAAGAAGAATTCGATAAGTTGGGCGGAATGGAGGAATGCAAAGAATTTATTCATTTCGGATTGACATCACAGGACATAAACAATACCTCTGTACCTTTGTCTATAAAGGAGGCATTGGAACAAGTATACTATCCGCAAATTGAAGAGCTGATTGCCCAGTTGACTACATACGCTGAAGAATGGGCAAATATCCCTATGTTGGCAAAAACACATGGACAGCCTGCTTCTCCGACTCGCTTGGGTAAAGAAATCATGGTTTTCGTTTATCGTCTGAATCGTCAGCTGGCTGTATTGAAAGCTTGTCCTGTCACGGCTAAATTCGGTGGTGCGACGGGTAACTACAATGCGCATCATGTAGCTTATCCCGAATATGACTGGAAAGAATTCGGTAATAAGTTTGTAGCAGGAAAGCTGGGATTGGAACGTGAGGAATATACTACTCAGATCTCTAATTATGATAATCTGGGAGCCATTTTTGATGCGATGAAACGCATCAATACCATTATGATTGACATGAATCGCGACTTCTGGCAGTACATCTCTATGGAATATTTCAAGCAGAAGATTAAAGCGGGTGAAGTAGGTTCCAGTGCCATGCCGCATAAGGTGAATCCTATTGATTTCGAAAATGCTGAAGGTAATCTAGGTATGGCAAATGCTATTTTGGAACACCTTTCTTCTAAGTTGCCTGTTTCCCGCTTGCAACGTGACTTGACAGACTCTACTGTGTTGCGTAACGTCGGTGTACCTTCGGTCACATTGTGATTGCTATCCAAAGTTCGTTGAAAGGTCTGCGCAAACTGTTGCTGAATGAGAAAGCAATCTATGCCGACTTGGATAATTGTTGGAGTGTGGTGGCGGAAGCTATCCAGACAATTCTGCGCCGCGAAGCCTATCCTCATCCGTATGAGGCATTGAAAGCTTTGACCCGTACAAACCAGGCTATCACAGAAGAGTCTATTAAAGAATTTATAGAAACACTAAATGTAAGCGAAGACATTAAAAAGGAACTGCGGGTAATTACACCGCATAATTATACAGGTATTTAAAAAATAGTTAGTTAGATTTTAATCCAAAAAGCCCGAGAGGGCGTTATACATTAATTAAAAAATAAAAGGAAAACCATGAGTACAGAAAATGAAAGCAGACAAGAAGGTGCTGCAAATGAAGAAAACCAGAATGTAAGCCGTGATGGTGGTTATAAGTCTTATAACAGAGACAGTAATTACAACAGATACAACAACGACGGCGAACAGCGTCCTTATCGTCCTCGTACGAACAGCTATAATCGCGAAGGTGGAGACCGTCCCTACCGTTCTTCTTATAACAACGGTGACCGTCCTTCCTATAATCGCTATAACAATAACGGAGACCGTCCGCAACGTCCCCGCTTTAATCCTAACAGTGAGGATGGAGGAGACCAACGTTCATACCGTCCTCGTACAAATTATAATCGTGAAGGTGGCGAGCAGCGTCCGTATACTCCGCGCCCTCGTTTTAATAATAGTGAGGAAGGTGGTGAGCGTCAATATCGTCCCCGCACAAACTATAATCGCGAAGGGGGTGAGCAGCGTCCTTATACTCCGCGTCCCCGTTTTTAACAGCGGTGAAGGGGGTGAACAGCGTTCTTACACTCCGCGTCCTCGTACCGGCGGTTAGTAATCAAGGCGGTGACCGTCCTTATCGTCCTCGTACCGGCGGTTATAATCAAGGCGGCGACCGTCCTTATCGTCCTCGTACCGGTGGTTATAATCAAGGTGGTGGATACAATCGTCCCTATCGTCCCCGTACGGCTGATTATAACCCGAATGCAAAGTATAGTCTGAAGAAACAGATTGAATATAAAGATATATTGACCGATCCAAATGAGCCGATTCGTCTGAACAAATTCTTGGCTAATGCAGGTATATGTTCCCGTCGTGAGGCTGATGAGTTTATTACAGCAGGTGTAGTCAGTGTAAATGGTGAAGTGGTAACCGAATTAGGTACTAAAAATCAAGCGTACTGACGAAGTGAAGTTCCATGACGAACCGGTAAGTATTGAACGCAAAACTTATATTTTGTTGAATAAACCGAAGGATTGTGTGATTACTTCTGATGATCCTCAGGAACGTAAGACTGTAATGGATTTTGTGAAAGGTGCTTGTAAGGAGCGTATTTATCCTGTTGGGCGTTTAGATCGTAATACTACCGGTGTGTTATTGTTAACTAACGATGGTGATTTGGCTTCCAAGCTGACTCATCCTAAGTATTTGAAGAAGAAGATTTATCATGTATATTGTGATAAGAATGTAACCAAGGCAGATCTTGACCAAATTGCAGCAGGTGTGACATTGGATGATGAGAGATTCATGCAGATGCCATCAGCTATGCATCGGAAACAGATAAATCACAAGTCGGTATTGAAATCCATTCCGGAAAGAACCGTATTGTGCGTCGTATTTTTGAATCCTTGGGATATAAGGTGATCAAGCTGGACCGCGTTATTTTGCTGGTCTGACTAAAAAAGGTTTGCGCCGCGGTGATTGGCGTTACCTGACTGAACAAGAAGTGAACATGCTCCGCATGGGCTCATTTGAATAATAAACAATAAAGAGACAAAACAATGGAAAAAATTAGTAGAACAAAGATTGTTGACCTGCTGAAGTGCCGTGATTTTGGTGCGATGGTCAATGTAAAAGGTTGGGTTCGTACCCGCCGCGGTAGCAAACAGGTAAATTTTATCGCCCTGAATGACGGTTCTACAATAAATAATGTGCAGATTGTTGTTGATTTGGCAAACTTTGACGAAGAAATGTTGAAGCAGATCACCACCGGTGCATGTATCAGTGTGAACGGTGAGTTGACCGAATCCATTGGCTCTGGTCAGGCAGCCGAAGTTCAAGCGCGTGGAATCGAAGTATTAGGTACTTGTGATAACACTTATCCGTTACAGAAGAAAGGTCATACGATGGAGTTTCTTCGTGAGATCGCTCACTTGCGTCCCCGTACCAATACATTTGGAGCTGTATTCCGCATCCGCCACAACATGGCTATCGCTATCCATAAGTTTTTCCATGAACGTGGTTTTTTCTATTTTCATACACCTATTATCACAGCGTCTGATTGTGAAGGTGCGGGACAGATGTTCCAAGTTACTACCAAGAACCTTTATGATTTGAAGAAGGATGAAAACGGAGCGATTATTTATGATGATGATTTCTTTGGCAAACAAGCCAGTTTGACGGTATCTGGACAGTTGGAAGGTGAATTGGCTGCTACTGCTTTGGGGGCTATTTATACATTTGGTCCTACATTCCGTGCGGAGAATTCTAATACGCCGCGTCACTTGGCTGAGTTTTGGATGATTGAACCTGAGGTTGCGTTCAATGATATTACTGATAATATGGATTTGGCCGAAGACTTTATTAAATATTGTGTACAGTGGGCGCTTGACAACTGCTATGATGATGTGAAGTTCTTGAACGATATGTTCGATAAAGGATTGATAGAACGTTTGCAGGGCGTGCTGAAGGAAGAATTTGTCCGTCTGCCTTATACGGAAGGTATCAAGATACTGGAGGAAGCTGTAGTAAAAGGTCATAAATTTGAATTCCCGGTATATTGGGGAGTAGACTTAGCCTCTGAACATGAACGTTATTTGGTGGAAGAGCACTTTAAACGTCCTGTAATCCTGACAGACTATCCGAAAGAAATCAAAGCATTCTATATGAAGCAGAATGAGGATGGAAAGACGGTGCGTGCAATGGATGTATTATTCCCGAAGATTGGCGAAATAATAGGTGGGTCTGAACGTGAGGCTGATTATGACAAATTGATGACCCGCATTCAGGAACTGGGAATTCCGATGAAGGATATGTGGTGGTATCTGGATACCCGTAAGTTTGGTTCATGTCCTCATTCTGGTTTTGGACTTGGTTTTGAACGGTTGTTGCTGTTTGTTACCGGTATGACCAATATTCGTGATGTGATACCTTTCCCACGTACTCCGCGCAATGCTGAATTCTAATTGTAGGAAATAATAATTCAAAAAATCCTGCCCTATAACATAGAGCAGGATTTTTTTTGTGTTTAACTGTAAAAAAGTTATTTGAAAAGCAGAAAGTTTGAAAAATTTTTCTAATTTTGTTGTATCCACATAACGCAATTTGTTAACTAAATATATACAGCTATGAAACGGAAAAAATTATTCCTACTGATGATAGCATTCTTGCTAATCGGTACTTCGCGTGTAGTGGGACAGGAAAAATCAGATGCAGCCCCTGTCAACTTGAAAGGGATTTGGCAGATGTGCTTTTATGTATCAGGTACTCCTCAGGTGCCGGGTGAGTTGAAACCAAGTAATTCTTTTAAAATTTTGTCTGATGACGGCAAGTTTACCAATATGACCATGATTCCTAATCATGGAGCTATTATTATTGGTTCCGGTACCTATCGGCAGACTGCTCCTAATGCTTATACAGAGCATGTGGAGAAAAACTTGCATCTTCCACAATTGGTAGGTGTGGATAATATTTTGGAATTTGAGATGAAGGGGGGAGATGTCATGGTGCTGAAGTTTTTTGTGAAAACGGATAAGGATGGAAATGAAATCAATTCCTGGTATTATGAAACTTGGAAACGAGTGAAAATGCCTCCTGTTTATCCAAAGGATTTGGTCAGATAAGTTTGAATCTTTGTTTATAAACAAAGGATAGTCATTGGGGAGGGGCTGCTCTTTCATTTTTTGAAAGCGTGGTCCCTATCTATATGGTGGGATATGTGTCTTGTTTATATGATTACTTGTTTGGATACTTAAATGAAAGATGCTTATGTACAATTTTCTTCAATAAAATGATGTAATGAGTAACTGCTACCTGTTTGCAGGTTGCTTAAATATAAGGTAAAACTCCTGTAATCTCTTCTTAATTTGCACAGAATTTCAAAAAAATGTGCTATTCTTCATCACTTTTATGCCTTTTCAAGAACAAAGATTGGAAATAATCGTTAACTTTGTCGCCAATAACAGAAATAGAAAAGGAGATTAATGTCTAAACTTTATATAATAGCGGGGTGTAACGGAGCCGGTAAAACGACCGCTTCGTACACGGTATTACCCGAAATTTTAGAGTGCCGCGAATTTGTCAATGCCGATGAAATCGCTAAGGGACTTTCTCCTTTTAACCCCTCAAGTGTAGCAATCGAAGCGGGACGACTGATGCTGAAACGCATCGGAGAACTGTTGTCAGCCGGAGTCAGTTTTTCTGTTGAAACTACATTGTCTACCCGTTCTTATATCAATCTTATCCAGCAGGCACAAAATCAAGGATATAGTGTCAGCCTTATTTATTTTTGGCTGAATTCGCCTGAACTGGCTATAGAGCGAGTGAAACAGCGTGTTGCCAACGGAGGGCATGATGTACCTGCTCCCATTATCCGTCGTCGTTATCGTTCGGGGTTGGAAAACTTTTTCCGTATTTATATGCCTTGCGTGGATTATTGGATGCTTGCGGACAATAGCTGCACACCGCGTGTTATTGTGGCGGACGCCTTCCGTTTGGGAGATGAGGTCCATATCTATAATCAAGAACTTTTTACTAAAATCAGAAGTTATGTCAACTGAAGAAGAATATAAGGAATTAAGTGCGAAGTTGCGTTATGGTTTAGAACTAGCGGAACAGCGGTTGATAGAGGAAACTGCACGGCGCGAAGGGACATTGTGTTATGGTCGTCCCGATGGAAAAGTAGTCCGGATCTCAGCAACTGAACTTTTAAAGCTTCGTCAGTCCAGTGGAAACAATGCGGCATCTGTGGCTGTGTGTACTTGCTCTGAGATGGAGAGTGGCTGGAATCGTTGAAAATAGAATGAATAACTGTATATGTATAGGGAAGAATCAAAATCTCTTCCCTATGTTTTTTAGTCCGTTATTCAAAGCCTAGATGTGGTTATATCAGCCTTTTGTATGCGAATAGCAAGAGGAAAAAATATCTTAATTTATTTGTCAGTTCAAAGAAAAGCCGTACCTTTGCAAGCCGATTATTATCAAAAGTTTATAAAGGATTAATTCTTAGCGTGTTAATAGTTCTTTGTCCGGGAACGGTTAGAAACGCTGAGAAGAATTGTTTTTTAGTAGTTAACATTTAAAAAAGAATTTAAGAGTGGATACTTTAAGTTACAAGACCATTTCTGCAACAAAGAAACAGCTCATAAAGAATGGGTTGTTGTCGATGCAACCGATCAGGTCGTAGGCCGTCTCGGTTCGAAAGTTGCGAAACTGTTGAGAGGAAAGTACAAACCAGACTTTACCCCTCATGCTGACTGCGGTGATAATGTTATTATCATTAATGCAGACAAAGTGAAATTTACCGGAAACAAGTGGAACGACAAGGTTTACTTGCGCTATACAGGTTATCCCGGTGGTCAGAGAGAAATGACTCCTGCCCAGTTGATGAAGAAACCTAACGGTGAAGAAAAACTGTTGAAGAGAGTAGTAAAGGGTATGCTTCCTAAAAATCGTCTGGGAGCACAGTTGCTGGGCAATTTGTATGTTTACGCTGGTAGTGAACATAAACATGAAGCTCAGACTCCGAAATCAATTGATATAAACTCACTTAAATAATAAAGAATGGAAGTAGTAAATGCATTAGGCAGACGTAAACGTGCTATTGCACGCATATTCGTAAGCGAAGGTACAGGAAAGATTACTATTAACAAGAGAGACCTTGCAGAGTACTTTCCATCAACTATTCTTCAGTATGTTGTAAAACAACCATTGAACAAGCTGGGTGCTGCTGAGAAGTATGACATCAAGGTGAACTTGTGTGGTGGTGGTTTCACTGGTCAGTCTCAGGCATTGCGTTTGGCAATTGCTCGTGCACTGGTTAAGATGAACGCTGAAGATAAAGCTGCTCTTCGTGCAGAAGGCTTCATGACTCGTGACCCTCGTTCTGTTGAACGTAAGAAACCGGGACAGCCGAAAGCTCGTAGAAGATTCCAGTTCAGCAAGCGTTAATGTGCTGCCTGATAGAGGAATATGTTTAGTATCTAAACTACTGGGACTCTGCTCATAGACTACCCAGCGGTTGGTTTAAGAAAAAACAAAAAGAAAGTAAACGATTTAAAGAAAAACAAGATGTCAAGAACAAATTTTGATACATTATTGGAGGCTGGTTGCCACTTCGGACACCTTAAGAGAAAGTGGAACCCTGCAATGGCTCCTTATATTTTCATGGAACGTAATGGTATTCATATCATTGACCTCCACAAAACAGTTGCAAAAGTAGACGAAGCTGCTGAAGCTTTGAAACAGATTGCCAAATCTGGCAAGAAAGTTCTTTTTGTTGCTACTAAAAAACAAGCTAAACAAGTTGTAGCTGAGAAAGCTCAATCTGTTAATATGCCTTATGTAATCGAACGCTGGCCGGGTGGTATGTTGACTAACTTCCCGACTATCCGTAAGGCTGTGAAGAAAATGGCTACTATCGATAAGTTGACCAACGATGGTACTTATTCAAACCTTTCTAAGAGAGAAGTTCTGCAAATCTCTCGTCAGCGTGCTAAATTGGAGAAGAACTTAGGCTCTATCGCTGATTTGACTCGTTTGCCGTCAGCACTGTTCGTTATCGATGTGTTGAAAGAAAACATTGCAGTTCGTGAAGCTAACCGTCTGGGTATCCCTGTATTTGCTATCGTTGATACAAATTCAGATCCTTCAAACGTAGACTTCGTGATTCCTGCAAACGATGATGCTACTAAGTCTGTAGAAGTGATCTTGGATGCTTGTTGTGGTGCTATCGCTGAAGGTTTGGAAGAAAGAAAAGCTGAAAAAGTAGATATGGAAGCTGCCGGTGAAAATGCTCCTAAGGGTGCTGGTAAGAAGAAAAATACCAAGGCTCGTATGGATAAAGCCGAAGAAGAAGCTATCAATGCTGCTAAGGCTGCCGCTTTCTTGAAAGAAGACGAAGAAGCTTAATAGTATAAATTGAGAGTTGAGAATTGAAAATTGGGAAAGGGCAGATTATGCTGTTAATTCTCAATTCTCAATTTTCAATTCTCAATTCTGTTTTAAAGATATTACTAACAATTAAAAAATAAAGGAATATTATGGCTGTAACTATGGCTGAAATAACCAAGCTTCGTAAGATTAGTGGAGCTGGTATGATGGATTGCAAGAACGCCTTGACTGAAGCAAACGGCGATATCGATAAAGCGATGGAAATTATTCGTAAAAAAGGACAGGCTGTTGCTGCAAAACGTTCTGACCGTGAAGCATCTGAAGGTTGTGTGCTGGCAAAAAAGGATGGCGAATTTGCTGCTATCATCGCTTTGAAATGCGAAACCGACTTCGTTGCTAAAAACGCTGATTTCATAGCTTTGACTCAAGCTATTCTGGATGCTGCTGTTGCCAACAGGTGTAAGACTTTGGAAGAAGTAAAGGCTTTGCCTATGGGTAACGGTACTGTACAGGATGCAGTAACAGACCGTAGCGGTATCACTGGTGAAAAAATGGAATTGGATGGCTACAATGTGGTTGAAGGTGCTTATACTTCTATTTATAACCACCAGGGAAATAACCAGCTTTGTACTATTGTTGCCATGAATAAGGAAGCTGAAGCTGCCGCTCACGGAGTTGCTATGCAGATTGCCGCTATGAATCCTATTGCAATTGATGAAGCCGGTGTTCCTGAATCTGTAAAAGAAGCTGAAATACAGGTAGCTATTGATAAAACTAAGAAAGAACAAGTAGACAAGGCTGTTGAAGTTGCTTTGAAGAAGGCTGGTATCAACCCTGCACATGTAGACAGCGAAGAGCACATGGAAAGTAACAAGGCTAAGGGCTGGATTACTGACGAAGATATTGCCAAAGCTAAGGAAATCATTGCTACTGTTTCTGCTGAAAAAGCTGCCAACTTGCCGCAACAGATGATTGAAAACATTGCTAAAGGTCGTCTGGGTAAGTTCTTGAAGGAAGTTTGCTTGCTGAACCAAGAGGATATCATGGATGGTAAGAAGACTGTAAGAGAAGTGTTGAAGGAAGCTGATCCTGAATTGCAGATCGTTGCTTTCAAACGTTTCACTTTACGTGCTGAATAAGATTTCCGCAATTATAGAAGGGGGACTGTGTGACAACAGTCCCTTTCTTTTTCCGGCTATTTGGTCTGGGTATATCCTTCAGCTTTCAATAACTCGATGACCCGTTGCTTGAACTCTCCTTGAATAAGGATCTCCCCGTCTTTTGCTGAACCGCCTACCCCACATTTGCTTTTCAATAATCTACCCAACTCTTTCAGGTCATTTTCTGTTCCGATGAACCCGTTGATTAATGTCACGGTTTTGCCACTCCGCCTTTTTTTTCTATATTGACACGGAGCTTTTGTTGTTTTTTATCTAATGTTTTAGTCTCTCCTTTTCAACGTTTTCATACTTGAAATCAGGATTTGTGGAATAAACCACATTCAGACGTTCTTTCCAATCGTTATTTTTCATGTGAATTTTGCTTAAATGAATACTCAAAGATAAGACTTTTTTTATACTCTATCCGTCAATGTAACAAATAAAAGTGTACTTTTGCAAATTACCTAATGATAATACCTAAAGAAAAAGATGGATATACGTATGCATAAATTCTCGGATAAAGTGCCTGAGCCGACTTTGCGCAGACTTCCGTGGTATCTTTCGAATGTGAAACTGATGAAAGAACAGGGAGAAACGTACGTGTCTTCTACCCAAATATCCAAGCAGATCAATGTGGATGCTTCCCAAATAGCGAAAGATCTTTCTTATGTAAATATATCCGGCCGTACACGTGTGGGATATGAGATTGATGCGTTGATAGAGGTGCTGGAGCGTTTCTTGGGATTTACCAAGATGCATAAAGCTTTTTTGTTTGGTGTTGGTAGTTTGGGAGGTGCTTTGTTGCGCGACTCGGGCCTGCATCATTTTGGATTAGAGATAGTAGGTGCGTTTGATATTAACCCCGAATAGTGGGAAAGGAATAAATGGAATTCCTATTTATCATTCGGATGAATTTGAGGTAAAAATGAAATCCTGTGATGTCAATATCGGGGTGTTGACTGTGCCTATTAATATAGCACAGGAGATAACAGATAAGATGATAGCGGGTGGCATTAAGGCAGTTTGGAACTTTACACCGTTCCGTATTCGTGTACCGGAAAATATTGTGGTGCAGAATACATCACTTTATGCCCATCTGGCTGTAATGTTTAACAGATTAAATGTAATTCAAGAATAATAACATGAAGATTATAGCCGTAGGAATGAACTACGTTGCACATTGCCACGAGTTGCATGCTGATGAGAATTTGCCGGAAGAACCGGTTATTTTTATGAAACCGGATTCGGCTCTGCTGAAAGACAGCAAGCCGTTTTTTATTCCTGATTTTTCTCAGCAGGTGGATTATGAGACAGAATTGGTAGTACGTATTAATCGTTTGGGAAAGAATATTGCTCCGCGTTTTGCCAGTCGGTATTATGATGCGGTGACGGTAGGAATAGATTTTACGGCACGTGACCTTCAGCGGCAGTTTCGGGAGGAAGGTAAGCCTTGGGAGCTGTGTAAAGGGTTTGATAGCTCGGCTGCCATAGGTGATTTTGTGCCGGTAGACAGATTTAAGGATATACAGAATTTGAACTTTCATTTGGATATAGATGGAAAAACAAGTGCAGAGAGGCAACACTGCGGATATGTTGTTTAAGGTGGATGAGATAATTGCATACGTTAGTCGGTTTTTTACATTAAAGATTGGAGATTTGCTCTATACGGGGACTCCTGTGGGAGTAGGGCCAGTCGGCATAGGACAGCATTTGCAGGGGTATTTGGAAGGTGAGAAATTATTAGATTTTTATGTAAGATGAAAATAAGAGTAGGATTTGGATTCGATGTGCACCAACTGGTAACCGGTCGTGAACTATGGCTTGGAGGAATAAAATTTGAACATGAATTGGGGCTATTGGGACACTCGGATGCCGATGTGTTGATTCATGCCATTTGTGACGCTTTGCTGGGAGCTGCCAATATGCGTGATATAGGTTATCATTTTCCTGATACTGCGGGTGAATTCAAGAATATTGATAGCAAGATTTTATTGGCTGAAACGGTGGACCTGATTGCTGCAAAAGGATATAAAGTAGGTAATGTGGACGCAACGATTTGTGCTGAACGTCCTAAATTGAAAGCGCGGATTCCGGAAATGCAGTTGGTACTTGCTCATTTGATGAGGATTGATGTGGATGATGTTTCCGTAAAGGCTACCACTACAGAGAAACTGGGATTTACGGGCAGGGAGGAGGGCATTTCCGCTTATGCCACTGTATTGATAGAGAAAGCGGAATGATTTGTTGCGCTTTATTGGGAAATATCTTCTGGCAAGATCTTGCTGGAAGATTATAGGATAAGGCCGAATGCTAGTAATACGCCGAATAGCAGCATATTGCGGGAGGTTTCTCCCAATATGCTGTTTAATTCTTTTCCCCTGTTGATTTTTACCATTCTTTGCCATGCCATGAAGTGAGGTAACAGATAAATTTGGGGTAATAATGCAGCCCAAATGTGTCCGGTCGGAATAAACAATAAACAAAGCCATGCGGCAGCCAATCCCAAAAATAGGTATAATTGTTGCCCTGCATTGGCTCCCCAGCGTACTACGATTGTTTTCTTTCCGCTTTTTGCATCTTGATCGCGGTCACGGTAATTATTCACCATCAACAAGGTATCTATAATCAGTCCGCAAGCTAGAGAGGCGAGTGTTACATTCCAAGTCCAGCTACGACACATCACATAGTAAGTGCAGCCTACCGGTACAAACCCGAAAAAGACAATGACAAGTATGTCTCCCCATCCGTGATAAGCTAGCGGATAAGGTCCTGCTGTATAAAGAAAAGCGAATAAAATACATAAAATTCCCACTGGAATCATTTCAATCCCTCCATAAGCTAATAGGCATAACCCTGCTAAACAAGCTGTCGCTGTGGTCAGGGCGATTCCTTTCCTCATGGCGTTCAGTGTGATCCATCCTTGTGCGCAGGCACGTTCAGGACCCAAGCGGTCTTCACGGTCACTGCCTTTCAGATAATCAAAGTAATCATTAATGAAGTTGGCATCTATCTGCATCAGAAAAGCGAAGAGAAAGCAAAGCAATGCTGGTGTCATTTGGAAGCAGCTGTCTGCATAGGCCAAGGCACACAGGGGATAGG
>ENA-OQIU01000171-OQIU01000171.1-human-gut-metagenome-genome-assembly--contig:-NODE-171-length-12834-cov-3.379633_pt1 | contig 12834 bp, 9 predicted proteins | sample MGYA00242590_ERZ504755 | MGnify/ENA primary metagenome ERZ504755 (study PRJEB26092, sample SAMD00036359) | human gut metagenome | host: Homo sapiens | study: EMG produced TPA metagenomics assembly of...
CCCGGTCCGTTGCCCTCCATGGCCACGATCCCATCCATCACATACAGCTTCGGTGCCACACATTTATTCAGATCAATAAGCATTCTGGCAAAGCTGTCTGCACTCGGGTACTGCGTGTGCCCCTTCGCTTTATGGAATCCATATACAAACCCATAGCTGTTCTTAACCGCACCGGTGATACGTTCTAATGCATGTGTTTTCATCTTGCTCAGGGAAATCACACAGTCCTGCTCCAACAGTTCTTTTGGCAGGATAAATTCCTTTGCCTGGACTCCCTGCGGATAAGCAGTTTTCACGCCCTCAGAATAATCAACAGCCGGAATATGATATTTCTCCAGATAAGTATCCATTCCTGTTCCGCGAATCACTGCCTGAGTGGTTCCATGACCGCAGGAATCTGCAAGCACAATATTCTCATACCCACTTTCACGCAGGATTCCCGCAAAAACTCCTACTACAACCGGATGTGTGATCACTGCTTTCTCTACCTCTGCTTTTTTCAGCAGATTCGGCTTCAGCAGGATCTTCGCATCCTTTGGAATCAGAGTCTCCACTCCACCCAGAAAATCCAGCCCCTGTTTCAGCAGCATATAGATTTTTTCTTCATCATATTCCCGGCAGGGAAGTAATACCACTTTACTTTTCACCAAATTCACGCACCTTTATCATCTCCGGACAGATCCACCTGTCTCAGTGCTTTTCTTACCGGCAAAATACATGCCGGCACTACAGAGAGACAGTCCACACCCATCCTCAGAAATTCTTCTGTCAGGGCAGTGTCTGCTGCAAGTTCCCCGCAGATACAGACACGTCTATTTTCTGCATGTCCCGCTTCGATCACCATTTGAATCATACGCAGCACTGCCGGGTGATGGTCATTATATTTCTTGCGCAGAAGCGGATTCTGTCTGTCCATCGCCAGTGTATACTGACTCAGGTCATTGGTTCCAAGACTCAGGAAATCCACTCTTCTGGCAAGCTCCCGGCTGATCATGACTGCTGCCGGAGTCTCGATCATGATTCCTGTCTTAATATGTTTATACGGAATTCCTTTTTCATCCAGCCCGATCTTTACTTCCCGGATAATTTCTTCAATCTCATCCATTTCCTCTTCTGAGCTGATCATCGGATACATCAGCGCCAGGTTTCCATATGCACTCGCCCTGAAAATTGCCCGAAGCTGTGCCTTGAACATTCTTTTTCTGTCAAGGCAGAGACGGATTCCTCTGTTCCCCATGATCGGATTTGTCTCGTCCGGGATATTCAGATATTCTGCCTGCTTGTCTGCTCCGAGATCTGCCGTACGGATCACAGTGAGCTTTTCTCCCATGGTCTCCGCAATCTTTTTGTATGCAAGAAACAGCTCATTTTCACGAGGATAATTTTCTCTTCCAAGATACTGGAATTCACTGCGCAGAAGACCAATCCCGGCAGCTCCGTAATACAGCACACTGTTCAGGTCGTCCATATTTCCGATATTGGCATAGATTTCAATTTCTCTGCCATCTTTTGTGATATCCGGTTCTCTCCTTAATTTCAGAAGTTCTTCTCTTTCTTCTTTATCAGCCTGCCTGCGGATCTCATATTCTTTTTTTACCTCTTCATCCGGATCAATATACAAAGTTCCGGTATATCCGTCCACAATAGCCTGCCGTCCGTCCCACTCCGAATCTGTGTCAATTTCCAGCAGAGCCGGTATATTCATTGTTTTTGCCATAATGGCAGCATGAGACATGTCGGAACCATGATGGGTAACAATAGCCATCAGTTTATCCTTATCCATCTCCATCAGTTCTGTTGGCGTGATACTCTCCGTCACAACGATCACAGGCTCATCCCCAAGATCTATCCTGGGAGAGATACCTCCCAGTTCACCGATCAGGCGGTCGGAAATCTCCCGCATATTATCCAGCCGTTCTTTAATCGCAGGCTCTTCCAGAGTTCTGAAAGTCTTAAGCATCTCATCCCTTGTAGTCATTACCGCATAGGCAGAATTTACTTTTTCACTCTGTATGACACTCTCAATGGCACGTTGAAAGCTTTTTCCCTCCAGCAGATTCTTCTGTCTGAGAAAAATCTCTGCCTGGGTTCCCTGAATTATGCAGTTTTTTTCATATAAATCCTCCAGCTGTTCCATGACTCTGGTGCGCGCCTGCCGGAAAATATTCAGCTCTGTTTTCACATCTGTGATCTCGTACTGGCGCATCTGATATTCGCTTTTATGATAATACAGTATCTTACCGATGGCAATTCCGGAAAAGGCACCGGTTCCCTTGTAAACATCCATATTAACTCCTTAGTTGATTAACCCCTTAGTCGCAGGCAGCCTTAAATTCAGTCCAGTTCTTCTGATACTGTGCGTCTGCGTCCTGGCTTACATTCTGGACGATCTCGCCCTTTGTAACATCATCCGGAACTACCAGATCCGGATTTACCAGCTCATCTGCTGCTTTATTTGTGCTGTAATAGCCGATATAGTCTGTGCATTTCGCTGCAACCTCCGGCTGCATGATGTAATCCATGAAAGAATATGCCGCATCTTTATCCGGCGCTTCACTTGGAATAAACATACCCATAATACCAAATCCAAGTCCTTCTTCCGGATATACCACCTTCAGATCAGGATTCTCAGCCAGAGCAGCTGTTACCTGAGAGGTATAAAGAAATGCAACACTTGCTTCTCCGTTGAGAAGTGCATTCTGTGTATTGTCATCCTGGATCAGACGTACATTCGGAGCAAGTTCCAGAAGCTTCTCTCCTGTCTTCTTGATCACGTCAACGTCCTCTTCATTCATGCTCTCGCCCATGGAAAGCTGGGTGATACCATTGATCACACGATAGTTTGCAGTCAGTGCAATGCTGTCCTCAAGAGACGGATCCCAGAGGTCTTTATATCCTTTGATATCAATATCCACCTGTTCCGGATCATAAACGATCAGCGGGATGCCTGCTCCGTAAGGAACTGTGTATTCGTCATCCGGATCATAGAACTGTCCCTGATATAATGGGTTGATATTTTTGATATTCTCCAGAGAATCCTTGTCAAGCTTCTCTGCAAGTCCTTCCTGGATCGCAGTTTCCAGAATATAATCATCTGCGATCACGATATCATAGTCACCGCCCTTTGCCATGGAAAGCTTCTCAAGCATGGTTTCATCTGTATCGAAGTTTGAATAAACAACCTTAACTCCTGTCTCTTTTTCAAAATCATCCAGAACTTCCTGCGGGAACATTCCCTCCCATGTAAAAAGTACAAGTTCTTTATCATCTCCTGCATCCTTGAATCCGGTGAATGCTGTTCCTGCCATTAATGCACACATCACTACTGCAAGTACTCTTTTTTTCATAAATGATCTCCCTTCTTATGCTCTGCATTGTTGTCTATATCAGTCACTGTCCGCCTTCCACCGTATCGGCAGACAGCGGCTATTCCTTTTTTTACTTTGCTTTTTACTTTTGTCCAGAGTTCCGCAAATTTCTGCTTGATCTTTGGCTGCTGATAAGCAAAGATTTCGTTATTCGGGTTGGTTGTATCCGGAATATAAGAACTGATCCCGGCATAGTCCCCCTCCTTCATGGTTTCAAAAGCACTCTTCACTGTAGAAGTATACCCTACTTCTTCCGTATTGGAAAGAGCAGATTTATCACTGATCATAAAATCAATAAATTCATGGGCAAGCTGTACTTCGCTGCAGTCCTTTGTGATAACCATTGCATCATACCATCTGTTGGTTCCCTGTTCCGGTGTGAAGTAGTCCAGATTCGGATTTTCACTGATAATGTAAGATGCATCTCCGGAGTACACAACTGCCAGCGCTTTGTTTCCTGAAATCATGTTGTCGATCACATCATCGCCTGCATAGATCGGATCCATAGTGTCACGCTGATCGATCAGCCACTGATAAGCCTCCTCGATCTCAGCCTCATTTGTAGTATTCATGGAATACCCAAGTGCTTTTAATGCTATCATAAAGGAATCTCTCTCAGAATCATACATGTAAATATTTCCTTTATATTTCGGATTACACAGAAGATTCCAGCCATCTTTCAGATCAGCCTCATCTACTACTGTCTTATCATAAAGGATTCCTACTGTTCCCCAGAAATACGGACAGGAATAACGGTTGCCCGGATCATAGCTCTGGTTCATGACATCATTCAGCAGATTTTTCTTATTCGGAATTTCTTTCCAGTCAAGTGCCTGCAGATATTCTTCTTTGATCAGTCTCTCAATCATGTAATCAGACGGGATCAGCACATCATAAGTCTCACCGCTTGAAAGCTTGGTGTACATCATCTCATTTGACTCAAAAGTCTCGTATACGATGGTACAATCATATTCTTTTTCAAAATCCTCCAGCAGGGAAAGATCCATGTACTCTCCTGCATTGTAAACTTTCAGCACATGAGTGGACTGTGCCACGAATCCCCATTTGATCAGCCCTGCCGTAACAGCAACAACCAGAACTACAGAGACAATTTTTACTGCTTTCCTGTTCAGCTTTCTGGCTTTATTCTTAAACTTCGGAAGCAGATTGGACAAAAGCAGTACCACGATGATGACTACGATCACGATGGTTGACAAAGCATTGATCGTCGGATTGATACGCTTTGTCATATTATATACAACAATAGAGATATTCTTTACACCATTTCCTGATACGAAATAGGAAATAACGAAATCATCAAATGACATGGTAAATGCAAGCAGCGCGCCTGCGAAAATACCCTCTTTGATCATCGGCACGATAACCTTTGTCAAAGCCTGAAAAGGTGTTGCCCCAAGGTCCATGGCAGCATTTGCCATATTCGGATCCAGAGCCCTTACCTTCGGATAAACGCTGGTAATTACATACGGGGTACAGAACGCAATATGTGCCAGCAGCATAGTCAGATACCCTTTTCGAAATCCCAGAGAAGAGAACAACAGCATCAGGCTGATGGCAGTTACGATCTCAGGATTCAGGATAGGGATATTATTAATATTCAAAAGCAGTTCCTTGATTACCTTCTTTGATTTGGATAAACCGATCGCTGTAATGGTTCCAAGTATTGTAGAAACAATGGTCGCAATGATCGCAATGGTAACAGATACATAAACTGCCTTAATTACTTCCCCGTTACCGAGAAGTTCCTGATACCAGCGCAGGGAAAAGCCTGTAAATCTGGTCAGTGACTTGGATGAGTTAAAGGAAAAGATCATCGTCACCAGGATCGGCAGGTAAAAGAAAGCAAGGCAGAGTACTACATATAACATTGAGAAAAATTTATTATTACGTTTCATGCCGTCCTCCCTTATTCATCTTTATCCATCTTCTTCATCAGGCTCATAAAGATCAGAATGAGCACAGCCAGAATCAGAGAAATCGCACTTCCGAAGTTCCAGTCGCCAACAGAGATAAACTGAGACTCGATCAGGTTACCGATCAGCATGTACTGTCCGCCTCCGAGAAGTTTCGGAATAACGAATGTGGAAATAGACAGCAGGAATACCATCATGATTCCATTAAGCACACCGGGGATGGACAATTTCCAGATAACCTTTGTAAAGGTCTGAAATTTATTTGCCCCCAGATCATAGGCAGCCTCGATAAAGGATTTATCCATCTTGCTCAGGGATGTGTGGATCGGGATGATCATAAATGGCATAAAGTTACAGACCAGACCAACCACTACGGAAAAGTCCGTATACATCATTGTCACCGGGGAAATCCCCAGTAATCCAAGCAAATGGTTGATGATACCATTGTCTGACAGCAGGTTCATCCATGCATAGGTACGCAGAAGCATATTGATCCATTCCGGAATAGTTACCAGCAGGATCAGAAGACTCTGGGATTTCTCCGGACATTTGGAAATAATATATGCCAGCGGATAGCCAAGCCCCAGACAGATAACCGTCGTCAGGATTCCAAGCTTAAAGGACTTGAAAATAACGCTCATATACGTAGCTTCCAGGAATTTGCGGAAATTCTCCAGGGTAAAGGAGAACGTCAGCACCTCGTTTCCGTCTTCTGTAAATGCATATAATGCGATCAGTATCAGCGGGATGACAATGACCACAAATGCCCACACAAGATATGGTTTGATAAGATTTCTGTACTGTTTCATCAGTAGCTTCCCATCTTACACATAACATGGATGTCTTCAGGCCCGAATTTCAGTCCCACTTCCCTTCCGACTTCCGCATAATCTGTGGTATGAACCATATAAGTACGAAGCTCTGTCTCAATCAGGATCTCATAATGCACGCCCTTGAAGGTAATATTGCGTACGATTCCCCTGATCTTTGCCTGACCGGGATCTACGATATCCAGATCCTCAGGTCTTAATACAACTTCAATCTCTTCATTATCTTCAAATCCCTTATCCACACATTCAAACTCAAATCCGTCAAAAGCAACCAGATAATCACGGATCATGGTTCCCTCGATAATATTGGATTCACCGATAAAGCCTGCAACAAAACGGTTTTCCGGCTCATTGTAGATGTCTGTAGGCGAACCGATCTGCTGAATCTCACCGTTATTCATAACAACAACCGTATCTGACATGGACAGGGCTTCTTCCTGGTCATGGGTAACATAAATGAAAGTGATGCCGACTTCCTGCTGAATCTTCTTTAATTCTACCTGCATCTGTTTACGGATCTTTGCATCCAGTGCACCCAGGGGCTCATCTAAAAGCAGAACCTTCGGCTCATTTACCAGGGCTCTGGCAATGGCCACTCGCTGCTGCTGTCCACCGGAGAGCAGAGTTACATCTCTTTTCCCAAAGCCTTCCAGACCAACCATCTTCAGCATACGCTCCACCTTCTGGGCGATGACAGTTTTATCGACCTTCTTCAGATTCAGCCCGAAACCGATGTTCTCCGCCACATTTAAATGAGGAAAAAGAGCATACTTCTGAAACACAGTGTTAACCTCTCTCTTGTACGGGGGAAGCTTGGAAATCTCAATCCCGTTAAACAGTACTTCTCCGTCACTTGGTTCTTCAAAGCCTGCAATGATTCGAAGGGTGGTTGTCTTTCCACATCCGCTGGGTCCCAAAAGTGTCAGGAATTCCTTTTCGTAAATATCCAGATTGATGCCGCGCAAAACCTGCTGATCATCAAAATTCTTGGTCAGATTTTTTAACTCAATCAGTTTGTTCATCATCTTTTCCTTCCTCTAAATGTATTTTTCTCTGTTTTTTTATAATCCGGCTGTTCCAAAAGCATTGACCGGCTGTTCAGAATGTTCCTAAAAGCTATATCATTTATTTTTTCTTCTTTGTTATCAGTGAATAAACAATAAAAATAACCAGTGTAGCTGCCAGCAGAATGGTACACAACGCATTGATCTCCGGCGTCACTCCCGTTTTCAGCTGTGTGTACACCTTGATCGGCAGCGTAGACAAACGCGGTCCGTTTACAAAAATACTTATTACCACATCATCCATAGACATGGCAAACGCAAGCAGCGAACCTGAAATTACCGCCGGCATAATTAAGGGCAGCGTAATATCCCGGAAAGCCCGGAAAGGTCCTGCCCCCAGATCTCTGGCTGCCTCTTCCAGTGCCGGATCCATGCCTGCCAGTCTTGCCTTCACTTCCATCAGAATATAAGGCACACAGGAATACCGTATGACCTATTAACAGTGTCAGCATGCCAAAGGGCAGGTTCAGCATATAAAAGAACGCATCAGCACCATACCAAGGATGATCTCCGGTATCATTAACGGCAATATGGAAATGTATTCCAGCGCCCCTTTTGACTTCCAGTGAATCCTTGATAACCCAACTGCACCCAGAGTACCGATCACTGCACTAACCAGACAGCTTAATACCCCAAGGATCAGACTGTTCACCAGTGCTTCCAGCATTGCTCTGTCATGGAAAAGTTCCTGATACCATTTCAGGGAAAAACCCGTAAATTTCACCGGCAGTTTGGATTCATTAAAGGAGAAAACGATCACTACCGCGATAGGGAGATACATCAGAAAGAAAATCAGCCCCATATAAAATCCGGCAAATCTTGAATTCTTTTTCATCCGATTCCCTCCAGTTCTCCGGCATTTGTCACCTTCCTGTAAATCATGATCAGTACAGTTGTAAGTACCATCATCACCACAGCAAGTGCTGCTGCAAATGGCCAGTTACTTCCTCTTGTCATCTGATCCTGGATCAGGCTTCCAACAAGTACCACTTTATTTCCGCCCAGGATATCTGCAATAAAGAACAGTCCCATGGATGGCACGAAAGTCAGGATCACACCCGAAAGCAGCCCGGGTAGTGTAAGCTTCAGTATTATGGTAAAAAATGCCTGCATTCTGGATGCCCCAAGATCTCTGGCAGCCTCCACATAAGACCAGTCCAGCTTCTCTGCACTGGAGTATACAGACATGATCATAAACGGGAGAAGCACATAAATCATACCGATCACAATTGCCGGATAGCTGTACAGGATGGACAGCGGTTTCTCAATGATCCCGAGTTTTATCAATACAAAATTCAAAAGTCCTTTTTTCTGCAGAATAATGATCCAGCCATACAGACGGATCAGGGAATTTACCCAGAACGGCGTAGACAACAGAAGCTGCGCCTTTTTCTTTCTGTGCTCCGGCAGCCTCGCCATGAAATACCCGAACGGATAGCCGATCAAAGCGATCACTATCGTACTGGTAAATGCCAGCTTCAGTGATTCCACAAATGTATTCAGGTATACAGGTTCCAGAATATTTCTGTAATTGTCCAGCGTAAATTTCCAGGTCACCCCAAATCCTCTGGAGGGCGTAGCAAAACTCAGCGCCACCATATAGACAAGGGGGCATACCACAAACACAATGGTAAAAATATACAGTGGAAGTGCCATCCATGCAGAACTGTCAGAACGGTTTCTACGCTTCTTCATGAATGTCCTCCCTGTCTACCAGTACTGCATCTGTCGGCAGAAAACTGCATCTCACTGTCTGGCCTTCTGCTACGGATGCGTCGATTCCGTATCTGCTGGCGATCAACTGTGTACCATCACTCAGCTTCAGAGTTACACGAAGCTGACCTCCTGCGAAGTTCTTCTCTGTAACAGTCGCCTGTAAACCCGATATACTATTCGTATCATGTATATCCGAAATCCCGCCTGCCACACTTATATCAACAGTGTCTCCGTTATCTGTACCGGTATCACCGATTGCGGCAGCTTCCTGCAACAATATATTTTCACTTCTCACAGCCAGAGTTACGTTCTCTCCTGCTGTAAGGTGCTGTTTTGCCCCTGTATTCTGCTGACTTGTTTCAAGCTTTACAATTACCTTGTCATTTCCAATTTTTACGATTGCATTCTCTCCCTGAATACTCTCTGCAACTCCATGCAGGATATTCGCATTTCCTACAAATGTTGCCACATAACTGGTCTTTGGATGATTATAGATTTCATCCGGTGTTCCGATCTGCTCAATACGTCCGTCCCTCATCACCGCAATCCTGTCAGACATGTTGATAGCTTCTTCCTGATCATGAGTGATATAGATAAATGTAATTCCCAGTTTCTTCTGCAGATGCTTCAGTTCTATCTGCATCGCGCGGCGAAGCTGCAGATCCAGTGCTCCCAGCGGCTCATCCAGAAGCAGAACTTTGGGATTATTCACCAGTGCTCTCGCAATGGCAACTCTCTGTTTCTGACCGCCCGAGAGTTCGGAAGGCTTTCTTTTTTCATATCCTTCAAGCTGCACCAGTTCCAGCATCTGAGAAACTTTTTTCCTGATCTCACTCTTAGGAACTTTTTTCAGTTTCAGACCATAGCCAATATTCTCCGCAACATTCATATGTGGAAAGAGGGCATAATTCTGAAATACTGTATTCACATCCCTCTGGTTCGGCTCCAGACCTGTCACTTCCCTGCCATCCAGCCAGACACTTCCTGCATCGGGCTGTTCCAGACCGGCAATGATTCGCAATGTTGTCGTCTTGCCGCATCCCGAAGATCCCAGCAAAGTAATAAACTCCCCTTTACTGATCTCAAGACTGATATTATCCAGAACTGCTTCGCCTTCTGTAAAACTTTCTTTATCTCCTTCAGTTCAAGTGAAACCTCTGCCAACTATACTCAGCTCCTTTCATATAAAAAAGATACCTCTTTATACTAAAAAAGATACGAAACCACGCGTAAAAGCTCTCGCCCCTACATCGGTTTATGCCAATGCTGACGCCTGTTACAGTGCCAGTCTCTGCATGGTTTCGCATCTGTATATGTCCATTTTTCCAATTATAGATATATCCGGTCCGTCCTGTTCCATCCAGTCTGCGTGCACTCCTGACCATGATGTCCACATAAGAAAACCGGAAATCAACCATTCTTCTTGATAGATTCCCGGTCATTATTTATTTGGTATAATCCAAAAGTTATATTAAAGGATAGGCCCGAGATTGTCAAGTAAATTTGTTACTGTTCACTCCGTTCACAGTAACTTAGCCAAAATTCATTCCAGATTGCCTGCGGCAATGGAATTTTGGCTTGTATGTCTCGGGATTTTTGCATATTCATGCCAAAACACCTCGCGGGATAGTGGCGTGTGGACAGTAACGTAAATTTCTCTTTACAATCATTTCAATTCCTACCGGCAATTTTAAGGTACTCACCATACGAACCTCCATAAAAACATAAAAAATCCACTATACTCTGCTTTTCAGTATAGCGGATTTTCTATAAAATTACAATTGCCCAATATCTTTCAAGCTGAAAATGAGACTCGAACTCACGACCCCTTCATTACGAGTGAAGTGCTCTACCGACTGAGCTATTTCAGCTTATGCTGTAATCTGTCAGAAATTGATAATTCTGACAGCCACAGCATTTAGTTTATAATATTATTTCTTCTCTGTCAAGTCCTTTTTGACCGGTATTTTCTCCTCCGTTTTATTCACTATTTGGGGTGCTTCTTTTGTCACCTTTTTCGTCACCGGTTTCACTGCAGTTTTTACAGCTGCTTTTGTTTTCCCGGCAGCCTTTCGTACAGTTCTTGTCTTGGTGATGGATTTCTTGATCTGGCTGTGCTCGGCAGCAGGCTTTTTCTCAATTTCTTCCGGAGTGCAGGTAAAGACTGCCACGCCAAGTGCCGGAAGCTTTACTGTGATGGAATACTCTCTCTCATCACACTCAGCCTTCTTCGCTGCTTTAACTCTCGTATTTACTACACCATTACCACCGTACTTTTTATCATCACTGTTAAAGATTTCTTTATATTTGCCGGCAAAAGGAACTCCCACATTGTAGTTTTCATATGGGATTGCCGCGAAATTGCAGACAGCCAGAACAGTTTCTTCCGGTTTCTCTGTCTTTCTCATGAATGCGATCACATTCTCCTCATACTTCATCAGCTGAACCCATTCAAATCCATCATATTCATCATCCAGCTGATAAAGTGCAGGATGAGCAAGATACATATTATTGAGGTCTTTGACAAATACTTCCAGTTCCTTTGGCATATCTTTATCCGGTGCCATCATCTTGCATCCCGGATGAAGCATCATATAAGCATAAGCCTCTCTGATCTGCGCATTCTTCTGTTCTTCACTTCCCGGCAGCTTATCCGCGAAATCCTTCAATGTACCAACATCCCTGCTGCCAAGCGTCAGAATATAATGTTCGCAGTATGCATAGAGCATGGACATAGTCAGCTGATCATGGTAATTCTTTCTCTCAATAGGATCCTTGCTCAAATATTCAAGCAGATCTTTTGTCCATCCGCCACTCCACTTATAGTCAAATCCCAGATGGTCATTCTCCACACTGTCTGTCAGCTCCGGCCAGAGTCCGTTCTCCTGAGCAACTAAAAGCAATCCGGGATTTCTCTCCTTTATCACAGAATTCAGATGCTTCAGAAATTCCAGAGCATCCAGATTTTCATTGGTTCCGTAAATATTAGGTGTCCACTCTCCCGGATTTCTGCCATAATCCAGATACAGCATGGCATCCACATCGTCCATACGCAGACCGTCAGCATGGTAGACCTCAGCCCAGAAGCAGGCATTGGAGATCAGGAAATCTTTCACCATCGGGCTTCCGTAATTATAGAGCAATGTTCCCCAGAACGGATGAATGGCCTCTGCCGGATTCTGTCTCTCATAAAGAGGTGTTCCGTCAAATTTCTCCAGACCGGAGGCATAACGCGGGAACTGTGCAGGTGTCCAGTCCAGAATCACACCGACCCCCGCCTGATGCAGCTCATCTACCAGCTTCTGAAAATCCGCCACGCTTCCAAATCTGGAAGTAGGTGCATAATATGCATATGTAGAATAACCACCTGTAATATCATCCAGATATTCCATCACAGGATGGAGTTCCACATGGGTAAAATCTTCCTCTGCCAGAAATTCCACCAGTTCCTCAGCGGATTTCCATTCCTCCAGAGATGTTTCATATATAGAAACCGGCTGTTTCCTGTCATCAAATCTGTGACGCTCTTTCATCCAGTCTCCGTCATTCCACTGAAAAGCACTTACATCTGCTACAACAGATGCTCCCTCAGGATCATGGTCTGCACTGTTCCCATAAGGATCAGCCTTTAACAGAACTTCGCCGCCTTTGACTTTAATTTCATATTTATAATGTGTCCCTGCCTCTACCCCGGGTACAAACAGCTCAAAGATACCGGACATAGGCATACGATGCATAATAGTCGCACGTCCGATCCATCCATTAAAATCACCTGCAATATTTACACTCACTGCGTTCGGAGCCCAGACAGCAAAAAGAGTACCTTTCACTCCTTTAATCTCCATTGGATGAGCGCCCAGCTTCTTATATGCCTCATAATAAACACCTGCGCAGAAAGCCTTCTCCTCTTCCTCTGTGATCT
>ENA-OQIU01000173-OQIU01000173.1-human-gut-metagenome-genome-assembly--contig:-NODE-173-length-12717-cov-2.169341_pt1 | contig 12717 bp, 14 predicted proteins | sample MGYA00242590_ERZ504755 | MGnify/ENA primary metagenome ERZ504755 (study PRJEB26092, sample SAMD00036359) | human gut metagenome | host: Homo sapiens | study: EMG produced TPA metagenomics assembly of...
GATCAAATGTAAAAAAAGTACAGAATATAGGCCAGCAGACAATAAAAAACAAGGCTTCTACCAGATCGTCCAGCTGGAAGTCCCCCATCTTGTGCAGAACACCTGCGGTCAGCCCCCACGCCAGCCCAATGCTGAGAACCAGAGAGAGCAGATCAATCAGAAACAGGTATCCATACTGCAGTTTTTCACGTTTCGTAATCATACTGTTTCGTTGTCTCCATTTATTTTTACCATTTTATCATATCGGGAGAAGGGTTGCAATAGATGGAGGTCGAATGCAGCACTGCTTTTGTCGGATCACTGCGAATGGATCATGCCATTTTACGAAAGCGCCTTATCGCACCCAAAATGGTCAGCAAAAAGCGCCCTTTCTCTCGCATCACACAAGAGAAAGGGCGCAGTCAAGCTTTATTCAGCTCAGGAGAAACTCCGATCAGCAGTTCTCAGCGAAGTACTTAATGGTACGGACCATCTGAGAGGTGTAGGAGTTCTCGTTGTCGTACCAGGACACGACCTGAACCTGATAGGTGTCGTCGCAGCTACGCTGAATTTTTACACTTTTCCAAGTAGTTCTTCACAGTTTCGTAACAACAGTTACAGTACCAGAACATACCGTTGTCGTACCAAAACCGGTTTGTTCGTACTACGATTATATCACGTTTCAGCGTCATTTGCAAGAATTTGATTCGTTTCGCTTCTGACCTGCATTTTTCAGATTTCAGCGTATATTTTTATGACATTCCACGGTTCAAACGCCTTGGGTCTAGGGCTTCCGCCGGGGCAGCAGCCCTCCCAAGCACTCTCCTCAGAAGCTCTATGACGGCTAGATTGCCAACATGTTCCTGCTGATTAACTGAAATTTCTCCGGACGTGATTTTGAGCCATGGTGTGGGAAATGTAGCCGTTTGTGTTCGATATGGAGCAATTCTATTCATTCCGAGTCACACCAATTACCATTTATATAAGAAAACCGCGTGAACTGCCAGAACTTTAGCTCTACGCTCCGACTGATCCACACGGCTCTAAAATATTTATTTCAGCTTTGCGAGGATCTCATCTGCCGTCATACCAGATGCCAGCAACTTTTTCAGCACGTCCTCTGCTTCGACTTTCTTTGCCGATTCCGCTGCTTTGGTTTCAGCTTTGACCTTCTTAGCTTCGATTCTGGCGATTTCCTTGTCGATAGATTTCAGCTCGGCTTTCTTGGTTTTCAGGTCAGCTTTCAATGCATCGATATTGGCAGTGATAGATGCAATTTCGATGGTAGCGGCTTCCTTTGCAGCCTGCTTTCAGTGATCTGTGCGGCAAAGTCAACGGTTGCTTTTACGGTCTTGGGTTTATTCTTGCTTCCTTTGGGACGGGGCATAAGGGACACCTCCAATGTTTTTTGATGGCTTCAGTATAACACTCGTCTTTTATGTTCGCAAGAGGTGCATTCTGTAGAATAAAAATATAATTTGATTCAAGCAATGTGAAGGGGATGCTCAACTGCACCCGGCAAAAATTAATATTTGTTTATATCTTCTACTTCTGCTTTTGACGCGCTTTAGTAGGTTTGCCGCGTAGATATTTCTGTCAACTACTGCGTTAGAAATTTTCAAGTCGCTTCAGCTTTGCAAGGATCTCATCCGCGCTCACGCCGCTTGCCGGCATTTTCTCAATTTTCCTTTCACAGGGATAACGATCTTATCTTATACAACAGATCCACTGAACGAATTTTGAACATTTATTAAACCAATCTGAGGCTGGAGACTCAACTCTTTTATAATTGATATTTCTCTTTTCCTGTTTAGTTCATCGTTTCCCTTTGCCGTCAAAATATGTCCCGATATGCCTGCATCCGGCTCCACTTTTTTTATATATCCCGCACTCTCGAGTTCTTCTATGCATGCATTAAACTTTTCTTTGGATATGCCTAATATATGCTCATCAATAAACCGTTCTCTCTGAATTGTTCGCAAGAGTGCCCTGTAATAATCTAAACTGCCATCGATACGTTTGCGCGGAATATAAGGCTTTTCAATATCGGGTAACAGTAGCGTCTCGCCATCTACACACATGCCAGTAATGTATCTTTTATAAACATAAGACAAAACCGTATTTTTGCTGCAGCTCCACTTCTTTGCCGCCTCATCAATAGTAATCATCTGAAGCCCTCTAGTATCAATTCAAATCTAATAATTTCAACTTATATTCTAGCTACAGAATCTCACTGTGTTGCCTTTTATGCCTTGATTCCCTGATACTCCTGCTGAACCTGCTGATAGCTTTCCAGATTGCCAATGTCATACCGCTTGCCCGGCATCTCCATAGCATGCACATCCGTTACTGTGCACAACCATGCAATAAAGCTGCCCGGAGCATCGGTACCACACTTCTTCTGTGCAATTGCATCTTTGACCTTTCTGGCATCTGCCCGAGTGTACACATAGAAGGGAGGGCAGCACCAGTGGCTCTTGGGCTGGGCAGGCTTTTCTTCCATAGAAAGGATCTTGTCCTGATCGTCGAGCTCCACCACACCGCACTTCATGAGCTTCTTTTCCTCTGGTTCATAATAGCGCATTATACAGGATGTTTTCTTCTGTTGGGCATAAGCCACAAATTTGGAAAGAGAGAAATCCAGCACATTATCGCCGGCGATCACCAGCAGGTCATCGTCCAGCCCCAGCTGGTCAATGGCAAATTGCACGTCACACACAGCACCAAGCCGGGTCTCATTGCTGCTGGTTCCATCGTCCACCACCTGAATATTTTGCTTCTTGGTAGCCGCCCAGTTTTCAAAATGATGGGCATACTTGTGATTGCTGATGACCACATAGGTATCTACCAAACCAGCGGTATCAATGTCATCCACCAGCCAGTCCAATATGGTCTTATCCCCTACCTTCAGCAAGGGTTTGGGAAAGTTTTCGGTCAATGGATACAGGCGGGTTGCGTATCCCGCGGCCAAAATCAAGCACTTCATATTAGTCCTCCGTCTTATGCCCTACGCCGTCCGCACTCTCGCACAGATGGAAACTGTACTTACCACACATCTCCGGGAATGCAGTGAGATACTTTCGTTCCACTTCTTCCCGGATGTCATCTGCCTTATTGGGATCGATCAACGCCATACAGCACCCCTTAAAGCCAGCACCACTGAAGCGCCCACCGTAAATGCCAGCGGTCTCCCTCATAATCTCGTAGAGTTTGATCTGCTCCGGCGCACCGGACTCCCAGTTGTGGATGCTGCTCCAGCCAGATTCAAAGGACAGGCGTCCATACTCCTCCAAATCGCCTCGCCGCCATGCTTCCGCACCAGCTTCCACACGCTTGAACTCGGTATACCAATGTTCACAACGTTTTGCCCATTGCACCGGCAGCTTATCTTTATAGGTCTGGTAGATCTCATACGAAACATCCCGGGCGTTAGCTTCATTGAACTTTCCGTAGTCAAGACCCGCAAAAGCCTGCAAGGCGTAAATGCCTGAACGCAACTCATCCACTCGCATATTGTATTTAGAGCTAGCCAAGCTGTGCTCCAAACGCTGAAAAATCCGCAATCTTGTAAGGTTTCATGTTGGGATTCGTGGGAATCAGCTCGTAGCTGTTATCCTTACAGTCCAGATATAGCAAGTGGTCTTTTTTGCTCAGAACCTCACAGCTCTGATCCAGGGTTCCTACATTAACACCCACATATTTTTTTTCTGCCTCGAACGCAATGCTGATCAGCGCTGAAGAACTCAGCTTGATTCCATTGACCTGGCATAGCGCCTCCAAAAAAGACAGGATCACAGCCGCAGAGGAAGAAAGCCCTCCGATAGGCAAAGAACCCTCTATCACTCCACAGAGACCAACTGTCAGCGGAAACCGATTGCTCAACGCCCAAGTCGCTCCTCGCAGGTAGTCCGCCCAGTCACCAGTTTTTTCGCCAATCTCCCGGATATGCCACTGGGCACGTTTCGGGAATTGAAGACTGCACATTTCAATAACACCATTCATCTTGGGCTTGTATGCAATATGGATTCCTTTATCAATCGCAAGTCCTGTGATCTTTCCTAAGTTGTGATCACTATGGGCACCAATAGGGCAAATCCGATAGGGGCAAAAGCTGATGCCCATGGGATCTTTTCCATATATTTCGTAGAATCTTTCCTCGCAGCGCATATAATTCCTCCCACCGCTTTATTCCATATAGAACTTTTTATACCACTCAGCAAACTTCCGCAGGCCATTCCGAAGCGGAGTGTGAGGCTTAAAGCCAAAGTCACGCTCCAGCGGCTCGGTGTCTGCAAAGGTCACAGGCACATCGCCGGGCTGCATAGGAACCAGCTCCTTGTGAGCCTCGAAATCATAGTCCGCAGGCAGCACACCGGCACGCACCAATTCCTCGGACAGAATCTGCACAAAGTCCAGCAGGTTCTCCGGGTTGGAGTTGCCGATGTTGTAAACCGCATAGGGAGGAATGGGCAGACCATCTTCGCCGTTTTTCTTTCAGGAGCCTTTGCCATCACACGGACAACACCTTCCACGATATCATCCACATAGGTAAAGTCCCGCTTGCAGTTGCCGTAGTTGAAAATCTTGATGGTTTCGCCGTTGACCAGCTTGTTGGTAAAGCCAAAGTATGCCATATCCGGACGGCCGGCAGGGCCATACACCGTGAAGAACCGCAGACCGGTGGAGGGAATGTTGTAGAGCTTACTGTAGGCGTGTGCCATCAGCTCGTTGGACTTCTTGGTAGCCGCATACAGAGAAACAGGGTTATCCACCTTGTCATCGGTGGAATAAGGCACCTTCTTGTTGCTGCCATAAACAGAGCTGGAAGATGCGTACACCAGATGCTCCACCGGATAATGACGGCAGGCTTCCAGAATGTTATAGAAGCCGATCATATTGCTTTCAATGTAGGCATCCGGGTTGGTGATGGAGTAACGCACACCTGCCTGGGCGCCCAGATTGACCACAATATCCGGGTGATACTTCTCAAAAATACTGTTAATCAGTACCTTGTCCGCAAGGTTGCCCTTGATAAAGGTGTAGTTCTCGAACTTCTGAAGCTCTGCTAAGCGAGCTTCCTTGATGCGAACGTCGTAATAATCGTTCATGTTGTCCAAACCAATCACCTTGGTATCCGGCTCAGTGGTCAGGATACGCTTGGCAAGGTCGGAGCCGATAAAACCGGATGAACCGGTGATGAAAACCGTCATATTTCTTCCATCCTTTTACCTTTTCAAATATTTCTAGAGAGAATTTGATATAACTTTGTCTGGGCATATGCATATCTATTTGTTTTACGGAACAGAATAATATACGCAATCGCAGATACCACAACCGACAGTACTGCACGCACCACAAGCTGTACTATCTCTCTTCCGGGTATATTTTGCAGAAGCAGAACATACTCCCTGCTAACACCGTAGTAACCAATGCATATTGAAGCTGATCCATTGAGAAGCGGGATTCTGACTCATTACGGAAATAATCAGAGAACAGAATGTGTGTTCTGTATACGTAATTAAAAACAAAAATCGTAATAATTGTTGCCAGAAGGATTCCTGTAATCCCCCATATTTTCCCCAAAACAATGTTTAAGACCAGGTTTCCACCAGCTTCTAAGACATAGCTGGCTTTTAGCTTATCCCACAGTCCTGCCCCATTTATGTACTGATTTCGAATGTTGTTCATGTTAATCAGATAGAAATACAAACAAAACAACATCATATCCTTGTCCGAAAGCATCAAATCTGTACCAGCCCATAATTTCATAAAGGGTTGGTACATCGTAACAAGACAAAGGGTGCACGTGGTAGTTATCCATGAGAACAAAAACTGAAAATTACGCAGGTCTGCATAATTCTTTTTGACGCTTTCGCAGGAGATGCTATTTCCAACACTTCCTGCCAAAGCATTTCCGATAACAAGCAGAACACCATAGATAGCAGAATAAATGTAGTAGTAATTTCCATAAATTGTTGTTGCAACAAGCCCGATAAACGAAGAAATTATGATGCTGTCCAGAGAATTTCTCAGAGTATCGCATATACGATCAAGCATAAGTGCAGCAGCTTTTTTTTGATATCAGAAGGAATGCTTCGTCCCAAAATCTTTTTGCATACGACATCCGGATAGCGCTTTTCTGTACTGTTTTGAATCATAAAGTTTGATACAATCGTACCAATGATCTGCACGACAATATACGCATAGAAATTATGAAGATCAAAAGACAAAAAATTGTACCAGGTACCGGAATGTATCTACAACAGAAGCGGATATTATCTGAAATATCACGTCGTTGGTCTGCCAAAAGAAGCGTTTCTTTGTAAGCAAACAATAATAACTGATTGCAGAGTTTATAAGATATAAAAAAAACAGAATATAAATATTAAGTTCTTTTGGATATTCGCCATGGATCAGATAACGAAGAAATGGTATACAGCAAAGTCCTCCGCAGAAAATCACTGTGCCTACAATATTGTAAACCTTGCGGATTAATGACAAATAGTAGCTTACTTCATCCCAGTCTCGTTCTGCCATTGGTTTGTACATCGAGTATATGATGGCCGAATTGAAACCTAATTCCGCCAGACTCAATACGCTCAGGATAGAGGAAAATAGACTTGAGACTCCAGTATATTCAGCTCCCATCCCCCATAGAAGAACTGTTCGATTTATAAATGGCAGTAAAATTGCTACAATTCGATATATCAACCCTGCAAGAATATTTCTCGTTGTGTTTTTTGTTCTGCTATCAGCCATTGTTATTACCTCTTGAAATTATTTCTCTGACTGAAAAACTCTTTTATGGGCCGTACAACAGGCCTTAATACGGGCTTCACGGTATATTCGTAAAACAGGTATCCTTTTTCATTCAGCTTCTGCAATATTGCATTTCCCTCAGGACGCTTACAGTATTCTTCAAATGAAACGATGTCCTTGGAATATTCCTCACACAGCTTTTCAAGCTGAATATAGCCGTCTGCCTTTTCCGGTCGTACCCACTCGTGCGCATGAAATACCGCAGTATAATACCCTTTTTTCCCAATTTTAGGGCACCCTCCTGAACGGCACGGAATACACAAAACACCCTCTCGAACAAACGTTCTACTGCTCGCTCCATCCGATACATATTTAAATCCATTTACCGCCAAAGCCTTTAGTGTATTTTCATCATAGGAATGTGCCGGAGCAAAGAATATATCCGTAAAAATTCCGTGCTGTTCCAACACAGCCTTTCCCTGTTTGATTTTCTCAAGCTGTTCTTCATAGGAATGTCCAGCAAATTCTGACCGGGGTGTAACATTGACAATACCGTGCGTTGCGCTATCATATTTGTGCAAATATCCATGCATTGCCACCGTGTATCCTTTATCCTGCAGATCTTTTATATACTGCCAGAAATCAGGCCTTGGAGCATCGATCAGCAGCTCCTCATCCTGACAATCCGGAATCACACCGATCAACGGTTTTACGTTATAACGTTCGAGAACTGTTACCGCACGATTCCACTGCTCCCAGTTCATCGTCGGACAGATGTCATCAAACCGTACCAAAATTGCTCGTCGTCTTTCCACTTGTCATACTCCTCTTTTCGCATGGCTCATTCCTGACCAGCATTTTCTTTCATTGACTCTTCGTACATCTTTTCCAGCTGTTTTACATTGTACCGGATATCCCATTCTTCCAATCCATCATATTGAATCGAATTCTTACTTGCTGCCATTTCAAGAAGCGTGTCCGCCCATACATCAGCACTCTGTTCCAAGCTCAAAAAACTCAGCCGGTTGGAAATACAAGCATCTTTTTGCACACCGGTAGAAGCGATGCAGTGTAGACCTGCAGCCTGCATTTCAATCAACGAAAGTGGCAACCCCTCCGAAAAAGAAGGGAATACTGCCGCATCACAAGCCCGCAGTATCTCCGCAACATCTGTGCGATCATGCAAAATCCGATATGAGCCGGCCAAGCCTGCGCCTTCCAATTGATTTCGAACCTTTTCTTCTGTTTCACCACGCCCCACCATCAGCAGAAAAGCTTCCGGTTTTTTCTGTTTTATCTGCTGGAACACCTTCACCAGAAATTCGTGATTTTTTATCGGGTCAAATCTTCCGACGTGAGCAATCACAAAAGCATCTTGCGGAACATTCAACTCATTTCGCTTAGCATTCCGGTCAAGCGCTTTTTGAAATTCAGACATGTCAACCCCATTGTTCAGGATTCTGGTCTGGTCGGTCTGAAGTATCCGGTCCATGCTGGCTTTCATGGCCTTGTTCAGCGCAATCGGCTGCACCTGATAACGTTTCATCAACCATTTCAAGTTTTTGATGTCATCTGGGTAATCTTTTTCCCAAAATGAAGTATCATGATGCTGCGTGTAAAAAAGTCTGACATTTCTATCCAATCCAGCAAATCGGATATAGTTACTAAGTCTCAAATGAAAGTGGACAATATCAGGCTTCAGCTTCCTGAGTTCTCGTCGAATCAACCAATAACGCTGATAGTGGTTAACCATCTTAGCAATAATACCCTGCTTTGTGTATAAAGGCATTTCATCGCAAACATAAATCACATCGATATTGTTCTGTCTCAACACATCTTCATAAGGCGAGCCACAATGTTCATAGCATAGAACAGTAACTTGGAACCTCGCTCTATCAAGAAGAAGCGCATAATTCTTTACTAAAGTCTCTGCTCCTCCCATGTTCAGACCGTGAATAAAATGTACTACCTTTATCATTTTTACTCTCCATAAGGTGATGTCTTTATTTCTCTCTAGGAAGTTTTATCCAGCCTCCTAATGTCTTTTCCCAACTCTCTGGATGTATGGAACAAAATCCCGCATTATGAAAGAACGTTAATTTTCCAAAATAGATATTGCCCCCAATAACATATAAATCAACTCTGACAAAAGGAATCCCTTGTGATAGTTTTTCAGCAATCGCTTTCATTTCATTGAATAAGTACGGTTTTGGAGGAATTACATTTGAATTTGGGTCTTTCATCCTCATATCAAGGTGATTAAACTCCATGTCAAAAAAAGTCTGTTGTCGCATTTTCAGAATTGTCATTCGAAATATACATAAACTTGGGAACACCGTTAAAACAAAAAGAATTTATAGTCAGTTAATTCACCACAATTACTGTCATCCACCATATATTTTTCTGCAATAATCTTTCTTGGGACATCCTTGTAGGGCCATTCACGGTGCCTAATATAATAATTTTCTTTGAGTCCCTTTCGCAGTTCTGCCCTAACTTTTGAAATATCCAGCTTTGATTTATCTTTGCAAATACACATTCCCAATCCGGAATTATGGTTGCATTTCAGTACAAACTGGTCAGGCAGTGCATCAAAATCGATTTCATCCGGATCATCCCACACACCCAACAGCGGAATCAGGTATTCCTCCCCCAGCGTCTGGGCAATATATTCCCGAACCTTGTACTTGTCCACCATCATGGTGTATTCCGGCTTCCGGTTGTAAAGCTTCAGCCATTGGAGTTTTTCATTGAAGGTTTGGGGATTGTCCAAATCAAGACTTTTTCCCAATTCGGCTTGAAATCTTCTTTGTAAGTATTCTCTGTCAGGCATGTCATTGTATTTTCCTCTGGCAGAATCAATTTTAAACCGATAATCCGCATTTACCATGTATTTGAATGCAGCCTTGCAGTATTTCTTTATTTTTATCATACCGGTATCCTTTCATTATCAATGATTTGAATCGTAGCTTTTTGTCATCCAAGCAAATACGGAACGACCCCAGATGACTCTACTAGATTTTTAATAAATCTTAAGTACTGTTGAGCAACGAATACCACAACAAACATCTTTGATAGGCATACGCCAATTTTACTTTTCGACTTTCGCATTATACAAATGAATATCATAGATATTAGATACATTTCTGGTATAGCAAAAAAGTACCCCAGTCTCGCTCCTCCGTAAGAATATGTCGCAAGTACTGCTATCCTGATTGGAATTAGCGCTATGCACTTTTCCGCAAATGAATTCTCTTTTATTATCTGCTCTGACAACGCAATAGAAATAATTGCTATTGCTACTGGTGAGAGATACGCCATAATATTGGATTTACGTTGGAGATACGATTCATATCCAATTTTTAGTATGTTATTTTGCACAATTTGAACACCATAGTGCATAAATAGGAATATTAAAACTGACACCGCTATCAGATTCCTCTTTGTCTTCATCTGTGGCCTTTTCTTCATTAAAAGAAGCCACAGATATACTGCCAGAAAGACCACTGCTGTATAATGAATCATTACTGCAACTAGAATCTCAACCAGTGCAGTTTTCCATTTATTCTTATCCATGTTAACCAGGGACAGCATACATATCGAAATAGACCACATATTCCTGAATACATTAAAGGAGTAAATATAATACAGAAATAATAGCATACACGGTAGATACCGAAAATAGTCCTTTTTTTGTATGTCTTCTGTCTTTTTATACGCATACAACGCTGTATAATAGAGCGAAACAAAAATGGTGGTGTATCCTATGAAGAAGATTGTTCTAATACTTCCACCCAGTTTATTTACCGCATAGCATAATCCCATAAACAGAGGCTCTCTGCCCTGTGTCTTGAATTGGAATCCTGCTATCCAATCAGGCGCACTTTGAGCTGCATTAAAAATATTTACATACTCAATCGTGTCTGTTCCGACCGAAAAGTCTCGAAATACCGCAAGAGCGATTGACATAACCATGAAAAATCCAAAGACAAAATACGCCTGTCCTCTGTAATAGAAATACCTTGAATTACCATTTATTCTTACCATGTATATAGAAAGCGCTCCTATTAATGAAAGCAACATATACATATTCACAGTTGATATTATTGTCATTATTATCTACCTTTTTTCTCCTGCGGCATCAAGGAACTGGCACCATTCAACCATAATCTTATCCGTATGAAACTCCATCGCAGTTTTCTTTGCAGCTACGCTCATTCTGCTGCGCATAGTTTCACTGCTCATCATTTTTCACAATTGCATCAGCAAGGATGTCGGCATCTCCACAAGGTAACCAACATACCCATTTTGCTCCTGTTTAACCAGCGCTCCAGGACCTCCACATGGGCAATCTGTTGAAATAACCGGCATTCCAACTGCCATTGCCTCCATCAAAGCATTGGGCATTCCTTCAAAATCAGATGACAGAACAAAACACCTACCATGCCTCAGTTCATCCTCAACATTACTGATTTCACCCATAAACTGTATACAGTTTTCTATGCCAAGTTCCCGAGCCAGTTCTCTTAAATTACGTTCCTCAGTTCCCTTTCCATATAGCTTTAAACTGATGTCGGGCAAAACTTTGTGAGCTTCTGCAAAAGCCCTAATCAAAAGTGCATGATTTTTCTGCGGAAACAGTCGTCCCACTGTAATCACACTGTTATCTCGTCCATCCCACTGTTTATTAAAAAAATTCGGCATAACGGGATTGAATATAACTTTACTTTTTCTCCGCACAGAATTGGGAAAGTATTCCGATGCCATCTCTGTTTGAAAAACGCATCCGTCTGCCAAATGAAATAGCGCTCCTGCTATTGCTTTTTTGATCCTACTATTTCCATACTCTCTATAGGGATCATTTCTCACAGATACAACCTTACGACAATGCAGTCCCAGTGTGGCTACCAGCATCCGATAATTAGGAGGTCCCAAAAAAGAAAGTACGACATCTGGCTTTTCTGTCTTGACAATCTTACGCAGTCTTTTTACTCGATAAAAATTTTTCCAAGAATTCATTCCTTGATCCAAAAAAAGCCTTCGAATTCTTGAATCAATTGGATATTCCGCTTTCCCTTGTTCTGGCAAAATATCATTAATCAGGATTGTCTCAACATTCTTATCGCAAAGATATTTTCCCAGTACGCTCATAACACGCTGGGCTCCACCTTTTTGCATCGAGTCAATATATAGTATCGCTTTTTTCATCTTAACCTTTCCACGCTTTAAGTCTACGCTTTCTCTTGGAATATCATTGTTACAACCTGACGATACCCCGCCGTAATAATAGTATTGTGTAACTTACAGCAAGCCGTTTCATTCATTACGCAATCTTTTTATCTAAGAGGAGTATATGACTAGCATTCATTAGCCCTTACGCCAAACCATTTTGTTAACCACGTTTACATAACCCTGAATGATGCGAACCACCTTCATGGACACGGTTTCGTCCACATAATCGGGGCAGGGCTTGCCCAGGACGCCCTTTTGCTTCATTTCAATCGCCATATCGGTGGCGTTGAGCAACTCCCGGGTGGTAATGCCAGCCAGAATGAAGTCACCGGCTTCCAGTGCCTCGGGACGCTCGGTGGAGGTGCGGATGCACACAGCGGCGATGGGATGACCAATGGACAGGTAGAAGCTGCTTTCTTCGGGCAGAGTGCCGGAGTCGGAGACGATTGCCAGCGCGTTCATTTGCAGCTTGTTATAGTCGTTGAACCCCAGCGGCTCGTTGACCCGGACACGAGGGTCCAGCTGGAAGCCGCTCTGTTCCAGACGGTGCTTGCTGCGGGGATGACAGGAGTAGAGGATGGGCATATCGTACTTTTCTGCCAGAGCGTTGATGGCAGTGAACAGACTCAGGAAGTTCTTTTCAGAGTCGATGTTCTCCTCACGGTGGGCAGACAGCAGAATGTACTTGTCCTTCTCCAGTCCCAGACGCTCCAGCACATCGCTTTTCTGAATCTTGTCCAGATTCAT
>ENA-OQIU01000174-OQIU01000174.1-human-gut-metagenome-genome-assembly--contig:-NODE-174-length-12676-cov-3.950355_pt1 | contig 12676 bp, 16 predicted proteins | sample MGYA00242590_ERZ504755 | MGnify/ENA primary metagenome ERZ504755 (study PRJEB26092, sample SAMD00036359) | human gut metagenome | host: Homo sapiens | study: EMG produced TPA metagenomics assembly of...
TACGCACTAGATGCGGTGGACTGCTTATCTGCGTTCAAAAATTTACAATTCTACCATATGTTTGTTAAAAAGTAATTTCGCGGCTCCAACAGCCGACGCTTCTTTACTTATACGAACAATTTTTCAAGTATGAAACATCATGCTCAAAGCCATTATATGCCATCACTTTTTCTCCCAGTGGTATCATATAATCTGACAATACACCTCCCACATCACCTCCTAGTATGATATCCATATCATATGCCATCCGCAGATTTGATATCAAAACAGCAAGATGATCCAGATACTCATTCCATGTCTGCAAAATTTTTTCATCACCACTTTCAATTTTTTCCATAAATGCATCCAGTGACTGCCTGTTATCTTGTGTCAGTACACTTGCAGCACAATATGCATCTGCACATCCTGATTTACCACAATAACACTTTCTTCCACCGGGAACGAGTATCATGTGACCGAACTCCCCTGCTTTCTGGTTCTGCCCTCGAAACAGCTTTCCATCTATACAGAATGCACCTCCTAAGGTGTGGTTCAAAGACAGATATATCGCATTTGGATACTTTGTTTTTTTCTGCAAGCATTGCAGCATTAGCATCGTTTTCAAAATATACCGGAAGTTCCAGAGCCTGTTCTAAAAAGCGCAGACTATAATTCTCTATACCTAAAGCATGTGATTTTAAAACGATCCGTTCTTTCTGATCAATAATTCCCGGAATCGCCACTCCAATCCCAAGCAGCGTATCCTTCGCTAATTCGCCTTCAAGAAAAGTTTTGACCTTTTGTGCCACCTCTGTACAATAGGATAATTCTGCCGTAAATTTTAAGCGGATGCGATCTTTTTTTATAATCTCATCTCCAAGATTTACTAATACCATTTCTATATGATTCGCTGTAATCAAAATTCCCATTGCATGACAGTATGACTTATTAATCCCTATACTTTTTGCCTTCCTTCCACCGGTTGAAGCATATTCCCCAGTTTCTTCCAACACCATTTTTTCTAATAAGTCATTCACATTTGCTAATACAGTCGGCATACTCAAGTTTAACTCTTTTGCGATTCCCGCCTTGGATGTAACATGCTTGTTTAGCACATAATTAATTATTTTTTTCTTGTTGTATTTTTTTATCTTTATTTTCCGTTTTCTTACCCTCTTTTATTAAATATATTATAAAAGAATTATATGCTTTTTTATTCTTCTTGTAAAGTAATGTTTTATAATTAATCTCCGACAGAATTTATCTTATAAACAGCCAAAAGCTCCCGAAGGAGTTTTCCACGCTTTAGATCTACACCAATTCTTTTAGCACAAGTTCTTCTGCCATATTACAAATACCATTTACCAATCTGACCCATTCCATCTGATCACGAGCTTTCAACTCAGCACTGATTGCATCCAACTTCTAAATCTAAGTCGATCTCTATCGTGTCATCTGGCTTTTGTTGGGACAAAAGAACTACCGTCTCACAGAACATATTTTATCGCAAGGCTTTTAAAAATGGAATAGATTTTACCAAACGACAGTTTTCAAAAAACTTATCTGTCAAAAATTAATTTCTCCCACGGTTCATATCCTGCCATGTAGCCGAATTCTTCCTCATTTCTGAATCCTTCAAGAAGTTTTTCTTTTACACCATCTAATATAGCTTCATCAATATCTCTGAACTTCATATGCTTATATAAACCGGACTTTCTAAAATCATACATAGTACCCACATTATCAAGAAGATGTTTTACCACCTTATATGTTCCCTCTACATCTTTCCCTGCACATACAATATCAAGCATTGGCGAATGCTCATTATATTTTCCCATTTCCAATGTATGTGCAACTGCCTGTACCTTCCCTGACAAAAATCTCGCATAACCGATATCATTTTCCCGCAATGCCAGTCCCGCCATTGTGGAAAGAACAAAATTAAGTGTACTAAAGCCGGAAAAAATAACATTTTCATATTTCTCATATGCTTCTTTGATTTTTCCCTGCTCCTGGAGTAATCTTCCCTGATAATAACTTTTCATAGGATCGTGTTCTGAAAAATAGTCCAGATATTTTTCTGCTTTGGCGTAATTCTTCTTACGTAAATAAAATCCAAATAAGGAATCTGCTGCATGATGCTGTATCTCTTCATTCTCATCATGTAGTGCCAGCTCATACCATGCGTTAATCTGCTTATCATATTTTTCCGGATTCATGCATTTATCCGTTATTCTTCTTGCATCAAGCATTACCGCAGCCTGCCAGATAAGCATGTTACAATTCGGATATTCCTTTATAAGTCTCAATGCCCATTCATAAGTCTTTTCATAGCCTTCTTCTGAAAACATCCTGTCCATCTTCCTGATAATTTCTTCGATTTCAATATCTGAAAGTTTTTCATGAAAAGAAGTAATGTATCAAGTGAAATATCAAGCAGTCTTGCAATTGGTGCCAGCAGTTCAATATCCGGCTTGGAATTACTATTCTCCCATTTGTTTACAGCCGGTGTCGTCACGCCTAATCTGTTTGCCATCTCCTCCTGCGTCATACCAGCTTCTTTTCTTATATTTTTTTATTAACAACGCCTATATCCATTTGCTTCATACTCCTAAAAAAATTCAAAAGCTTTTGTATACTCAGTATATCAGATTCATATAGATTGCTCAATTGAACAATGTTTAATTTCTATTCAATTTAATTAACCACTAGGAAATGTTGCATGATTAATCTGCTGTTTTGGCTGCCTTGATACTTCTTAGGTTGACGGCTAGATACGCATTAGAGATGTCTCCATCCAAATGCTGTTCTAGCAAGGGATTTTCCCCTTGAACCCATCATTTACGATATATGGTGGCGCTTTTCGCCCCCAAATAGTGAAAGTGGGGGCACTTTCTGCCCCCACTCAGGAAATGTTGCTAAAATACTGTTTAGATTTATCATACATACAAAATGGACGTTATCTATTTCTCCTCTTCGTTAAGACCTAGTTCATTACATATTACTTGCTATCCCTGATACCTTATTCTTTCTACCAGCGTTTCCTTTTTCAGATTACTGCTTAAAACGCAGGAAAGTACAATCTGCAACAGACCGACCAAAAAAATCATAATAAAAATTGGTACGATTGGAACATGATAGATATTCATTCCAAATATTCCATTATGTTTTGCATAGGAAAAAAGTGCATAGCCGAGCGGCAGACCAATGATCAAAGCTACGCATATGGTACCAACCGTAAAAATCAGTCCCTGTAACTGCAGGCATAAATTTAATTGTTTATTTGTCATACCCACAGCCTGTAATATACCATATTCCTGCTTTTTTGTCGTAATATTCATGATCATGGTATTCGCCATATTCATAAACCCGATGAGTCCTACAATAGCCATAAACAGATAACAGCCAAGCTTCATCATGCTGCTTGCAAATTCGGCAGATTGTAACTGCGCATGATAAGTATCCATTTTTATATGCGAAGTATTAGAAATCAAAGTATTCAGACTTTGTTCTACAGATGCCACATCTTTTTTATCACAGTCCACCCACAGATAGCCATAGGCTGTTCCTCTCGGATTCATGGAACGATATACACCTTCCGGAATGACAAGATAAGTGTCCGCGCTTACAAAGGATCCTGCAATCTTTCCCTGATAGGTATAGGTTTCACTTCCATTCTCAAAGTCAAATGCAATGGATTCACCCGGAGCATATCCATCTTGTTCCATCCACGTTGACCAGCCAAAGAAAATTTCACCATTCTTTACCGCCTGATCATAGTCCATAGAGCCAATGTCCCCGTCTTGGCGTATAAAATCAAAATCATTTTTACTCACAATATCAGCCGGAAATCTTGTTCCGTTCAGATTTACAGAGACAATCTCTCTCGTCATGACATCTGTTACTCCCGGAATGCTTTTGATTTCTTCAATCAGCGAATCATTCAATGGATCATCCGTCAGAATCGTATCCAGATTATTCTCCGGATATCTTTCATCATACTCAGCAGAATAGTCAAGCTGCAGTTCAAATTGTCCATGATTAACGGAAAGACGTGCTTCATGCTCCGTGTCAATATTTCCCACATAATTAGAGATAATCACAAACAATACGCAAGAAAAACCCATTGTGAGGATAGTACCAATAGTTCTTTTGGGATTACCCGTTACATTTGCCATTGCCATAGAAAACACGGTGACATTTTTTCTGCCATTTCGTTTTCCTTTTTTGTGTGTTTCTGCATTTTCTAAATACCGTGTTGCTTCGATAGGTGAAATCCGTGAAACAATTTTCATTGGTTTTCGCAGTGCCAAAGCAACGGTAAGAAATGATACGAAAATACACAGAAGCATAACAGGCAGGGAAAACAGAGGCACCTGCTGATTTTGAACTTCCATAGAGCCAGTTTGGGTTGATACAAGGTTCCCCTGTTCTACCAGCCAGTTAAAACCGCATTTTGCAATCAGAAAACCAAGAAGCAATCCAACTGGTATGGAAAAAAATGGTCAAAAAAAATGCCCTCTCTGAAGATCAGTTGTTTCATCTGCTTTTTTGTCGCTCCCAGAGCCTTGATTTTTCCATACTCCTGTATCTTGTTGGCAATACCGACCTGAAAAATATTATAAATGACCACAACAGAGAAAAGTACAATTGCAAGAATCAAAACCCCGCATACCGCAATCATTTCATAACTCGGCTGCAAGACCCATTGCAAATAGAGATCATTGACTATAACGTTTTTTTCTCGATCCCACAAGCTGCTGCAATCTGCTTTATAACCGAATCAATATTATTCATAGATACATTTGCAGAATCATTTAAAGTAAAATAAATATTATACTGTCTGTCATTCTCTGCGACGTGCTCATCATAAAACTCCTGTGACCCGAAAGCAACATAAGATGCCTCGATGGTATACTCATCCCGATCATATAGGATTCCGCTGACAACAAATTCTTCCGGCTTATATTCTGACTGCATCCCTGCGCGGTAATCCAGTGTAACCGTATCTCCGACCTTTACATCATCATATCCCATTTCACTAAAAAATGCTCTTCCTGCGGCAATTTCCTGCGTTTCCCCCGGATACTTTCCTTCCTTTAACTCATATTCCTTATTATAGGGAAGCATTTTTCTTGCAGTCTCATCCATGCAGACAAAACCACCGTTTTCGTTGCCTTTTATGATACCTTCGGTGCACATAGTGCCTGTAGCATCTATTTCCGCACGGCGGTTTACTTCCTTTAACTGCGAGGCATCTGCTGCGACAAATAGACCATAATTGCTTCCATATGAGCCTGCCGCCTGACTTTTCTGTAAACGGATCATTCCATTTCCCACAGTACTGATAATCACAAGCAGCATCGTGGTCAGACATATGGACATCATAATCAGTATACTTCTTGTCTTGTTCTTTTTGTCATTGCTATATGCAATCCTGCTTATTGTCTTCATCTGAAATCCACCACCTGTCCATCCTCAATTACCAGAATACGATCAGCGACCTGTGCAATTTCGTCATCATGGGTAATCATTACAATTGTCTGTCCATATTTTTTTGCTGTCATCTTAAGCAGGGCGATTACCTCATCACTGGTCTTAGAATCAAGATTTCCTGTCGGCTCATCTGCAAATATAATTTCCGGACGATTCACCAGTGCTCTTGCAATTGCTACTCTCTGCTGCTGTCCTCCGGATAACTGATTTGGCAGATTATAAATCCGGTTTTCAATCCCCAGAGTTGCAATAATATCATTTACATACGCTTCATCCACTTTTCTTCCATCCAGCCCCAGTGGCAGTACAATATTTTCCCAGACATTAACAGATGAAACCAGATTAAATGCCTGAAAAACAAATCCGATTTTTCTTCTGCGGAAAACAGCAAGGGCATCTTCCTTCATCCTGTATAAATCTTTCCCTGCTAAAGTAACACTGCCTTTTGTCGGGGTGTCAAGCCCTCCAAGCATATGAAGTAATGTACTTTTACCGGAACCTGACTTTCCAACAATTGCGACAAATTCTCCCTGCTCAATCTGAATGTCCACCTGATTTACCGCTTTGACCTGATTCTCACCTGCACCATAAAACTTACAAAGCTGCCTGGTTTCTAATATCACACTCATGTGTTGCCTCCTTTTCAATTCTGTAAAGCGTACCTTTTCAGCACACTTTCTTTGCCTGTTTATATATCATTTTTCAACCTACATGCTGATTGTAGCAATATAATCTTTCATTTCACTTTCAAAAATTGGGCAGAAATCTTACAGAATTGTAAGATTTCTGCCCAATTAAAATTTAACCAACATATGGTAATTGAATCACAAACGTGCTTCCTTTTTTCTTTTTGCCGGAGATTACCGTGATCATACCTCCGTGTTTTTCGATAATTTCTCTCGATAGAAAAAGTCCGATTCCTGTACCACTCTTTTCCATGACCTCCTTGGAACTTCCTCTGTAAAATCGTTGAAAAATTTTGTGATACTCATTCTGCGGAATACCAATTCCCTGATCCTCAATTTCCATTCTTACAAGATCGTTTCTTTTTTGTAACCGGATAAATATTTTTGAACCACACGGACTGTACTTGACCGCATTATCCAGAACGTTGATCACAGCTTCACCAAGCCACCTTTTATCCTGCATAATCGTGCATGTTTCCAGCTCTTTTTCATAGTCAAAAACGAATTCAATTTCTTTCTCATCCGCTTTAGGATAAGTGCGGTTCACAGCAGATATGACAGTATCCATAAGCGGAAGTTTTTTCTTATTAATCTGAATCAGTCCAGTTTCCATCTTGGATATTTCAAGAAGCGACTGCAATAATGTCTCCAGTCCATCCAGAGCACTCCGACAACGGATACGAAACTCCTCCTGTTCTGTGGCACTTAAGTCATTCTGCATCAGCACACTAAAACATGTATCCAAAGCTGCAACCGGTGTCTTTAACTGGTGAGAAATATCAGAAACCATTTCTTTCGTGTTCTCCTTTTCTGCCCTTGCTTCTTCCCTTATCAACTGAATATGATGTCCGATTGCTTCAAGCTGGTCATTCAATTTTTCCAGTTCTGCATGATTTTCCATTTTCAGTAAATCATCAAATTTATTTTCGCGGAATCTGATCAGAATTTCTTCCAACTGGTCTAAAATTTTCTGATGACACGCATCTTCTTTTTTCTTCCAATAAAGTAAAAAAGTCAAAAGAAGCACGCATATCACAGTGCTTACAGCACCGGTCACCATAACCTGATGCCGGAATTGCGAATAAAATGCATTCCCTTTATTTCCCCAGTATCCATATTGCTCCAATAATCGCCTTCCCTGTTCGTTGGTTTCAATATCCTTATCCTTAAGCAATTCCGAAACAGCATCCAGCCCGGAAAATTCTTCCTTTGCAGCAATCTCTGTCATAAGATTCATTTTATATTTATAATCTTCATAAAACACATACGTGGTAAAGCAATTTAATATTGCAAACAATAATATGACAGGTAATACCAAGGAGAGCACTACTGTAATCTTCTTGCGATATCTCTTTGTCACTGCCTTACCTCCTGATTCCATATATACCCAAGACCTCTGATATTCTTTATATAGACCGGTGCAGCCGGATTGTCTTCGATTTTCTCACGGAGTCTTCTGATATTGACAGCGATTGTATTTTCATCCACAAAATCCCCTTCCAGATCAAACACATTTTCCAATATTTGTGTTTTTGAAAGAATCTGTTTCGGATTCTGAAGAAAAAAAGTCAGCATTTTCAACTCCGTTTTTGTCAGACTGATTTCACGACTCTTTATCAGGACTTTCATTTCTCCTGCGATAAATACGATATCTCCCGAAATCATCTTTCCGGCTTCCGTTTTCTCCTGTCTGCGGCGGAAATGTGCTTCTATTTTCAAAAGAAGTACCGAAAGACTAAACGGCTTTGTAATATAATCATCTGCCCCTGCTTCATATCCCATGACCTGATCCATCTCCTGATCTAGTGCTGTAAGACAAATAATGTATGTATTATAATTGCATCTCATCCACCTTACAAATTCCAGTCCATTCCCATCCGGAAGATTCACATCACAAATGGTAACATCCACATTATTATCACTTGCAATTCTTTTCGCTTTTTTCACTGATTCTGCTGAAAAAACCTCATATCCGGATTTTTTCAGTGAGAATGTAATTCCACGATTTAAATTTTCATCATCTTCAACCACGAGTATACCTGGCATAGCATATGCACCTCTCTTTATTAACTATTCATCTTAAAATGCTTCAATGTCGGCATTATGTTCAGCCACATACTTCTTTATCATAATCAATGGCTGTCGCATACAAGTCAGTAATCTTCTGATAGAACTTTCTTTCACTGGCACGAATTTCACGGATACGCTCTAACTGCTTATCAAAATACTTCTCTGTCAGATACGCTCCGCGTTTCAGCCGTTCATCATCCATCACCCAACCTTTGATGGTGTCGTTCTTGGCGATCTGACTTACCCATTTACGAAACTGTACGGCACGCTCGGAATTGACCTTGAAGCCTACGGCAATGATCATTTGAAGGCTATAGTGCTTGGTATCACGTGTAACCTGACGAGACCCTTCCGTTTGAACTATTCGGAAATTCCGAATAGTTGCCGTCTCTTCTAATTCACTATCTGCATAAATTTTTTTAATATGTTCATTTATTGTCGGTAAACCAACATCATACAATGTGGCCATCATTCTCTGCGTCAGCCATATATTTTCATCCTCATAGCGCATCTCAACACTGTCCTGCTGATCACCAACAGAGGCAACATAGGTTAAGTATTCCGCCGCGCTAGAGCGGATAGTTATCTCATTCTTTTTTCTTTGCCAAATAGAATGCCTCCCTTCTACATATCACTAGATCCAGCCATTCTTTTTAAATTTCTCAATTTGAGCTAATTCTTCCTCAGAAGGTTTGCCCGCCTTACCCACGCTGACCGAAGTGTTTAAATATTCGTTATTCCATCCGTTCATGATTTTGACAACCTCATCAGATACACGAATATCACGTTTCGTGATGGATTCCAGATTCCAATCCATTACATCAGAGGTTCCCATTGCCTTAGTAATTACAATTTTGGAAGCTGTGTACTCTTTTTTCTTCTTGCCAAAATATCCATTACCAGCGACAATGTTCAGCTTCTTTTCAAATGGGAGCTTATTGCCTATATGCTCAATTTTTTCTTTGATTGTTGCATCTGGCTCATACATAACATATTTCATTCCACTTGCAACAGACATCTCTTCTGCAGCTTCTGCCTGATGAGTTTCATCTTATCTGCAATATTCTTCTGTGATAATACGCAGTCAGAAAATAAATGCTTTTCTTCTCCAACTTATTGCCAATCTCACTGTATTTATCGTCATAGGCTTCTTTAGAAATTTTATCATCCCGATACATATCAGTCAATTTCTTTCAAGAGAGGAAATCTCTTTCTCAATACACTTCAATTTTTCTGTACTGTCGTCTTTAGCATTCATAACAATAACCGCTGATCCCGCTCCCCTGCTAATACACTCATCATTAATCTGTAATATTTCGTAAACAACTGCTGCATCTACAATCGATTGTTCTACGGATTTTTTTGCCTTTATAAACCCATTGTTTATAACTACAATATCGCCTTTCTTTATCGTAGCACTTTCTATCTGTAGCTTTATATCAAATATATATGTTCCATGTGTTCCATAATTTATACATCTTCTTTTCAACTTTCTACTAACCAAACTAGGAATTGTATGTTGATCACTTACATATAAGCCATATTCGATAGATAAAGCAACGTCGCTTATCTGGTCGGCACTCATACGGGTGCTTGCGTCAGCTCTGGTCTTGTAGCCGTTCCTAAAATCTGTGTTAATGTCGATACAGTAAGCGTCCTCGCCCTCAACGGTCAAATGTCCCTCGTTAAAGGTAGAACCAATCGAACCGTCATTCATTACTTTTTCAACGATACCGACACGCTCTTTTGACTCCGTCCAGTATTGCTTGCTTTCTGCATGAACGGGTGTAGTCGGTAAAGCAGTAACGACAGTTGCAAGAGCTAAGAAGCCCGTACACAATCGTTTCAATGTCTTTTTCATAAATCTAATGCTCCTTTCATTCGGGTAATAAAATAGCCGTCCAATAAGAACGGCTGAAAATAGAAAAGGAACGTCATGTTAGGCGTTCCATAGTCTATAAGTTATTCAATTTTTTCTTGTTTCAATACTGATGTGCTGTACCATATCTTTGCATATCTAGGAAAACTTGCGTATCAAGGCTCATTCGTTAGTAGTAAATAAGTAGTAAATTGATGTGTTTATTTCCTTGAAAATGCTGATAGATACTGTGTTTTAGCGGATAATCAGATTTTTATTGTGTTTTTAATATAAAACTTATATAAAATACTATAAATTCAGTATGGTTTGGGGTATAATGATAACTGTCGGGCTGCATATATTATGTGCTCGGCGGTTATTTGATTTTATGGCAGATAACTATTTAGAATTACCGGGAAAAAGGAGTATATATAATGAGCGAAAGAAAACAAATCCATCAGGAGTTTCTGACAGGCGAAAGAGCCCTGTTTGCAAGTAACGACCTGGATATATATGATACAATTTTTGATGACGGAGAGTCACCTCTTAAGGAGAGCCATGGCATTAGCCTGACAGGCTGTTTTTTTAGATGGAAATATCCGCTATGGTACTGTAGTGATATAGCTGTAAAGGACTGTACATGGTTTGACATGGCGCGTGCGGGTGTCTGGTATACAGACAATATCTCTGTCACTGATTCAATAGTTGAGGCACCTAAGAACTTCAGGCGCTGCAATAACCTAAAGCTTAAAAATGTGACATTTCCAAATGCCCAGGAGACCCTCTGGAGCTGTGATCATGTCGATATCGAGAATGTCTCGGCAAAGGGAGATTATTTTGGCATGAATACAAATAATCTTATCATGAAGAATTTCCAGCTGGTCGGCAACTATTCGTTTGACGGCTCAAGGAATGTAGAGGTGCACGATTCAAAGCTTATCTCAAAGGATGCCTTCTGGAATACGGAAAATGTCACAGTCTACGATTCATTTATTACAGGTGAATACCTTGGCTGGAATGCAAAGAATCTGACACTTATAAACTGTACAATAGAGAGCTTGCAGGGGCTTTGCTACATCGACAACCTCGTTATGAAAAACTGTAAGCTCATAAACACTACATTGGCATTTGAGTATTCTTCGGTAGATGCAGAGATTTGCAGTAAGGTGGACAGTGTTTTAAATCCGACAAGCGGAGTGATAAGGGCAAAGGAGATTGGCACACTGACTATCGAAAAGGACAGAGTTGACCCATCAAAGACTAAGATAATATGTGAGGGAAAATAATCTATGTATGATTTTGACACCGTTGTAGACAGAAGAAATACAGGCTCACTAAAGTGGGATGTGGCAGAAAATGAGCTCCCGATGTGGGTAGCAGATATGGATTTTAAGACAGCTCCACAGATAATAGATGCAATATCAGAGCGTGTTTCTCACGGAGTGTTTGGCTATTCCATCATTCCGGATGAGTGGAATGATGCGTATATTTCGTGGTGGGACAGACGCCATGGGCTTAAAATCGAAAGAGACAGCCTGATTTTTTGCACAGGGGTCGTACCGGCCATATCATCTACAGTGCGAAAGCTCACAACACCTGGTGAAAATGTGCTTATCATGACGCCGGTATACAATATATTTTTTAATTCCATATTTAATAACGGCTTAAATGTGCAGGAAAGCCCGCTTGGATACGAAAACGGCAGATATTTTGTGGACTATGACAGGTTGGAGCATGACCTTTCCAATCCACAGACCTCGCTTATGATATTTTGCAACCCTCACAATCCGTGCGGTATCATCTGGACAAAGGATGAGCTTGCGAAAATAGGTGCACTCTGCAGGAAGTACAATGTGACGGTCATATCAGACGAGATACACTGCGACATCACAGCACCGGGAAAATCATATGTGCCGTTTGCGGCAGCATCAAAGGACTGCGCCGATATAAGCATCACCTGTATTGCACCGACCAAGTGCTTTAATATGGCTGGCTTACAGACTGCGGCAGTGATGGTGCCAAATAAATTTTTGCGCCACAAAGTATGGCGTGCATTAAATACAGACGAGGTGGCGGAGCCAAACGCATTTGCCATCACGGCAGCAGTTGCGGCATTCACAAAGGGTGAGCCGTGGCTTGAGGAGCTCAGAAAATATCTCTGGGAAAACCGCAAAAAAGTCTGTAGCTTCGTGGCAGAAAATCTGCCGCAGATACATGTAGTGGATGCCGATGCGACATACCTCATGTGGCTTGACTGCAGTGCACTCACAGATGATTCTGTGGCATTTACGCAGATGATTCGCGAAAAGACAGGACTTTATCTGTCGGAGGGAGCTGAGTTTGGAGGCAATGGCCGTTACTTTGTGCGATTGAATATCGCATGCCCCGGTTCAGTGCTTATGGAAGGGCTTGACAGGCTAAAGAGAGCCCTCGCATAAGCTAAATAGTTACCTTTTTTATAGAATAAATAAGACCGGTGATCGGCCGGTCTTATCTGATATAATTAAACATTTATGGCATACAAGATTTAGAAATATATCATGCATACGTTTGTTTTCTGATTCGATAGTTAGTATACACTAACATG
>ENA-OQIU01000175-OQIU01000175.1-human-gut-metagenome-genome-assembly--contig:-NODE-175-length-12654-cov-2.612277_pt1 | contig 12654 bp, 13 predicted proteins | sample MGYA00242590_ERZ504755 | MGnify/ENA primary metagenome ERZ504755 (study PRJEB26092, sample SAMD00036359) | human gut metagenome | host: Homo sapiens | study: EMG produced TPA metagenomics assembly of...
CATCCAGCTTCCTTCAGATTCCATCTCACGATGGACACCCTTGCTTTCGGCTATATCCTTCCCACTACCGGGCGGATTCGGGACTTTAACCCGTTAGAAACGTGCGCCGCTAGGCGCACAAGCAAAAGCCGATACACCGTGTCTCCACGAAATGTATCGGCTTTTATTATGCACTTGATAAAATATGTATTCCCTAATAATGTCTGACTAGAATAAATCTACACGACCTGAAAACTTATCATTTATAACATAGTATGCAGAATATTCCTCCGGCTTGATGTAGATGCTAAGCTTTCTGATGAAGCCTGCCTTGTGTCCCTCAGCAACGAACTGAGCCTTAACACGCTCCTCAACAGCTGCTGTATCAACCTCGCTGTTCTGGTACTGAACAATAATCTCCGGCTTTACCGGCTCCTTCTTTGCAGGTTTTGCCTCTTTAGCTGTCTTTGCAGCTTTTGCTGCCTTTGCTGTTGTCTTCTTAACAGTGTCCTTTACATCAGCCTTAACCTCAGCGGCCTTCTCAGCAACCTTCTCAGTTGTCTTTTCAACAGCCTTCTCAACCTTCTCGGTTGTCTTCTCTACGGCTTTTTCTACCTCAGCCTTTACATCGGCTTTTGCATCAGCCTTAGGCTCTGAAACCGGCTGTGCCACTGTTTCCTCTTTTTTTACTTCAACCGGCTTTACTGCCTGCTTAACTGTCTTTGAGTTATTCTTTTTACGCATACTATTTTCCTCCTCATGCTCATTATTCACATACTAAAAAATTTTCAATTGCAACTAAAGCTTCCTGCTCATCATCACCCTTTGTAACAATATCAACAGTCATTCCATCTGAAGGATTAAATGCCATAATACCCATGATGCTTTTTGCATTGATTTTGCGATGGTCACTCTCCAATGTAATCTCACTATCGAACTTGCATGCACTTGACAAGCTCTGCGATTGGATTGTCATGACCTTCACATACTTTTGTTAACGACAATACTCTTCTTACTCATACGTTCTCCTTAACAAAAAGTATTAAACCTATTTCATACTTATTTAATATATCCCAATTGTAAACCGCTTTTTCAATCCTTAGGAAAATTTCTGTTAAACTTTACCCTAAGGAGCTTACATTTAATGTCACAAAATCAGCATTATTACAACATTATTCTGTTTATTTTGTCATGTACGTGATAAAATGCAAGCCACCATTATAAAACATTCTGTCAGCATCCTCATAGCTCATCGATGTTGTTGCGCCATTATCCGGATTATAAATATATAAAGCTCCATTTGAAGAGTATCCTGTCACAAGCACTGCCGACGTATTTCCCGTCATCGCAAATACCGGATTGCCCTGGCTGATATAAAAGATAATATCCTCAGAAGACACTCCTTGTAAATCCAGGATTTCCTTGTCCGGCAGGTTGTTTTTGAGTACATCAACAGCACTGCTGCCTGCTCCAATCAGCTCAGACACACTTACCGTAACATCATTGTAGGTAAGCATTGCACTTACTGACTTCACGACACTGTCAGCATCCTTATCGGTTTCATTACATGCAATATTCGCAAATGCATTTACTGCATTTTTTCTTGCCCTCATCCATACATACTGCTGGTTTGAGTCAATTACCACTCCCATGCTGTCATTTGCCTGTTTTATGGCATCCGAGATGTTATCAGATGCAAAAATCACATCCCCCTTTGCATAAACATAGAAATGGACTGTATTGTCATCAAACTTTAAATCAACAGTAGTATCATGCGAATTTATAGTCATCTGTGCTGTCAGCTGCTTCAGCTTATCCGGCTTTTTACCACCTGCTATACTAATAGCGCTGACCGTCAGCTTTGTATCGGACTGGCTCGTATCAAGAGCTATCTTCTGCTTCGAATCAGCCTCCCGGTTCATAATGGTATCCTGACCGATTTCTGCATACACACCATTATTTTGTGCAATCAGATCTATCGTTACCGTATATCCATCCACAGAAATTTTCTCGACATAGCCGCCCGAAGGGGTATATGTCTTAAGCTCCGACTGGTCAGATGTATCAAGAATAATAAGACCATTCATCGGAAATGTTGTGTTTCCGGCTGCATCAGAGACCACATCAGCAACATTCGCCTGTCCATATATGAAATCCTCACCTATGAAACCAAGCGGACGCAGATACTGGTCGTTGCCCTTTTTGATCTCAAATGTCTTGCCATTCTTTAAATCCATCACTTTTATGGTATTTGATGAGTACTGATTTGCAGAATCCACCCATGCAAAGTATCTGTTACTCTCCGATGCGCAGTAAGAGCCTGTAGACAAGCCCTCAACCACCTTCTTTACTGACATCGAGCCTAAATTAATCCTATAGAGACTGTCATCCATCATGAGATAGAATTCATTCTTCTCATTGAGATAAAGCATCTTGCCCATCTCAGCCTTTAGCACCTCATATGATGTCTTAGAAGGAATAAACGCTTCCTCATCTATAGTATGTGCCAGACCGTCATAATGGTACACACCGGCTCCCACCTCTCCCTCGTGGGTGCCTCTGTTCATATATCCGTATACCACAAAATCAATACTGCCCGCTTCGTCTACACTGACAATCTTTATATCGTGATGATTCCAGTTCTCACGCTCATCAATGCCCTCAGCGTCCCTGAAGCTGAATACCTTGATTATCATTCCATTGTTGATATCATAGGAGTATAAATCTCCCTCCTGGACAAAGCATATCACACTGCCTGCTTCATTGGCCCTGTACTCTGCCTCACTGCTTCTGATGCCAAGCATTACGCTGCCTGAATCCGATATAAAGCTGTTTTCACTATTAAAAATCTGATTTGCCGTTCTCTCATAGTTGAGCACGTACATACGGCTTTCCGTCTGGCGCAGCCTGAAATATTCTCTTACATTGTAATACTCAGTCTCACCCTTACCGTCCACACAACTCATCACATAGTCTATTGTGACCACATCATAAGAATCGTTTATTTCCTTTAGGGCTATGACAGGATTCGTATACTGTGCAGCGGCCATTGAGCCCCAGGTAATCTGACTCACCGTAGATGTCAGATCCACATGTGCAAGCGTATTTCTGTCACCGGTTGTTGTCTCCATATATGTTGTAAAGAAGGATTTGTCATCCTTTATAAACGTCTCATCATGAAACTTCTTTGCAAACTCAACAACCTTTGCAGCTGCCTTTCCATCGGTCTGCATAATCCTGCTGTAATAATATACATTATCCTGACCGCTTGTGATGGTAAACACCAAAAGATACTCAGTATTTTCATCCATAACATTCGGCATGCTTATGTCCGCCTGAATAGTATTATCCTTATTAGAAAAAGAAGATATCTCGTCATCGGCCACCAGCCTCTTGCCATCCATGCTTCTGATCTTGTATGATATCCTGTCAACAGCCATGCCATATGTTGAAATGGATAATGAGAGCTTCCTGTCATCCGAAATTGGAATAACGCAATCGCGCATCTTTGTCGGATCCATCTCAGTAGTATATCCATGGAGGGTGTTTATCTTTATTTTATCCAGATTAAATGACATAACCGGCAGCGTTGCATCCGCCTGCTTCGTGGTCATATCCTTATTTCCCTTGTTTGTAGTTATGCAAAATGTAATTAATGCTGCAATAAATACTACTATAAGTACTATCGGCTTTATCACTTTCTTACTCATAAAATCATATCCTTATATCTACCAGAATCTTTGGTATCTTCTGTATCTGCATCTGCGTCTGCAGAGTTCACAGTTAAAAAGTATGCCCGCTATTGTACAGATAAAGCACCTGCTGCTTTGCTCTGAGATAAATCTGCCGGCAATCCTGTCTGCCTCATCGAAAAGACGCTGCCTGTCAGGCACCTCATCATAGATAAAACTGCCCTCATACTCCAGCTCATCCATGCGCTGCTCTACTGCGGACTGTATCATCGCCGTATCAAGCGGATACATATCCTTTATCATCCCCAGGTCCTTTGCAAATGCCTCCTCATTTTTATAGTAATCCATAAACGGAAATGTTTTATAAAAAGGTAACATCAAAAAACCTCTTTTTAATCATTATATGCTATATTCAGCTATTAGTTGCATGCTATAACAAACAATGCTGCAATAAAAATGCATGCTCCCAGGAATTTCTTTCCCGATATCTTCTCCTTCAGTATCACGCTGGAGCATATCATCATCACAATAATCGTCAAATTAAAAATATACCCTGCATAGCTGCCGGGCATTGAAACTGCCCTGCCATAAAAATCATATGCTAACGGGTATGCAATGCCTGCAAGAATCAGGCATATACCATCAACAAATGACATGGATCCGATTTTCTTCATGCCTCCTGTTGCAATAGTAAATATAATAAGCACCAGCGTTCCTATAAATACACACCAGAACGCAATAAAGCCCTTATCCAGCTGTATTCCGCCAAGTGACACCAAAATATGCGCTGCCGACGCACAAACTGCAGCAAGAAGCGCAAACAAAATACCTGTTCCATCCAAATTTAAAATAACCGTTCCAACAATCATGAGTGCAATCGCTATATAATCAAAAGTGTCAGGGGTGTTATGAAACAGAAAAAATCCCGCTGCAAGCGTGATTATATAGCTGCATTTAACTATAGCTGTAACCTGAAATGTGTAGCCATCATATATGGATTTAAAAAAACAGATGCCAAAAAGCCCTGTTGCAAGCCCTGCCAGAAGTATAAATATAACGCTCCTTTGGCCGAGTGCAATCAGGCTGCTTCCCATTATATTATCTTTCCTGTAAAAAAATATAGACGCACATAAAACAATCCCGGCAATGCTTCCCGCCAGCGCCGGGTCTGTCTTTTTAGTTCCAACCTTGGCCAAAATAGGCACACATGCTGCAATAAACGTTGCAGCACATGCCCATATAATTCCTGTCATATACATTACCTCACCATGTATCTATTACTGTGACTGTGCAGCACTATCTGCATCTCCTGATGTGCCGCTGTCTGTAGTGCTGTCTGCCATATCTGACTTGACGTAGTCAGAGCTGACATAGCCTGTCTGGCCCTGGAAGATAACCTGTGTCCAGCCATTGTCCTCTGATACAAACTCAATCTTCACATCCGGTCCTATAACATTAATTATATTTGCGTTTTTATCAGGCTTCTCTCTCATGTTTACACTGCTTGTAGTGGTGACGTAAGTTTTTTCGGTACCCTCTGTAGTCTGCTGTGGCAGATATATGGCGCCTATCTCTGTATCACTATCGCCGGCACTGTCAGTTTCACTTTCGCTAACTGCATTCTGTTGTACCTTGTCCTGCTCCTTTTTTTTGCCGCCCTTTGAGGTAACGGTAATCACTATTGTAGCAATCAGGGCAATAAGAAAAAGACATATTGCTGCAAAAATCAGTCTGGCGATTATAACATCTTTTCTGTGGCTTGCTTTCATATTATTCTCCTTTTGTATTATCTATGTTTTGGCTCATTATAGCATAATAATCTAAAAAGAAAAAGGCAGTTAATAGAATGTTTATTGGTAAATTTCTATAAATTACCTTATAATATTCTTAAACTACAGCACATCATATCAGAAGGAGATAAAATCATGGAACAAAAGACACCTTTTAAAGAGCTGACATTCAGTCAGAAAATACAATATATATGGGACTATTACAAAATACCGATATTTCTTGTCATTATCGGAATCATAGCAGTCACATCCTTTATTCACGGCCGGCTTGCGCAGAAAAATACTGTTTTGAGCGTATTATGCGTAAATGCAGAAAACAGCACCACAGAGGACAGCGGCGCCGATATTTTCAATGACTTTCTCACAGATAACGGCTATGATTTGTCAAAGGATGAAATTGCCTTAAACAAAAATAATCTGTGTCGATGTAGACAAAAGCGGCTTAGACTATCAGAACATGGCAGTCCTCACAGCATACTTTGCTTCTAACGAATACGATATATGCTTTATGGATGATAAGACCTTTGATTATTACGCCAAAAATGTCTACTTTGAAGATATAAGCAAATATCTGGATAAAACCGTCCTTGAAAAATATAAGGACAGGCTTGTATATGAGACAATAGATGGTAAGGAATATCCTTGTGGTATCAGGCTTTCAGCAGATGACAATGAATTTGTCAAAGCCTCCGGCTTATACTCTTCATGTACTGTCGGAGTGTGCTGTGACTCCTCCCACGATGCTATGGTCAAAAAATTATGCGGCTACATATTACAGTAGCCGCATTTCTATTTCTTCTGCTTTTATCTTATGAATTTCTCCTTGTTTTTAAGCTTCAAGATTCCACCTATTGCAAGAAGTACTACACTCAGGCATGCCACAATAAATAAATCAGGAACATAGTCCTTTATTACCCAGTATGGTATACCTCCGACAATAGGCGCAATAACTATGCCCACCGGCAAAAACAGATGCAGAAAAATATTCGCTATCAGGTTTCCGCTATTGTCTGTTCTCCATTTGTGCGACTTGATAATCTCCATCAGCGCAACCGATATAAATGCCGCAAAAACAAGGTCATAGAACAGGTGCGCATCGACATAATCCTTTGGGTCAAGCTCGTCTGTTGCGTATCCCATAAGTGTCATCACAACCTTTGAGGTTACCTTGTTCATCAAATGGTTTGTAACCATATAGTCATTGGTATTTGCGAGGAATACAACGCCCACACCGCTCTCCGGAAGCAGATACATGTCTGCGATATAGTTCTCAGTGAGACCTGTGTGATTGTACACTGTCTCGACATATTTATCCGAACGTACCCAGCCCATACCATAGCCTGTCTCACCTGACTCATCCATAGGAACTGTTACCCGAAACATTGTGCTAAGGCTCTTGTCAGAGAGTATTCCATAGCCGCCACGCAGATACATCTGCAGATATTTTCCCATATCATTTGCGCTGGATGCAATATAGCCCGCCGGTACAGTGGACCACGAATCGCTGAGCGGATACTTCACATCGCTTTCCACCGAAAAACCGAAATAATTGTTGTGACCTGTAATCAGACCATCCTTCTTTGCTTTTGCATAGGCTGCGCTGCTGTGAGTCATGCCAAGTGGTGTAAAAAATGTCGCTGTCAGATAATCGCTGTAGCTAACACCTGATACTTTTTCCACTATAAGACCAAGTATGTCATAATTGACATTCGCATAGGTATATTCTCCATTTTTGCCAACAATCTTTGCATTTCCCACATGCTGGTACACGCCAAGTCCGCTGGTGTGATTGAGCAGCTGTCTTATTGTAATCCTTGTCGCATCCTTTGGATTTTTGAATACCTCAGCTGCATCCAGATAAGGATTTACCGGGCTGTCAATATTCAGATGTCCTCCCTCATACAGCTTCATGATGCATGCCGCAGTAAACGACTTGCTGAGTGAACCGGTGATAAACGGTGTGTCAAGGCTCTTGCACTCCCCATAAGTCCCGGAGAAAAGCACGCCCTCTGCATCTACCACCTCAACAGCCATGCCCGGAATCCTGTAATGTCACAGGCTGCCTTTAAGGTATCCTCTATCTCTGTATATTTCGGCGAATAATTATTGTTGTCAAGTCTGGGTATCACGTCTATCACAAGCCCAACTATGATTGACAACAACTATCCCCCATCAAAAGCTCTCTGTGGTATCAGCCCGATATAATGTGCATAATTGGTATATGTCTTTTTCGCCATATCCTCGGTACCCTTTATCCACACCTTCGGTGTATGTGCATACCAGCCACAGTATACTACCAGTTCAAGAAACAATAGGACTGCCATCCATATCAAAAGTGCAAACACAAAGCCCGTTGAAAAGCTTGTTGCCCCTGCTATTGATGTCAGTATGACAAGCGCTATCGTCCAGAATATAAGTGCCGGAAGCTTCTTTACAAACTTCTCCCAGTCTGTCATGATACGGATATTCCGATTTCTGTAGCCACGCATATGCATGACCTTTTTCTGCAGTTTCTCGGGCATATTACTTATCTTATATGCCGGATCCCGCTTTATCCGTATTACTCTGTATATGCCAAATATTAAGCAGCAGACTATTATCTCAACTGCCAGTACCATTCTATCAACCACCTTATGTCTTATTTACAGTCATTTGAGACTGTACTTTACATAAAAATTTAGCACATTTTTTGTGCTATGTAAACACAAAATAATATGAATACTACGGGCCGTAAGCCCCACAAAGCGGTTTCACACACGGACTCACATGAGAGCTGCGCTTTGCTGTTAAGTGGCTGTACGAATTATGCTTCACACGCCAAAATGCCCCGCCATGAACGGCGGGGCAAGGCGTTATGCGCCACGGAAACCGGCACTTAGGCCACGTATAACAGCTACAAATCAGTTCTGTCCATAGTATGCGTTAGCCCCATGCTTACGGTAGAAATGCTTCTCCTTTATGTTGTCCGGGGCTGGCTTCACGTCAGGATTTACTGACTCTGTGAGTCTGGCCATCTTTGCCACTTCCTCAAGGACAACGGCGTTGTGCACAGCCTCAGCCGCATCCTTTCCCCAAGCAAACGGTCCGTGATTCTGACAGAGCACAGCCGGTGTGTATACAGGATTGATTTTTCTGTTCTCAAAGGTCTCTATGATGACAAGGCCTGTGTTTTTCTCGTAGGCTTCGTTGATTTCCTCTGTGGTGAGATTTCTCGCACATGGAATTGAGCCTAGGAAATAGTCTGCGTGAGTGGTACCGTAGAGCGGAATATCCCTGCCTGCCTGTGCCCATGCAACTGCCTCAGGTGAGTGTGTGTGTACAATTCCTCCGATATCCGGATACTTTTTGTAGAGCTCTAGGTGTGTTGCAGTGTCTGACGAAGGCTTGTATTTTCCCTCTATCTTATTTCCTTCAAGATCCATGACTACCATATCATCAGGAGTAAGCACATCATAATCCACTCCACTTGGCTTGATGACAAAATATCCTGTTTCCCTGTCAATTCCACTGACATTGCCCCATGTATATGTGATGAGCCCTCTTCTTGGGAGCTCCATGTTTGCTTCGTAAACCTGTTTCTTTAATTCTTCAAGCATTTTCTGTTCCTCTCTTATTATTTTTTACTGCTATTACAGTGGAAGAGCCTTTACCATTGCACGCTCTGCCTCAATTGCTGCCTTATATGTATTTATGTACTCATCAAAGCCCTTTACATCATCAGGGTCCGGCTGCATTACCATGCCCTTTTCGCCATTAAATACCCTGTCTGAAAGATATTTTTCCAAAGGCTCTCCATCTGCTTTATTCACCATATAAGCTGCGAGCACTGCCATGCCCCACGGGCCGCCCTCTCCGGCTGTCTCCATGACCGCAACCGGTGCATCCATGGCCGCTGCAAGTATGCTCTGGCCCACACCCTTTGTCTTGAACAGACCACCATGACCGTAAAGTGTGTCTACCTTTACTTTTTCCTCTTTAAAGAGAATATCACAGCCGATTTTTAATGTTGCAAGACTTGCATAGAGATGTGTGCGCATAAAGTTTGCAAGATTCATCCTTGCATCCGGCTTTCTGGCAAACATAGGTCTGCCCTCGTTGAGTCCGATGACAGGCTCTCCCGAGAAAAGGTTAAAGGCTACAAGGCCGCCACAGTCCTTATCGGCTGTAAGTGCATTGTTGTAGAGCTTTCCATATATGTCATTCATATCTATATCCATGCCAAACAGCTCTGAAAATTCCTTGAATAATCCCACCCATGCATTTAAGTCTGACGTACAGTTGTTGCAGTGCACCATAGCTACCGCATCTCCCGATGGTGTGGTGACCATATCAAGCTCCTCATGAACTGCCTTAAGTGCCTTTTCAAGCACCACCATAGCAAATACAGATGTGCCCGCTGATACATTTCCGGTACGCACTGCAACAGAATTGGTTGCGACCATTCCCGTGCCTGCGTCTCCCTCCGGCGGTGCAAGCAATATACCGCTCTCCAGATTGCCGCTTACATCAAGCCTTTTAGCTCCTTCCTCTGTCAGCGTACCTGCCTTTTCTCCAGCCGTAAGCACCTTTGGCAGAATATCTCTTATATCCCACGGATATTCTTTTACCTTATCTAATGCTGCAAATTTATCAAGCATTGCCGCATCATAATCCCTGGTCTTCGAATCGATAGGAAACATGCCTGATGCCTCGCCGACACCTATGACCTTTTCACCTGTGAGCTGCCAGTGAATATAGCCTGCTAATGTTGTGAAATATGCTATCTTTGATACATGCTCTTCTTTATTTAATATAGCCTGATACAGATGCGCTATGCTCCACCTCTGCGGAATATTAAAGCCAAGCACCTCAGTAAGCTCTGCTGCAGCCTCACCTGTGATGGTATTTCTCCATGTCCGAAATGGCACAAGCAGATTATCCTCCTTGTCAAAAGGCAGATAGCCGTGCATCATGCCGGAAATACCGATTGCCGCAAGCTTTTTGATGGTAACTCCATACTTTTCCTTTGCATCCTGCGCCATTTTGCTGTAGCAGTCTGAAATGCCCTCCCAAATCATATCCAGGCTGTATGTCCAGATGCCGTCCACAAGCATGTTTTCCCAATCATGGGCACCTGTGGCTATAGGAGCATGGTCATCCCCGATAAGCACCGCCTTTATTCTGGTAGAACCGAACTCTATTCCGACGCACAGCCTTGCCGCTTTCAATAACACTTTTTACGTCTGACATAATATACCTCCACCTTGTAATGTAAATTTCTGAATAATTACCTAAAATTATTATACTGTAATTGTACAACGTTTTTCTTCAAAAGTAAACAAAAGAAAACATAAATATACATAAATTTTAAAATGTTTTTCAAAAGTGTTCAAAAAGTGAATGTCACTTTTTTTTATTAAAATTTCAGATTATATTGATAGAATGTAAAAATTATGTTATGTTATATGTGTTTTGTGTAAACTAAATATGTATAACTGGAGCAAATAGTAAAACAAATTATTTTTACAAACGGAGGTAAACATGAACATTTACTCTATATTGCAGTTATGCGGCGGACTTGCCTTTTTCCTTTTCGGAATGCATGTTATGTCAGGCAGTCTTGAGAAGCTCGCAGGAGGCAATCTCCAAAAGATACTTAAGGAGGTAACCTCAAACCCTATCAAGAGCTTGTTTTTTGGAGCAATAGTCACTATTGCAATCCAATCCTCATCCGCACTTACTGTTATGCTTGTCGGACTCGTAAACTCCGGCATCATGGAGCTTGCCCAGACTGTTGGTGTCATCATGGGTTCCAACATCGGAACCACTCTCACCGCATGGATTCTTAGTCTTTCAGGTATCGAAAGTGACAATCTGTTCATCTCGATGTTAAAGCCTGAGAACTTCTCCCCTGTCATCGCGCTTATCGGTGTGATTATGATTATGGGAAGCAAGAAGGAAAAGCACAAGGACGTTGGAATCATCATGGCAGGCTTTGCCGTACTCATGTATGGTATGCAGCTCATGAGCGGCGCTGTATCGCCACTCGCAGATATGCCTGAATTTACCGGACTGCTCACCACATTTAACAATCCATTCCTCGGAGTGCTTGTAGGTGCTGTATTTACCGGAGTCATCCAGTCATCTGCCGCATCAGTTGGTGTGCTGCAGGCTTTAGCCATGACAGGCGCTATCTCATATAGCATGGCTATCCCGATCATCATGGGTCAGAACATCGGTACATGCGTGACTGCACTGCTTTCGTCAATCGGCGTAAACAAAAACGCCAAGAGAGTATCCATCATCCACATCAGCTTCAATCTGTTTGGTACAGCAATTGGACTTGTAGTATACTGTATCGCACGTTATGCTGTTGATCTGGCATTATTTAATGACAGCATCTCTCCTGTAATGATTGCGGTATTCCACTCAATCTTCAACATCGCTACCACTATTATCCTTCTTCCGTTTAGCAATACTCTTGTAAAGATTGCTAAGAAGCTTGTCACAACTGACAACGCAGACGGACAGGTCGTACTCGACGAGAGACTTTTACTCTCACCTGGACTTGCTGTCAAAGAATGTCTTGAGAAAACAAACGAGATGGCTGAGCTTGCAAGAGACAGCTTCAAGAATGCTTTAGACCTCTTTGACAATTACTCAGATTCAAAGTTTGATGATATTGAAGTCATGGAAGAGCAACTTGATTACTTAGAGGATCAGCTTGACACCTTCCTCATTCACTTATCCGGAAAGGATGTTTCTGAGGGCGGCAACAACGAGATTTCAAAGATGCTTCATGCAATCAATGACTTCGAGAGAATCGGAGATCATGCGATAAATATGGCAAAGCTTGCCAAGCAGATTAATGACAACAAGCTTGAATTTTCAAAGAACGCAAGAAAAGAGCTCACGGTGCTCAACAATGCTCTGCGCGAGATTCTCACTCTCACTGTAGAGGCATTTAGCAAAAACGATTTGACAGAGGCAGTCAAGGTTGAGCCGCTTGAGCAGGTTATTGACGATCTCACCAAGGAGATTAGAAATTATCATATCGAGCGTCTTCAGAAGGGCAAATGTGACAGCAGACTCGGCGTATTCCTCACAGATTACATCACAAACTGCGAGAGAGCCTCAGACCACTGCTACAAACATTGCTGTATGCCTGATCCAGACACACAACTCATCATTCGAGACACATGATTATCTACAAT
>ENA-OQIU01000176-OQIU01000176.1-human-gut-metagenome-genome-assembly--contig:-NODE-176-length-12584-cov-2.398571_pt1 | contig 12584 bp, 12 predicted proteins | sample MGYA00242590_ERZ504755 | MGnify/ENA primary metagenome ERZ504755 (study PRJEB26092, sample SAMD00036359) | human gut metagenome | host: Homo sapiens | study: EMG produced TPA metagenomics assembly of...
ATATACTTCCGTCATAAAAGAAGTGACGGTCAGGATGATCGTACCGGAATCCACAAACACAAGCTCCGGTCTGGATTCGCTGGAATACTGGAACACCGCTCCATCTGGCCTTGTACCCGAATAACTGACGATGGTACCTTCCTGCACAACATATTCCACCGAATTCTGATATAGTCGGCATCTGACTTTTCGTGCCTGATTGTCAAACTGTTTGACTGGGATCTGGACAGGGATCAGATTTTCCGTGAAAGACAGTTCAATCTCCTGAAAGATCCGGACTGGTTTCACTGTTGTTACTGCCGTCTCCTGTGCTTCCTGTGTCTGTATTTCCACTATTTGTTTCCTCCTTACTGCCATCGCTTTCGCCTCCTCCCTACCCGGTGTTGTCCGGTTCTTCTGGCTCTACTGGTTTCTCTGGTTCTTTTGGGTCTTCTGGCTCATATCCAACAGTTCGCCAGTTTTCTCCATCCCACAGTTTCAGCCGCAGATTCTTCTTATCGACCCACAATGCATCGTTTCCCGGCTCCTCTGGTGCGGTTTCCGATACTGGGATACTCGGCTGATACTTTTTATCCAGTTCTTTTTCGACATCTTCCGACAACTTCTTTGCCACGCTGTATCTCTCATCCAATTCCTTTTGCAGTGCTTCCGAAAGTGTCGTGACATTTCCATACCGGCTGTCCAATTCCTCAGCCAGTTCTTTGGATAACTTCTTTGCAGTTTCATACCGCTGATCCAGCTGCTCTTGGAGTTCGGAAGAAAGCGCTGTTGCCGTCTTATACCGATCATCCAGTTCTTTCAGCAATTCCTCGGAAAGCTCCGTAGCTTTCTTGTAGCGGTCATCCAGTTCCTTGAGGGTCTGTTCCAGCAGGATTGCTGTCTTGACTGCGGTGTCATCCGACTCCCAGCCATAACCCCACGTCTTACCGCCATCCGTGGATACAAACAACCCGGCAGAGCTGTTCTTCCATGCGACCGTTGACTGTTTCAAAGCTGCCGCATTGAATGCATACCGGACCGTATTGCCTTTGCTGTCCGTCTCATTCTTATAATGAAGGCCAAACAGTGCGGCAAAAAAGCGCACCGTCATAAATGATGGATGCTGTGATTCCACCGACCTGCTCCCCCACTGCTGTCTCCGCACGGACCGCTGTATCGTAGGCAATCGTTGCTGTATTCCGGATGCTGTTGAGTGAACCGGTCAGGGAGGAATTCCGGCTGCTGACCGTGGAGTTTGAGAGCGTGATGCTGTTATAGCGTTCCAGCAGCGCATCATACTCGGTCTCGGTAACTTTGGAACTGACTTCGATACCCAGCTTTGAGATAAACACATGGACCGTATCGCAAAGGGAGACACGCTCTGCTTCCACGATGTCCTCATACCCCGGCGTATTCCAGAGCTGTAAAAAGTCGATCTTGATGTCGATTTCCGGCTCCGTTAAGTCCGTGGTGTCGATATAGTTCTGTGCGTATTCCCGAAGTGCCGCTTCACTCGGCTTTTCCTGAAAATTGCTGGTACAATCCAGCACGGTGATCTTCTGGTAGGGGATCGACCGTTTGCTTTGCAGCACCACCTTCTCCGGCAGTTCCATGACTGCCTGCGTTTCGTTGTCTACCCAGTACGGATGCACCCCTGTGATCGTGTTCTCGATGGACTTTTCCATCTTGAAATCCGTCAGGTTCTTACCGTAGATGATGTGAACGTTATGGTCGGCACCTCTGGCCTTATGGAACTTGACCGTATACCGGTCCCACTCGAACTCACCGCCAAAAACATCCAGAACTGACCCGGCCATACCTCCAAGGCAGTTTCGGAAGGAGGATGGAACTCCCAACGTAAAGATTGCACTGGATTCCACATCCGCCCAGACATTAAACGGACAGTCAGAAGCCGCGTGGCTTTTCATCCCCTGCATTGCCCCGACACAGCCGGTCACTGAAAACGGCGATACCGTGATAAAATTGAGCTGGTAGGAAATATGCCGTGCCTGCACTTCCAGCTTGCCATCAATCGGAGTCGTAATCTTGTAGATTCGGAACGGCTGAGACTGCATGGTATCGGATGGCTTGGCAAGGATGATATTCCCTTCCTCCAGCATTTCCGCATGAATGCCATCTGCCGGACAGACGAGCTTCAGCTCATAGCTTCCGTTTCTCTTTTCCGTTACAGTACAGGACTGTGCATCTGCCAACTTTCCGATGCCGTTATGGTCAAATTTCATTTCCCTGGAATCATATAAACATGGAATCACCGGCCTCACCTCCTGTCACAGTGTCCACCAGCGAGGAGTCACCTCCACCGCCGTGATACCACCCGTCCATGTGATCGTGGTCTTTCCCTCCAGCAATTCCGGGAAGTCCTCTGAAAGGATGGTCTCGTTGCAGAACCCAGCGGCATTATAAGCATTGTGCGTTTCACAGTTGAGCAGCACGTAATCCTTGATGCTGTGGATGGTGATCTTCTCTTCACCCACATACAGTTCGCCGCCAGAATCTCCGTAGACCTTGAAGATGGGCTGTGCCGGAAAAAGCGAAGGGATTCTTTAAGGTCGACCTGCCATCCAGCCGGATCACCCTCTGCCCATCCACGCTCCAACGCTGGGGCTTACAATTGAAGGTAAGTTCCATCTCAGCGGCTTTCTGGGCGGTGATATCAAATTCCAGGGCATCTTTGCAGACTGCCATCCGGAAGAAATCCGGGTCATAGGTGTCCTGCAACTTCTGGTAGCCAATCGGAGATAACAGCCATGCCTTGACCGCAGCTGTCTTGGCTGGCAGACCATTGAAGAAAAATGCCTTGTACTTGATATCCACGTTCTGATATCTGCGCCTGCCTGTCCTTGCATTCTCGGTGATGATGTCCCCGTTCCTGCCGGGCACAGAGGTACTCTCCACATCCGCTGCCGGGGAATCATACACACCGGGTCCAGACAAATATAAAAGGAAGTCTTTGCTGGACTTCCCGGCAAAGGACAGATACTGTCTGGCGTATCTGCCTTTTAACTGAAACTGTGATACTGTCTGTTTTGGGGTGTTATAGCCCATACGCATCTCCTCCTTTACTTGAAGACTGAATCATCCTCGTGGATCATGCCGTTGATCTTATCGGCAACGGTCTGTGCCAGTTCATCATCGTTCCGGGCGTTATAGCCATTGACCGTGATATACACACCGCCAAGGTTGGTCGTCCGGGTGGTACCGCCTCCGGCCAGAGCTGTCCGCGGGAAGTTCCAGCCAGAGCCATCGAAGTGCGGCAGGGTCAGTTCCGGCAGACTGAAAGAGCTGATGCCCTCCATGCCCTGCTGTACCTTTGCTGCCATCGACTTGATCTGGCTGATCAGACTGCCTTCTCCTTTCTTGATGCCGCCGGAAAGCAGCTTCATGAAGTCCGGCATATAGGTGTCCGCATCTGCCAGAGGTCCTTCATCCGGTACCGAGAAGTGCAGGAACGAGCGGATACCGCTTGCCACACTCTTGACCGCATTGCCGACCCAGCTGACGCCCTTTTTGATACCTCCGGCGATACCGCCAACGATGTCTTTGCCCAAGCTAACCGCCGAGGAAGCCACATTCTTGATACTGCCCCAGATGGACGATGCCACATTGCCGATGGCAGATGCCGCATTGGAGATTCCGTTCTTGATGGCATTGACACCGTTCGTGAATACAGAAGTGACCTTGTTCCAAATATTCGTCACATCCTCCCGGAAGCCATCGCAGTTTTTCCAGAGAGCGGTCAGTCCAAGACCGATGCCGCCAACGGCTGCCACTGCGATACCTGCAGGACCTGCCAAGCCAGCAAGTGCTGTGCCTGCGGATGCGAGGAAACCACCTGCGGAACTTGCTACCCCTGCAAGGGCTGTACCTGCACCAGCAGCCAGACCGGATACGGTCGTACCCACAGAACCGAGCAGACCGGAAAGCGTTGTGCCGACCGTCCCGGCAATACCGCCCAGCGAAGAACCGATAGACGATACGATACCGGAAAGGCTGCCGCCTAAGCCGCCGATCTTCGACACTACACCGGAAAGCAGCCCGCCCAGATTCGACAGAATTCTCCCACTGCTGGAGCCAAGGCTTCCCAGCTTCGAGACAATACCGGAGATTCCTTCTCCCAGACCGCCCATTTTGGAGGTCAGCCCAGAGATCAGGTTGCCAAACTTTGACACGATCTGCCCGCCATCTGCACTGCCGATCTTCGACAGGAAACTGCCGATCTTCGACAGCAGACCACCACCGTTCTCTGTACCGAGGACATTACCGAGGTTCTGCATGGTATTACCGAGGTTTCCGATGGTGTTCTTCATGGAGCCGAGCTTGTCCACAAGGCCGGTGACTGTATTGACCGTATCACCAACCTTGCTGATGCCGTTGCCCAGACTCTTTAGGAAATCCGAGTTGAAGGTATCGCCAAGGCTGCGGATCGCATTCCCAAGGGAACTGGTCTGAGAACTCAGCTCTCCAATGGAATCCTTCATATCCGCAAAGCCCTGCTTCACCTCATCGCTCATGCCGCCGACTGCAGTTTTGGTGATGCCCTGCAGGTCTGTCCAGAGTTGCTGGAACTGTGTTTTCAGCCCGGAAAGCCCGGACATCAGCTGGGACTGGATACCGCCGCCCACATCCCTTGCAGCACTGCCGATACCGCTCTGGCTTCTCTTGATCGTGGTGGCAAAACTGCCAACCACAGAATCCATCCAGTCACCCAGAGAATCTACCGGGGTTGTCAGGTTGCTGCTCATAGACCCGGCAAGCCCCTGCACAGCCTTCACTACCGACTTGACATTTTTCTAATGCCGGTCGCCAGCAGCTTCATGAAGTCCGGCATATAGGTGTCTGCATCGGACAGAGGTCCTTCGTCCGGCACGGAGAAATGCAGCAGACTTCTGACCCTGCTTGCGACATTTTCTGCCGCTGCGATCACGGAACCGGCCGCTGCCCGGACACCTGCCGCCATCTGGGAACAGATATCTGCGCCCCAGTGGTATGCCGAAGAAGCAATCGAACCGAGCGAGTTAAAGCTGCTCCTGATACTTGCAACACCAGAAGAAACCGTGCTGCGCAGACCGGACATTGCCGAAGACACCGTGGACTTGATGCTGTTGAAAGCAGAGGTCGTGGTAGATTTCAGTGTGTTCCAGCCGCTTGTAACCGCACTGCGGACAGCCGTGACAGAAGAAGTCGTAAGAGACTTGATACTGTTCCACGCCGTCGTAATGACCGTCTTGATACCATTCCAGCTAGTGTTCGTCAGAGTTTTCACTGCGTTCCATGCGCTTGCCATGGACGATTTTACAGAAGCAGTCGCCGAAATAGTCAGAGACTTGATTCCGTTCCATGCTGTGTTGATAACGCTCTTGATGCCGTTCCAGCTGGTCGTTGTCAGCGACTTCACGGCATTCCATGCACTGGTCATGGAAGATTTGACCGCCGCTGTTGCAGAGGTCACATTGGATTTCACCGCAGAGAAGCTGTTCTGGATAGTGGTCTTGATACTGTTCCAGGTGCTTGTGGTACTGGTCGTAATGGAGTTCCATGCGGATCTCATCGCGGCACTTACACCTGCCGTTCCGGTTTTCACCGTCTGGCTGATGGCTGCCCAGCTCTTACTGTATGCCTGCTCCACACCCTCATGGAGTTGGTGATGGAAGTAGACAGCGTGGTGGACAGGTTCTCTGCCGCCGCAGTCACAAGGCTGGTGTTGGTCGTGATACCGTTTGCCAGTCCCTGCATGAAGTCCGGCATCCAGCTTTCCATATCAGCCAACGGTCCTTCATCCGGCACGGAGAAGTGCAGAAAGGAACGGATACGGTCCGCCACTCCCGATACGGCACTTGCCACATCCTGAATCCTCGACTGGATACCCGACACAATGTTGCCGATCATGTCCGAACCCCACGAAAATGCTTGTCCAGCCAGACCCTTGATAAAGGAAACTGCGCTGTTAAAGCCATTCGTGATGGTGGACTTGATACCGGAGATCGTAGAAGAAATCCCGGATTTCATGGAGTTAAAGGCTGTGGTCGCCGCACTTTTGATGCTGTTACTGAGGGACGATACTGTGGATTTCATGGCATTCCAGCCGGAAGAAACCACCGATTTGATGCCATTTACCACACCGGAGATCTTGCTGCTGATGGCAGTCCAGATAGAAGAAACCGTGGACCGGATCGCAGAAAGGACAGTCGAAATGACCGTCTTGATCGCATTCCATGCCGTGCTCATCCGGGTCTGAATGCCAGTCAGCAGCGGAGACAGGAACGATACAATGGCATTCCATACAGTCGTCACTGAAGTCTGGATTGCAGTCAGTACAGTAGAGATAGCCGTCTTGATTGCCGACCAAACCGTAGAGAAAGTCGTCTGCAATCCAGTCAGCAGCGGAGTCATAAAAGCAACGATGGCGTTCCAGATGGAAGTGATCTTCGTCTGGATCGCAGTCAGTGCTGCACTAATCAGAATCTGGATTGCCTGACAGATAGTCTCAAACAGATATTTGAACGCATCCAACAGAGGTTTCATGGTGTTGTAGATGCCATTCCACACCGAAGTGATGGTCGTGCTGATGGAGTTCATGACCGTAGAGATTGCGGTCGAGATTGCCGTCCACACAGTTGTCACCGTGGTATGGATCGTATTCAGCACGGAAGAAACTGCTGTGGAAATCGCAGTCCAGATGGTGCTGAAGGTCGTCTGGATACTCGTAAGGACAGTCGTAAAGAAACTCGAAACTGCTGTAAATACAGTCGTTGCCACACTCTGGATAGCGGAAACTGTGTTTGAAAAGAAGCTGCTGATTCCGCTCCACACGGTCTCGAAGAAGCTCTTGATACTGCCCCAGACCGTCTGCCAGTCTGTCCCGAACAGACCTAGGAACACATCCAGTGCGCTCTTTAGTGCGGTAAGCGTAGTGGTAAATACGGACTTTACACCTTCCCAGATGCTGGAGAAGATGCCTTTCACTGCTTCCCATGCGCCGCTCCAGTTGCCAGAGAACACATTGGAAAAGACATCGAACAGTCCCAGTAAGGTATCCAGAACCACACCGAGGATGGTCGAAATATTCTGGAATGCTCCCTCAAACAGCGGAGCAAGCACCTGACAGAATCCATCCCAGACTGCTTTCAGTACCTCGGTGACATCCTTAAAAATCAAAGCCCAGCCCATTGATCCGCTGTGTCAGCTGGTCACAGAAACCTTTCACCTTGGAAACAATGTCGTTCCAGATGCCGGTAATGGCAGTACGGAATTCTTCATTTGTGTTCCAAAGGTTCATGAATGCTGCTACCAGCGTACCGATGACCGCCACCACTGCTACGACCGGCCCGGACAGACCGCCCAGAACCACCCCAAGCTTGCTGAACACACCACTGGCACTACCCACATGGGTGATAAGAAGCCGGACACCCTTTGCAAGAGAACTGAACCCCCGCATCGCTGTGCCGACGGTCGATATGGTCTTGCCCAGCACAATGAGCAGCGGACCAATGGATGCTGCCAGGAGTCCGATCTTGATGATCGTTTCCCTGGTACTTTCATCCATGCTGTTCAGTTTATCCACGAACTGCTGCACGGCAGATACAATCTTGCGGATGGTCGGCATCAGGATATCGCCAAAAGAAATAGCCAGCTCTTCCAGCTGAGATTTCAGGATGGTGAGCTGACCATTTAAGTTGTCCTGCATGGTCTCTGCCATGCTCTCGGATGCGCCGTCACAGTTTTCAATGGCACCACGCAGTTTGTTGATATCCGTCTCGCTGGAATTCATCAGGGCAAGGAAGCCGGACATGGCATTCTTGCCGACCAGTGCCTCTGCGTTGGCTGCTTTCTCAGATTCCGACAGCCCGGAAAATGCCACACGGCAGTCCGCAAGGATGTCGTTCAGGCTTCTCATGCTGCCATCTGCGTTGCTGGTCGCAATCGTGACCTCACCGATGTTTTTACCCACAAAGGTCACTTCACCGGAAAGGTTGTTCATGATGGTACGAAGGGACGTACCTGCCTGCGAAGCCTTGATACCACTGTTTGCCATCAGACCGATGGCTTCTGCGGTATCCTCTGCCGAGAACCCCAGTGCACCGGCGATAGGTGCGCAGTACTTGAACGTCTCGCCCATCATGGAGACATTGGTATTCGCATTGGAAGAAGCGGCTGCAAGGATATCTGCAAAATGCCCGGAATCTGCCGCAGACAAACCGAAAGCTGTGAGGGCATCCGTAACGATATCCGAAGTCGTGGCGAGGTCTTCACCGGATGCCGCCGCGAGGTTCATGATACCCTCGATGCCGTTCAGCATGTCAGAAGTCTTCCATCCGGCCATGGCCATGTATTCCATCGCCGAAGCTGCCTCGGATGCAGAGAACTTGGTCTTCGCACCCATTTCACGGGCTTTCGCACGGAGCTGGTCAAAGTCATCCCCGGTCGCACCGGAAATGGCAGAGACCTTACTCATTTCGGAATCGAAATCAGCTGCGGTCTTCACCGCGGCAGTGCCAAGACCCGTTACGGCGGCAGTTACCGGCAGGAACTTCTTGCCGACATTTTCCACAGAAGATCCGATGTTCTGGAGCTTTTCTCCGGCTTCATCGATCTTGGCAAGCGTCGCATTTGTAGTGGCCGCCTGGTCCTGTAAGGATCGCAGATTCTGTTCAGTCTCCACGATCTCACGCTGGAGGGCATCATACTGCTGCTGGGTGATCTCACCGTTGGCAAGCTGCTCATTGGCCTGCTGAGCCGCAGTCTTCAGCGTTGCCAGCTTTTCCTTGGTAGCTTCAATGGCATCCTTCAGCATCTTCTGCTTCTGAACGACCAGTTCTGTATTGGAAGGGTCCAGTTTCAGGAGTTTGTTGACATCCTTCAGTCCGGACTGCGTCCCCTTGATTGACTTGTTTACACTTTCCAGTGCTTTGGAGAGCTTGGTGGTATCGCCGCCGATCTCAACGGTGATGCCCTGGATTCTGGATGCCATGTGGATGACCACCTCCTTTTGGGCATGAAAAAAGCCCGACTTGCTTTGTCACAAGTGGGGCAAAATTAAAATACGAAATGATAAACTTGAAATTTCTAGAGTAATTTCGCTTTAGCAATTTCACAAAAAGCCATTTTCTTGAAATTGCTAAGGCAAAACAGGCCACGAATTTTCATTTTCCGATGATTTTCTACCTATTGGAGGTAATGTCCGAAAAATTGATATAAAAATACCCCTGTCAGATTTCTCCGACAAGGGTGTATTATCAGTTGTTATTCTTTTCTTTTTTTGCTTTGGCTGCTTTTAGGATATCCACAAGATTATCTCCGTTTAGAACATCCGGATAATCCTCCTGAAACTCCAACAAAATATCCTTATTCTGCATTTCATCTTCACGAATTTTCTCATACAGTGCCGAAAGATCCGGATTCTGGTAAACTGCCTCGATGAAAGTTCTCGATGATTCCGGTAAGTTCTCATACCCCTCATACAATTCATCAGCAGCTCGTTTGATGCTATCTAAACTAATTTCTTTTTTAGCATTCTTTTGCTCAATAAGAATTCCTACAACATCTGACAGATCATTTTTATACTGTCTGCCTGCCATTAACTTCATTACAACCAAATATTCTGCTGATACAGTCCGGATTCTTAAAACATTTGAGAATGTCTTATAATACTGCGAATACTGGATCAATTTAGGCGTATAAGATGCTGTCTTCATGAAGTCTGTGTTTAACCATCCATTTGGAAGGCCCATCCGGTCTCCAACATGGTTAATGGCATCTTTCATAGAGGATGATGCCTGTATAATTGCATCCATATCGTATGTCATCTCACGAAAGCCATAATTGATGAGTACCGCTGCACCACCAATCAAAATAATTTCAGCGGGCATTCGTGATCCATTCATTTTCCTAAATTCTTTTGATAATTCTTTCAGATACCCATCCAAATTATCTTTTGTAAATGGTACTTCAGACAAGGTTTCTTACCTCGCTTTCTACAATATTAAACCTCATAAACTCAGGAATTGCCCTTTTTCTTGCCTCTATTTTTACAGTCTCACTATGCATAACCGCAGCCTGAATCAGCACACTTGAAGGATACACCACCTGTGCCAATTTATGTCTACGGATATCGTTATAATTCGTACACATAGGAAGGTCATTAATCTTCGACAAATAATCAATCATTCCCAGCAAGTACAAAGATTCTGGATACCACATTTTTTTATAAAGACTTCGGATTGTATCATTTTCCAAAGTATTAATAATAAAATCAATATCACCCATATCCTTTACATGGTGGCAAGTGTTGCTTTTGAACGTTTCAAAAGAACTACGGTATTCTGCATTTTGTGCCATTTCCTGCTCATCTGCTTCCAATAAAGCATCAACTGTAACATTCAATGCTTTTGCTATTTTATATAGTGTTCCAGCTGAACATTTTTCCATTGAAGTTTTTCCACTGCAAATGTCCGATATTGTGGCTTGTGCAACACCACTTGTTTTACTCAACTTATACCGACTCATTTTGGCTTCCCTAAGAAGTTCATCAATAATCATGTATCATCAACTCCTTTCTCTTATATTATATCGGCACACCGAAGTATAGTCAAGGATATTTTACAAAAGAACTTCCATATATCTGCGGATCACATTATCAACCCGAAATAGCTTTGCATACTCCATGAGTCGATTCAGGTCCTTGTCTCGTCTGGAAACATATGTCTTCAGAATGGAATTGAAATCCTGTGCTTCAATACTGCTCCGGCTTCTCATCAGGTCACAAATCGTCCGTTCCAGGTCATACATCGGAATCATATTCCCGTCATTGTCTTTCACAATGATCTTTCCGACATCCAGTAATTCTCGTTTTACCGTATATACTTTACAACTTCCATCCGCTGTAAGCCGATGCGCATTGTAACCGCTGTATATGGTAAGTGTGTGGACAAACGGTTCTCTGTCTGTCAGGCCATGATAATAAAAAGCCTCGTCATGTGAAAAAACAGCATTTGCACATCTTTTATGAAGCACATACAGTTCATCTACCCAATCCGATCCCGTTGAATAAACGCCCCGGCTGACCGACTCCAATCCGTTCTCTCGGACATATTTGTAAAACTTAAATTTTGAAATTCCAGATTCTTCCGCAATTTTCGGTGTAATATAATCATAATTTTGAACCAATCTTGTCATCTCATCCACAGAATCACCATCCTTCCGTGCTTATATTGTAATCGAAATAAGCACGGAATCGAGCTTTATCTGTTAAAAGCATCCATGTCATGTTGAGATGCCAGCTCTTTGTACGGATAATCGTCGTTCTGCCGTTCCGTGAACATATCATTGACCAACCCGATGGTCAGCAGATCGAGGTCGGCGATGCTGATACCGAGCTGTACACAGCGCAGCAGAAAGAGCGGGGTGGTCATTTCCCGCTCACTTTTGCGAGGTTTTTTCTGGATTCCACCTCCGTCTGCACATTCAGGCCCCACAGTTCGATCAGCTGGGGCAGGATCTGATAAATGGAGAAGGTGTTGAACTGGTCCAGGAACTCCTCCGGGCTGTCCGGCACATTGGCCGGGTCTGCATGACGGGCCATCAGCCATGCCAGATCCTCGAACATCTCCAGACTGAACAAATCGAGGTTGGAATTGTCCTCCTCATTCTCACCCACACTCTTTTCCAGCTGGCGCAGGTCCTTGTAAATGTCGCGGCCGAACTTGATGCGGTACAGGCGAGGCACAGCGGCACTTGCCTTAAAGGTGACTTCCTTGCCATCGATCTCGATTTTCTTAGTAACTGCCATAATCGTAATCCTCCAAAATTTCATGTAAAATTGGCAGAGCCGAAGCCCTGCCGTATATCGTGTTTCTTACTCTGCCGGGTCAATGCTGACCAGTGCATTACCGCCGCTCACAGTCGGCAGCTTTCCATCCCACTTCTGAACCTTCTGGTAATCGATCAGCGTATCGGACAGGCTTTCTGCCAGTTTGCGGTTTGCTTCTGCCTGTGCGTCTGCGGCAATAGAAGTCTTCTGAGCTTCCGCCTCTGCATTGGTGATTGCCACCTGCTTATCCGCTTCTGCCTTGGCAATGGCAGCTTCATTCTCAATCTTCTGCTTATCCGCGTTCTGCTGTGCAATGGACTTCTGCTGGATGGCTTCGTTATAGGCATCCTCGAAATTCATGTCGTTGATGACGACCTTGTTTACGAACACAACGTCCTCACCATATTTCTGCACAAGGGACTCTGCCAGCTTCTGCTGTGCCAGAGGCTCGATCTTGGTGCGGTTGGTTACCTCATTGGGGCCAAGTTCAGCCATTGCAGACTTGATTGCCGATGCCACCAGCTCGTCACCGACCAGATTCTTGATGTCGGACACATTCGCATACAGCCATGCACTCTTCTCAGGAAGCACCTGATAGGTCACGATGACATCAGCAGCATACACAGGGGTCTTGTCAGAGGCTTCGCCCCAGACCTGTGCTTCGATGTGCTTATCCTGCTGCTTGTTGTTGACCTTGTGAATGCTCTGCACAAAGGGGATGCAGAAGTTGAGCTTGCCACTCTGGATGGTGGTCTCCTGGATCTGGCCGAAGCTGGTC
>ENA-OQIU01000181-OQIU01000181.1-human-gut-metagenome-genome-assembly--contig:-NODE-181-length-12364-cov-1.937730_pt1 | contig 12364 bp, 14 predicted proteins | sample MGYA00242590_ERZ504755 | MGnify/ENA primary metagenome ERZ504755 (study PRJEB26092, sample SAMD00036359) | human gut metagenome | host: Homo sapiens | study: EMG produced TPA metagenomics assembly of...
GCAAAGCGGGAGCTGGAGGAGGAGTGCGGCCTGACCGCCGACAAGTACACCTCTCTGGGTGAGTTCTACCCCACCGTGGGCTATGATACCGAGATCATCTACACCTGGGTGGCCACCGGTCTGCACGAGACCCGGATGCATCTGGATGCGGACGAGTTCCTGACCCCTGACCGGGTACCGCTGACCCAGGCCTATGAGATGGTGATGCGCGGCGAGATCAAGGACGGCAAGACCATTGCAGGCGTGCTCAAGCTCAAGGCCCTGTTAGACGAGGGCAAGCTGTGAACATTCTCTACGAAGATACTGCCCTTGTGGTGCTGGACAAGCCCGCCGGGCTGACCAGCGAGGAGGGCGTGCCCGCTGCCCTGCGCCAGCGGTGGGGCAGGCCGGATGCATACGTCGGGATCATCCACCGGCTGGATACCGGTGTTTCAGGGCTGATGGTCTATGCCAGAACCCCCGGAGCCGCAGCGGCTCTGACAAAGCAGGTGACGGAGAGCCAGCAGGCCTATGCCATTCTGGACGGCAGGGCAGAGGCTGGCCCCGGTGCACCGGCACAGCCCTGCTTTCTTAAAACATACCGGGCCGTGATCGCAGGCGGGCCGGACGAAGCGCTGCCGCCCGAGGGCATCCTGCGGGATTACCTGTTCAAGGACAGCCGGAAAGGCCGGGTCTTTCCGGTAAAGCGCCCCCGCAAGGGGGTGCGGGAAGCCGTGCTGGAATACCGCATCGTGGAGACGGCACCGGACGGTTCCCTGAGCCTTGCGGAGATCACGCTCCACACTGGGCGGACGCATCAGATCCGGGTGCAGTTTGCCTCCCGGAAGCACCCGCTTTACGGAGACGGCAAATATGGCAGCCGGTTCAAGGGGGACATTGCCCTGCAGAGCGCAGGGCTGCAGTTCGTCCACCCGGAGACCGGCAAGCCCATGGCCTTTTCTCTGCCCCTGCCCGCCGCCGCACCGTGGAAGGAGTTTTTGGAATAAGGCTGTTGCACATGGTCAACATCCTCGCCCTCTCCGTCACCTGCAGTGACACCTCTCCCAAAGGGAGAGGCCTTGGCAAAAAGATGAAGTTTGCGTGGACTGCCAAGGGCTCCCACTTTGGGGGAGCTGGCATCGCGTAGCGATGACTGAGAGGGCGAGCCCGCTAAAGGAATAATCATTTCAACTAGGTGAGTGATATGGAACAGCAATACAAGACCGACGCTGAAATTTACGCGGTACTGGAGCGGGAGATCATCGACCTGACCCTGCGGCCGGGCAGTTCGTTGAGTGAGAACCCCCTCTGCGCACGCTTCGGGGCACCGCGTTCCATGATCCGGGTGGTGCTGCAGCGGCTGCAGGAGAATGGGCTGGTGAAGATCGTTCCCTACAAGGGTACCACTGTGACCCGGCTGAACCGGGAGATCGTGGATGAGCTCATTTACGAGCGCACCGCTGTGGAAGCCCGCGTCCTGCGGGACTTCTCGCCCAAGTGCACACCGGGAGCAGCGGGCACTCATCCGGCGGCGGGCCGATGCCTACGCCGCGCTGGCCCGTGCCGAAGAGATTGACTACAACAAGCTCTACGAGGCAGACCGCCTGCTCCACGAGACATGGTTTGCCGCCATGGGAAAAATGTATCTGTGGCGCACCTTACAGAACGCCCACGCCGATTACAGCCGTTTCCGGATGCTGGACACCATGACCAGCGGCGGGCTGGACGAGGTGATCGCCGACCACCAGAACATCATCGCCGCCATTGAGCGGTGTGATCTTGCCGCCTTTGAGCCGCTGGTGGAGCGCCACCTCTACGGCGGCATCCGGCGGCTGGGCTCCAGGCTCACCGGGGAATATGCCGACTACTTTGAGCCGGAAAAATAATGCACCCTTAAAAATGTTCCACGGGGAACAAAACCGGCACAACGCCTGCCTGACGCTGTGCCGGTTTTCTTTGCCCGTTTTTTCAGAAGAACACGCCGGAGATGAAAATTTCCAGCCCAATGCCGATGAGGATGACACCGCCCAGCACAGAGGCCTTGCCGGAGAGCTTGGTGCCGAACTTTTTGCCGATGCGCAGGCCCGCCATGCAGAGGAAGAAGGTGACGACGGCAATGATGCCGGAAGCTGCCAGCGCCATCAGCCAGCCATACTCCGCAATGGTAAAGCCCACCGAGAGGGCATCGATACTGGTGGCCACGCCCTGCATGAAGAGGGCACCGGCACTCAGCGCGGCGGCTTCCTCGGTTTCCTCGCCCCGGATGCCATCGATCAGCATCTTGCCGCCGATATAGCCCAACAGGGCAAGGGCGATCCAGGGAATGAACGTTTCAAAGGAGGAGAACATCTCCACGATGGTATGGACGCAGACCCAGCCTGTCATGGGCATCACGGCCTGAAACACGCCAAAGGTGCCTGCAATGATGCACATCCTCTTTCGGGACATGCCGGGGTCATGCAGACCGTTTGCCATCGAGACCGAAAACGCGTCCATAGCAAGGCCCACGCCCAGCAGTGCACTATTGAGAAAAACAAAAAGCTCCATTCCATAACTGAATGCCTCCTGAATCTGACCAAAATTACGGTGCGGCAAAAGCAAAACCCGAGATCGGCGCGCGTGCACATCCGGTCTCGGGTCATTTTTTACAAATGAACTCCATGTGTTGGGCGTGGTACTCCGCACCATAACACATGAGTCTCGCAAATGAAAGCAAGCCAGACAGCAGTGCTGTCATTGTGTTGACTTGCTGCGCCGTCTGCAAACAGCGCCTGCTACTCCCCCATGGGATTTTGTGATCGTTTCGCTAGTCTATCATATTTTCTGATAGAAGTCTAGGCTAACTTTTCCATTTTCTTTGGCAGGAGAGGCTCAATCCTCAGACGGTGCCTCGGAGGCAGATGCCTCATCGGCAGCTTCCATGGCAGCCAGCTGCTCTGCGGTGGGCTCATCGCCTTCCTCGGCCTCGACCGTCTCGGTCTGGGCTTCATCGTCGTGGTCGGTACGGGCCAGAACCATGACCTTATCATTCTCGCCCAGACGCATGACACGGACACCGGAGCCGTAACGGCTCTGCACCGGGATCTCATTGGCGTGCAGGCGGATGATGATGCCCTCCTGGCTGCTCAGCAGCACGTCATCCACATCGTCCACGATCTTGACCGCCGCGACCTTGTCCTTGGAGGCATCGTAGTTGCGGATGCCCTTGCCGCCGCGGGCGGTGATGCGGTAGGTGTCGATGTCGGACCGGCGGCCCTTGCCGTTCTCGGTCACGGTCAGGATGGTGGCGTTCTCACGGCAGATGCAGACACCCACGACCTCGTCGCCCTCGGCCAGCTTGATGGCGCGCACGCCGTGGCCGCTGCGGCCCATGGGACGGGCATCTTCCTCATTGAAGCGGATGGCCTGACCGTTGCGGGTGGCAACGATGAGCATATCGTGGCCGGAGGTCAGTCTTGTCCAGGCCAACGCATCCCCTCGTTCAGGGCAATGCCGATCAGGCCGGACTTGCGGATGTTGGCGTACTGCTCCAGCGGGGTGCGCTTGATGAGACCCTGCTTTGTGACCATGGTCACAAAACCGCCTTCGTTGGTCGTATCCTTGCTCTGGCAGAGCATATTGGTGACCTTTTCGCCCTCGGCCAGCTGCAGCAGGTTCACGATGTTGGTACCCTTGCTGGTGCGGCTGCCCTCGGCAATGGTGTAGCCCTTGATGCGGAACAGGCGGCCCTTATCGGTAACGAACAGGACATAATCATGGGTGGAGCCCACGAACATCTCCTGCACGATGTCCTCTTCCTTGCGGGTCATACCGGAAATGCCGCGGCCGCCGCGCTTCTGGGCCTGATAAGTGGCCTTGAGCTGGCGCTTGATATAACCGGCCTCGGTCAGGGTATAAACGCACTGCTCCTCAGCGATCAGATCCTCGATATCCACCTCGCCGGTCACGGTCTCGATCTCGGTGCGGCGGTCATCGCCGAAACGGCGCTTCATCTCCAGCAGCTCGCTCTTGACGATCTCGAGCACGCGGGCATCATCGGCCAGGATCTCTTCCCAATCCCGGATCTTGGCGTTCAGGGAGCCCAGCTCTTCCTCGATCTTCAGGATCTCCAGACCAGCCAGACGGCCCAGCTGCAGCTTGACGATGGCATCTGCCTGCGGGTCATCAAAGCCAAACTGCTCCATGATGGCAGCCTTGGCCTCGCTCATGCCGCCCTTGCAGGCACGGATGGTGGCGATCAGCTCATCCACAATGTCGGTGGCCTTCTTCAGGCCTTCCAGAATGTGGGCGCGTTCCCGGGCCTTTTTCAGGTCATACTGGGTGCGGCGGCGCACCACCTCGTCCTGGAACTCCACATACTTCTGGATCATCTGCTTCAGGGTCATCACCTTGGGCACCTTGTGGTCGATGGCCAGCATGATGACACCCAGGTATCCTGCAGCTGGGTGTACTGGTACAGCTGATTCAGGACGACCTGGGGGTTGCATCCTTGCGCACGTCAATGACGATGCGCATACCCTTGCGGTTGGTCTCATCGTTCAGGTCACTGATGCCCTCGATCCGCTTTTCCTTGACCAGGTCGGCAATGTCTCTAATCCGAGGCGTGCCTTGTTGACCATGTAGGGGATCTCGGTCACGATGATCTGGGCGCGGCCATTCTTCTTTTCCTCAATGGTGGCGCGGCCGCGCAGGGTGATCTTGCCGCGGCCGGTGGCGTAGGCGGCACGGATGCCGCTGCGGCCCATGATGATGCCGGCGGTGGGGAAATCGGGGCCCTTGATGTGTTCCATCAGGCCGGGCAGGTCGATGTCCGGGTCCTCGATATAGGCCACACAGCCGTCAATGACCTCACTCAGGTTGTGGGGCGGGATGTTGGTGGCCATACCAACGGCAATGCCCTGACTGCCGTTGACCAGCAGGTTCGGGAAACGGCAGGGCAGAACGCTGGGCTCCTTCTTGGTCTCATCAAAGTTGGGGTCCCAGTCGATGGTATCCTTGTCGATATCGGTCAGCATCTCCACGGCCATACGGCTCATGCGGGCCTCGGTGTAACGGTAAGCAGCCGGGGGGTCGCCGTCCACAGAACCAAAGTTACCCTGACCATCCACCAGCGGATAGCGCAGGGAGAAATCCTGTGCCAGACGGACCATGGCATCGTAAACGGATGCGTCGCCGTGGGGGTGGTAGGAGCCCAGCACCGCACCAACGGTGTCGGCGGATTTGCGGTATGCATGGCTGGGGTCGTTGCCGCGCTCGTGCATGGTATACAGGATGCGGCGGTGGACAGGCTTCGAGGCCGTCGCGCACATCGGGCAGGGCGCGGGACACGATGACTGACATGGAGTAGTCCAGGAACGCGGTCTCGATCTCCTTCTTGACATCGCGGATGATTCTTTTTGGTACCGCTGCCCGGTATCATCACATAATCTTCTTCCATTGTTTCCTCCAATTACACATCCAGCTTCGCGTACTGGGCGTTGGTCTCGATAAAGCGGCGGCGGGGCTCCACCTGGTCGCCCATCAGGATGGTAAAGGCTTCATCGGCCTTCTCGGCATCCTCAATGGTGATCTGAACGATAACGCGGTTATCGGGGTTCATGGTGGTCTCCCACAGCTGTTCGGGGTTCATCTCACCAAGGCCCTTATAGCGGTTGACCTTTGCGCCGGGCATCTCCTGCGAGAGGATGGCCATTTCCGCATCGTTGTAGGCGTACTTGATGGTGTTGCCCTTCTGCACCTTGAACAGGGGCGGCTGGGCGACATAGACATGGCCCTGCTCGATGAGGGGGCGCATATAGCGGAAGAAGAAGGTCAGCATCAGGGTGCAGATGTGAGAACCATCGACATCGGCATCGGCCATGATGAACACTTTATCATACCGCAGCTTGGAGATATCGAATTCCTCGCCGATGCCGCAGCCCAGAGCCAGCACAACGGGCATCAGCTTATCGTTGCCGTAGATGCGGTCCGCGCGGGCTTTTTCCACGTTCAGCATCTTGCCCCACAGGGGGAGGATGGCCTGAATGGCGGAGTCACGGCCCATCTTGGCGGAGCCGCCTGCAGAGTCACCCTCGACGATGAAGATCTCGGTGCGGGTGGGGTCTTTTTCACGGCAGTCGGCCAGTTTGCCGGGCATCCGGCTGGTCTCCAGCGTGCTCTTGCGGCGCACCAGCTCCCGGGCCTTTTTGGCGGCGGCGCGGGCACGGGCTGCCTGGGTGGCCTTTTCAAAAATGGCCTTTGCCACGCCGGGGTTCTCCTCAAAGAACTCCATCAGCTTGGTATACACCATGTTGGAAACAAGGGTGCGGATCTCGGTATTGCCCAGCTTTGCCTTGGTCTGGCCCTCGAACTCTGCCTCCTGCAGTTTGACGGAAATGACACAGATGAGGCCCTCGCGGACATCGGAGCCGGAAAGGTTCTCGTCCTTATCCTTCAGCAGGCCGTGGCTGCGGCCGTAATCATTGAACACACGGGTCAGGCTGGTGCGGAAGCCCTCTTCATGGGTGCCGCCGTCCGGGGTGTTGACGTTGTTGGCAAAGCTCAGCAGCAGCTCGTTATAGCTGGAATTATACTGCAGCGCGATCTCGGCCATGCCCCGCTCGGTCTGGCCCTTGAGGTAGATGACATTGGGGTGGAGCACCTCCAGATTGCGCTTTTCGCCCAGATAGGTGACAAAGCTCTTGATGCCGCCCTCATAGCACATGACCTCGGTGCGGTAGCAGGGGTCGCCCTCCTGTCCGTCCTCCAGAACGGGGGTGTAAAGCTCCCGCTCATCGGTCAGGGTGATCTTGACACCGGCGTTCAGGAAGCTCTCCTCGCGCAGGCGCTTTTCCAGCGTCTCGAAGTTATAGACGGTGGTGTCCTTGAACATCTCGGGGTCGGGCTTGAAGGTGACGCGGGTACCGGTGACCCCCTCGGCCACCGTGCCCAGACACTTCAGGGGGCCGTCCGGGTCGCCGCGGCGGAAAGTCTGCTCGTATTCATGGCCGTCGCGGCGGACATTGACCCTCAGCCACTCAGAACAGGCGTTGACTACGGATGCGCCGACACCGTGCAGACCGCCGGCCACCTTGTAGCCGGAGTTCTCGCCGCCAAACTTACCGCCTGCATGCAGGATGGTATAAACGACGGTGACGGCGGGCAGACCGGTATCGGCCTGGATATCCACGGGGATACCGCGGCCGTTGTCGGTGACCTGAATGATGTTATCCTTTAAGATCTTGACCTCAATGTGGTTGCAGTAGCCGGCCAGCGCTTCATCAATGGCGTTGTCCACGATCTCGTAGACCAGATGATGCAGGCCCCGCTCACCGGTGGAGCCGATATACATGCCGGGACGCTTGCGCACGGCCTCCAGACCCTTCAGGACCTGGATCTCGCTGGCATTATACTCATGGTCGGTCGCGGTTTCCACATTGGTGCTGGTGATGATTTCCTCTGCCATATCCTTTCTCCCTTTACTTGATATTTTTTCAATCGATTGGATCGTTGTTGATTTTTTCAGAACGACATTTCGGTGCGCCGCTTCATGGCCGCGCTGGACAGCTCCGAAAGATAAACGGTGTCCACGGGGGCATCGGCCAGAACATAACACTGGGGCAGGTCATCCGAAAGGCTGACCACGGCCCCATTCTTCTGGGCATAGTTGAGAAATTCCCGCCCCCGGGGGGAGACGGTGGTGGTCTCCAGATTGAAGATGCCGATGATATCACGGTCATTCAGGACATAGTCCCGGCCCAGATGGATATACATTGCGTATATTCTCCCGCAGATGCAGACTGCATATTCTGTCGCATTTTCCGCGTTTCATGCAATGCAGTGATGCAACATTTCTCCATTTCAGATTTTACTCAGGACACCGCCGTTCATGCGGTAGACCTCGCCATCCGTTTTCAGGAAGGCCGTATCGTCACAGCTGGTGACGAAGGTCTGCTTTTCCCGCATCCGGGTCAGCAGATACTGCTTGCGGCCATCATCCAGCTCACTGAGCACGTCGTCCAGCAAGAGGACGGGGTGCTCGCCTGTGATGGCGGCAGCGGCGGCGGCTTCGGCCATTTTCAGGCTGAGCACCACACTGCGCTGCTGCCCCTGGCTGGCAAACACTCTGGCGGGCTGGCCGTCCAGCAGCAGCTCCAGATCTTCCCGGTGGGGGCCGCACAGGCTCTGCCCGGCCCGGACTTCCTCATTCTGGCGGGCTTTGAGCAGAGCCGCCAGACCGCCGGGCTCAAACTGAGCGGCATACCGCAGCTCCATCCGCTCCGCCCCATGGGAAAGCTCCTCGTAATTGGCGCAGGCCAGCGGGGCCAGACGTTCCAGGTAGGCCCGCCGCCGCTGCTGGATGGCTTCCCCCTGCGCGGCAAGCTCGGTGTTCAGCACCTCGAGCAGGGCCATTTTTTCGGCGTAGGGACGTTCCTGCCCGGCAGGGGAGCGGCGCAGCAGCGCGTTTTTCTGCTGCAGGGCCCGCAGATAGCGGCGGTACACAGTCAGGTAGCCGGGGTAGAGCTGGCAGAGGGCGGCATCCAGAAATTTGCGCCGCCCCTCGGGTGCTCCCTTGACCAGACTCAGGTGGCCGGGGTCGAACACGACCGCCGGAAAACTGCCGGCCAGCCCTGCCGCCCGCCTGGGTGCTGCCCCGTTCACCGAGGCGTACCGCCCGGGCCGCTGGGAATCCGGGGTACCCACCGTCAGCCGGACACGGTTCGGCTCGTCAGGCTCCTGTTCCTCCTGCTGTGCCCGGAGCGTGGAGGCTTCCAGCACGGCAAAAGGCTCACCCCGCCGCACCAGCTCTGCATCCTTGCCGCCCCGGAAGCTCTTGCCGCCGGTCAGCAGCCAGATGGCCTCCAGCAGGTTGGTCTTGCCCTGGCCGTTGTTGCCGCAGATCACGGTCAGCTCCCGGCCCGGGGTCAGGCTTGCCGATGCAATATTGCGGTAATTCGTTACTTCTAAGGAAAGCAGGCGCATGGTTTACTGGCCCTGTCCCACTTCCACGGTCTGGCCGTCCAGCTCGACGACATCCCCGGCGCGGCACTTTTTGCCCCGCATGGTACAGACCTCACCGTTCACCTTGACAGCACCGCCCTGCACCAGCTCCTTGGCTTCGCCGCCGGTCTCACACAGGCCCGCATATTTCAGCAGGGCATCCAGCTTGATAAATTCCGTATGGATGAGAATTTTTTGCTATTTTTATGCCTCTCAATCATTCTTGAAGCGGACAGGCAGGACCAGATACAAAAAGTCGCTGCCCTCGGTAGGCAGGACCTTGACCGGGCTCAGCGGGCCGCTGATCTCCAGCTTGACCTGCTCGGTGCGGGCGTTGCGCAGGGCATCCAGCAGATAGCGGTTGTTGAAACCGATCTCCACCTCATCGCCCTCGCACTGCGCGTTGAATTCATCCACCACGCGGCCCAGATTGGTCTGGCAGCGGACCACCACTTTACCCTCTGTAAAACTGATGCGGAGGGGATTTTTTAAACGCTCTGTAATGATCAGGGAGGCGCGCTCGATGGTCTCGATGAACTCCTTGGTGTCCAGAACCACGCTGGTGCGGCTGCCATTGGGGATCACGTTGTGGTAGTTGAGGAACTCGCCCTCGATCAGGCGGCTCATGATGGTGTAACCGGCAGTGGTGAACACCACGTAGCGGCGGTTTGCGGAGATGTGCACGGTCTCCTCGTCGTCGTTGGCCAGCAGGTGGGAGACCTCGTTCATGGTCTTGCTGGGTACGATAATGCGGATCTCCTTTATGGCTTCCACCGGCCGCTCCACAATGGCCAGACGGTAGCCGTCCAGCGCAACAACGGTCAGCTTATCCGGCGAGATCTCAAATAATTCACCGGTATGCGCAGGTTTTTCTCATCCTGACTGACGGCGTACAGGGTGCGCTCGATCATATCACGGAGCACGCCGGTCTTGATGTTCAGGGTCTCCTCGGCCCCGGTGTTGGGCAGCTCGGGGAAATCGGTGGGGTTCATGGACTGGATCTCGAACTGTGCCACACCGCTTTGGATGGTGGTTTTTCCGTTTTCGGCAGATTGGATGTTGATCTGGCCGGAAGGCATCCGGCTGACCATGCTGCTGAGCAGCTTGGCGTTCAGCACTACCTCGCCGGGTTCCTTGACATTGGCATCAATGGTGGTCACGATGCCCATTTCCAGGTCGTAGCCGGTCAGGGTGAGCTGGAAGCCTTCGGCTTTCAGCAGGATACCCTCCAGCACAGGGATGGTGGAGCGCAGGGTAACAGCTTTGGAAACGCCGTCAATGGCTGCACTCAGCAGGGTCTTATCGCAGATGATGTTCAATTGCGCGTCTCTCCTTATTTTGGATTCAAGTTTTGAGGTTCTTTCTCCCATAAAACAGGAACAAAACCTCCAAATCTATATTGAACTTGTTGTAGTATTCGTAGTAGGGGCTGGGGAAGATGTGGAAAAGTCGGAAAATGTGTGGAATGGTGCGGCTCCGTGGTTTTCCCCCGGATTGTGAATGCAGTGTGAAAGGCTTGTGGAAAGGGCTGGAGCTGCTTTTCTTTCCACGGCGGGTGTGCAAAACAGAAGTTGAATGTTGAAAACTCGGTGGAAAGAGTGGAGAACTTTGTCGTCTGAACACAATATCTTGTTCTGTTTTCCCGGATTCCCCTGCATTTCTCCCCATATTTGGGGTTTTATCCCCTGTGAGAGTATGACTTTTACCCCTGTTTTTCCGTCAGGCCTTGACGTTCTTGATGATGTCGCTGACGGTTTCGCGCAGGTGCTGGTCATTCTTCATGTCCCGCTCCATGGTCTTGAGGGAGTAGACGATGGTGGAGTGGTCGCGGCCCGAGAACTCCCGGCCGATCTCCTCCATACTCATGCCGGTGACTTCGCGCAGGATATAGATCGCCACGCGGCGGGCGGATGCAACGTTGGCGTTCCGCTTGGTGCCCCGGATGTCGGCAGGGGAGACGTTGAAGGTGCGGGAGACCTCGCCCACGATCTTCTCGATGGTCACGGGCACGGGCTGGGTCTCGTTGAGGATGTCCTTGATGGCATTCTGTGCCACGCTGATGACAGGCTGGATGCCCTCCAGCATGTAGTAGGCGTTCAGCTTTTTCACTGCGCCCTCCAGCTGGCGGATGTTGTTTTTCAGGTGGTTGGCGATGAATTCAGCCACGTCCTCGGGCAGATCCAGGTGGAGCAGCTCGGCCTTGCGCTTGACGATGGCCACGCGGGTCTCGAAATCAGGCGGCTGGACATCGGCGGTCAGGCCCCACTCAAAGCGGGTGCGCAGGCGCTCTTCCAGGCTCTTGATCTCCTTGGCCGGGCGATCAGAGGCGATCACGATCTGCTTGTGGGCATCGTGCGAGGGAGTTGAAGGTGTAGGAAAAACTCCTCCTGAGTACTTTCCTTTCCTATGATGAACTGGATATCATCAATCATGAGCACATCTACAGTCCTGTATTTGTCACGAAACTTTGTCATGGCGGAAGAATTACCGTTACGGATAGATTCGATAACCTCGTTGGTAAACTCTTCAGAAGTAACGTAAAGCACCTTGGTATCAGGATTCTGGTCAATGATGAAATGACCTATTGAATGCATAAGATGAGTCTTGCCAAGTCCCGGACCACCATATATATATAGCGGATTGTATGCTTCACCCGGGCTTTCTGCCACTGCAAGAGAAGCAGAATGGGCAAACCTGTTATTATTACCTACGACAAAGGTGTCAAATGTATAGTTAGGGTTTAAGTTTGAGTGATCCCCCTTTACAGGAGTCTGTGGCTCAAGCTGAGGGGTATCGTTGTTTTTAAACTTAAGGCTCTGTGCCTGATCCGGTAAAATAAACTGGATATCATACTCGATACCTGTCACCTCACCTATAGCTACCTTAAGAGGAAGATAATATTTTTTGTTGATATAGCTGAGCCCCATCTGCTCAGACGGAACGAGAATATACAGTGTATTGCCGTCTATGGCGAACACCTCAAGCGGTTTTATCCACGTATTAAAGGAAACGTCTGTCAGACCATGCTCTTCCTTGACCATCTGTAGTATTTCATTCCACTTTTCCATTACTTTATCCATCAAAGTTCTCCATTATTTAACATATAAAGAGTATATTATGGGAATGTTCTCCACAATCCCATACATACTATATAGTACACTATTTTTGGCATTTAGGCAATGTAAAAAGATTTACAAAAATACTTTATTCACATTTTTCAACCACAATTATACAAAGTTACCAACATGTTATTCACATATTGTGGATAACTTTTTGATATCTTGATAACTTTCCACAATATGTTGGTCGCAATAGGTGGTTTATATCAAAATGTAGACGGTTATCAAGAATTATTATATATATAGAAGAAACTCGTTTTCCACATTTTTATTGTGGAATGTAAACC
>ENA-OQIU01000183-OQIU01000183.1-human-gut-metagenome-genome-assembly--contig:-NODE-183-length-12316-cov-2.357453_pt1 | contig 12316 bp, 14 predicted proteins | sample MGYA00242590_ERZ504755 | MGnify/ENA primary metagenome ERZ504755 (study PRJEB26092, sample SAMD00036359) | human gut metagenome | host: Homo sapiens | study: EMG produced TPA metagenomics assembly of...
ACACTGAGTCTCAATCATTGCCTCTGGAAGATCCATCTTTGACTTATCGATAATCTTCTGGATAGCCTCATCCTCTTTAGTCTTCTTAGCTTCTGTCTCTTTCTTCTCTGTGAGGTCTTTTTGATTTCCTCTTTGTACTCAGCTAATGTATCAACACCTGCTGCATCCTGTGCAAACTCATCATCAAGCTCAGGAAGCTCCTTAGCCTTGATCTCGTTGATCTTAACCTTGAATGTAGCCGGCTTTCCTGCAAGGTCTGCTGCCTGATACTTCTCAGGGAATGTTACATTGACCTCAACCTCATCGCCTGTGTTCTTTCCTACTAACTGATCCTCGAATGTATCGATGAATGTGTGTGAACCGATCTCTAATGGATGATTCTCACCTTTTCCACCCTCGAAAGCTACTCCGTCAACAAATCCCTCAAAGTCGATAACTGCTGTATCTCCCTCTGCTACAGGACGATCTGTAACTGTAACTGTTCTTGCATTTTTGTTTCTCTGGTTCTCAAGCTCAGCGTCAACCTCTTCATCAGAAACTGATGTGTCGATCTTTGTAACTGTAACGCCCATGTACTTACCAAGAGTAACCTCAGGTCTTACAGCAACCTCTGCTGTGTAGATGAAAGGCTGTCCCTTCTCAATCTGAGTAACCTCAACTGTTGGGCGTAGAAACAATGTCAACACCGCTCTCGTCAACCGCACCTGCGTATGTCTGCTGCATAAGAATGTTTGCTGCATCCTCGTAGAACACACCTGCTCCATACATTTTCTCAATCATAGCTCTTGGCACTTTTCCTTTACGGAATCCAGGTACACTAATCTGTTTCTTCTGCTTCTGATATGCAGAATCCAATGCTTTCTCTAATTCCTCAGCTGCTACCTCAATAGTAAGCTTCGCCATATTATGCTCTAAATTCTCAACCTGTACACTCATGTCAATCGTTATCCTCCTTAAAAATATATATGAATGGTATGTACATCAAATGTAATGTGGGCATGCTTTATAAACTGCTAAGCCCAGTCATTGGATGATTATAACACAACAAATCCACTATTTCCAGTGTTTTTTACATTAAATTTGCTTTTGTGTATAATTCCATAAATTGTCAGCAATACCAAAACATATTTTTGTCATTTTTACGGCATAATATTTCCATACACATACAGCTTGTGTATAACGTTTTAAAAGGAGGTATTGCATTATGGCAGCATCAAGTAGTAAAAAGGCTTCTGTACCGGAGGCAAAAGAGGCTATGAGCCGTTTCAAGGAAGAGGTTGCTTCAGAGCTTGGAGTCCCTTTAAAAGAGGGCTACAACGGTGACCTTACTTCTAAACAGGCCGGTTCAATCGGTGGCGAGATGGTCAAGCAGATGATCATGAAGCAGGAGCAGCAGATGAAATAAGCTCTGCAATAGCAGGCTTCAAATGTACGCTTCAAATGCAAGCATAAAAAGAGGCCGCGCACCATGGGGTTGGTGTGTGACCTCTTTTGTTATAATACTAATGATATGAGGGTCAAAAGGTATTTTGCCCCTCATTTATGATTAATCTGATTATTTGCTGAACGTTGTATTAGTATACCAGCCCCTGTCGAATATGCTCTACTGTAGCATCGTCTGTGAAGTATCTGACAAGCTCGAGTGCAAACGCAATAGCTGTTCCCATTCCACGACTTGTAATCACATTGCCATCCACAACTACAGGCTGCTCAAGCCACTGTGCACCGAGCAGCTTTTCCTCAAAGCCCGGATGACAGGTAGCTTTTTTGCCCTCAAGTATATGATTCTCACCGAGCACGCTAGGCGCTGCACATATCGCTGCAACAAGTTTTCCCTCAGCGGCAAATCTCTTAATTGTCTTTACTACGGTCTCATCTGCACCAAGGTTTAATGTACCCGGCATGCCTCCCGGCAGTACGATTGCATCGTAGCTGTCAAAATCAGCCTGTGCCTTTGTGGTATCTGTCTTAAATGTCACCTGATGAGAGCTTGTCACCTCGGCTTTTTCCGTGATTGATATGGTTTCAATCTCCAGCTTTGCTCTTCTAACTATATCGACTACTGTAAGTCCTTCAATCTCCTCACAGCCGTCTGCCATAAAAATTCCTACTTTAATCATATTTTTCTCCTTTATTTTTCTTTGATAATACTATGATACCTTTTGCCCCTTTAATCATACTATAAAAAGCTGCGGTTCGTCCTTGAATTTTTAAATACCGGTCATTATAATCATATATAAATGATATGAGGGTAAAACAAAAATATAAACCGTAACTATAAATCTACCAGTAACCTGAAAGGATATACCATGGAAATCGAAAGAAAATACTTACTTAAACAGCTTCCTTCCAATTTAGACAGCTACGCGAGCAAAAAAATCGCCCAGGGCTATCTGTGCACTTCGCCTGTTGTCAGAGTCAGACGCTCAAATGACAGCTATTATATGACATACAAGGGAGCCGGTCTTATGGTGCGCGAGGAGTACAATCTTCCTCTCACAAAAGAAGCATACGACCATCTTGTCCAAAAGATTGACGGTCGTCTCATCGAAAAGACACGCTATCTCATACCTCTTGATGGTGGTCTGACCGCAGAGCTTGATGTATTTGAGGGTGATCTGGCTCCTCTTACACTTGTGGAGGTTGAATTCGACTCTGTCGACGCAGCAAATGAATTCACAGCGCCTGACTGGTTTGGCGAGGATGTCACTGAATCCGGCAAATATCACAACAGCTATCTGAGCCGATTGGAAAATTCATAGTACTGCCTGGTCTTTATCGTATTCTTTAAATCATCATACCGCTTTTGCAATGGGCCCTCAGGAACTACAACATCCATAACCACCGCTATGTCATCTATAAGGCGGTCGGTTATGATATCCCTCATTGAAATAAGTATATTGTACTTCTCTTCAAAGGTATCCGCATCAAGAAACTCCAGCAAACGCGGATCCGGTGCCTGGCCTTCATCTGCATCCGGTGCCGGCTCATAACATGCCTGTGTCTGAACACTCACAGCTTCAGGTGCATTAGCTGCAATCTCATTAGTGTTGGAAGAGATACTCTTTCCCGACATATCCTCCGGCTTATCCTTAAATGTGATCTTCTCAAATCTGTATTTCTGCTTCACATCAGGATATTTCTCATGGTCCACCTCGCTTACAAACATGTCGAGTGGTCTGGCGTATATCCCAAAATCATCATATAAAGCCTGATAAATCACAAGCTTTTCCCCTGTCTCTGAATGTGTTGCCACTGTAACTATCTGATACAGCTTATTCTTAAAGTGCCTGTAAAGCTCTCCGGGCTTTGGTGTTCTGTCCATCATTTCTGCCTCTTTTCCTATTATTTAAAAGTTGTTAATCATGTCTAAGCCTTCTCCAAGGAAATCTCTCTCAAACTCCAGATTGCCGCTGTATCCCATGGCAATCAGATCCTCAACACTGCCAAACATGCTCTGTGTCTCAGCCTCTATAATCTTTGCACCGTCTGCCGCTTTGGTATGCAGTGTCTGGCAGTTTCTTGAGTGCTCCTGCGTCATCCTCTGCTGTGCCTCGCTATGTCCGTGCATAGTCTCAAGCTCTTTTTGTGTCGTATCATCCGCAAAGCGTGCGTTATTTTTCACGGCCCTCTGCACTATATCCGGATTGCTCTGCTGCGGTCTCTGCTGTGGCTGTACTCTCTGCTGCATCTGTGGTCTCTGTGGCTTCTGTACTCTCTGCTTCATCTGTGGCTGTGGTTTCTGCTGATATGTCTGGTTCAATGCATTCATACCCGACTGAACTGTATTCTGCATGCTGTTCCATATCTGCTGCATCTGCTTCTGCTGCGGTCTCGGTTTGTTTGGCTGCGTATTTTTGCTGCCTGCGCTCTTTGATTTTTGTTAATGTAAAAAACAGCTCCTAAGATAATTGCCCAAATTATAACATCCATATTCTGCTCCTTTATCAATCTGCATTTTCTATGTCAATCCCTGAATATCCTGCACATATCGCGCAGTATGTATTCTGCTGTCTGTTCCGGCTCCCATTGCTTTGTAACACCCACAAGCAGCGGATTAAGCTCCGACAGTATCCTTGCCGTGCGCCGGTCTGTCGTGCCCTCATACTTATCATTTATGGCCTCAGCCTGCTTCACACATGCCTCAAGCTGCTTTAATATATCCTTCCAGAACTCCTCGTAATATATCTCATGCACTCTCTTAGTCTTTTGTGTGAAATTTAGCTCTGCAAGCTCTTTGTTGCTGTGCCCCAGATAGAAATATGACAGAGCAAACAAATCAGGCTTTTTCCTTTCAAGCCCCTCATTTGTCAGGTGTATCAGATTCTCTATCTCACTCTGTAAAATGATACCGTTGTCAAAGGATGACAGATATCTCTCCCCCTGCTTTACAACAGAGTCCAGAGTCGTGTGAAAATCCGTGTCCACCTTGCTGATTAAAAATTCATCGTCAAAAATGCCGCTTTTCGCTTTGCAAGCCTTTATCAGCTCTCCAAAGTGCTTCCAGTCGGTTCCTGTGAGCTCACGATACCCAATAACTTGCTGCTCAAGCTCCTTTAAATCTGAAAGCAGGCTGCTTAAACCTGTCTTCACGCCATAATAGCGCTTTGCAACACCGGAGGAATTCTTTTTGGTTTTGACATACAGCTTAAGCCAGCTGTTGACCACTGTCATGTCGGCACCTGCCGTATCCATCGCTGTCTTAAATTTCTTTTCCGTATCACTTAGTCCTAAAATCATCACACACCCTCAAACATCATTCTAAAACTATATAATAACAATTCTACACCATTATCATATTTTTTTAAAGAGCCTTTTTTCTCTCTGAAAAGCCCACTTTAAACGCAAAAAAGGAAGCCATACAATAACTGTATGACTTCCTGTATACACTGCATGTTATTCGCATCGTCGTGCGAATGGCACGAATGGCTTTGTTATGATAGCAAAATCAGATTAACGACCGAACTGCATATCGTTGTTACCTGATTTTGTTGTGAACATCTCAAGCATGTTGATTGGATCGTTGTAATCCATAAGCCATCCCTCACGGGCGAAATCAAACTGTCCGTCCTTACGGCTGTTAAGGAATACGTTCCACTCCTGCTGCTCAACCTTTAAGTTGATACCTACCTTTGAAAGATCAGCCTGAATAGCCTCACCAATCTTTACATTTGACTCTGAGTTGTTTACAAGGTATGTGAACTCGACAGTCTGGTTTACCTGGCCTGTGCTCTCATCTAATAATCCGATAGAAGCAAGAAGCTCTTTAGCCTCCTCAAAGTTCTTATCGTAATCTGTGCCGTAGTAATCTTTGTTCTTGAACTCGCCACCGTTACCATCTGTAACACCCTCTGGGATAAATGTTGTGGCAATCTTCTGTCCGCCCTGGGCGATTGTATCGATAATGTACTGACGATCGATAAGAAGACAGATTGCTTTTCTGAATACCTTAGCCTGGTCAGCATCTAATCCAAGTTCTGAGTAGAGCTTAGAGTTAATGTTGAAGCCTACGTAGTATGTTCCAAGGTTGTCTACTGTGTAGAATTCGCTTGTCTTCTTAGCTGCCTCAATCTCTGCTGTAGGAATTGAATCAATAAAATCAAGGTCACCGTTCTGGTAAGCTGTGTAAGCTGAAACATCATCAGATGTAAGCATTACGTTCATCTCATCAACTGTTACATTGTCAGCATCCCAGTAGTTAGGATTCTTAACATATGTCATGCTTGAATCATGCTTCCACTCCTTGAGTGTGAATGCACCGTTTGTAACAAACTTGTCGCTTGCATCGTTTGCCCAGTCATCATTTCCCTCTACTGACTTCTGGTTTACAGGGAAGAAGAATGGGAATGCACATAAGTCAAGGAAGTATGGTGTAACTGCCTTAAGCTTGACTGTAAGAGTCTTTCCATCATCAGAAGCAACTACATCATCAGCAGCAAGCCCCTTTGTATCATCATATCCTGCGAATACTGCGCAAAGGTAGCTGTAATCTGCAGCTGTCTTAGGATCTGCAGCTCTCCTCCAAGACCACTCGAAATCCTTTGCAGTAAGCTCATCACCATTTGACCACTTAAGACCGTCACGCATTGTGAATGTGTATGTGAGGCCATCCTCAGAAACCTCATAGCTCTCTGCACATGCAGGCTCAAGCTTGCCCTCAGCGTTGTAACGCATAAGACCCTCAAAGCTGTTTACTGCAAGACATCCGCCGTCAACAGTACTGTTTAATGCAGGATCGATATGATCAGGCTCTGATGCCATGAAGATGTTTAACTTTCCGGCATTCTTTGTGTTCTTTGCATTGTAGAAGTATTTCATACCCTCTACTGTTGAGTATACGTCTGTGACATAATCCTTGAGCATATACTGGTCATTGTAGTAGTAAAGTGGAATAACACACCATGTATCCATAAGCATATCCTCTGCCTGGTGCATCATCTCTGCACGCTTTGCAAGATCTGCTTCTGTACGGATAGATTCTACTAACTCATCATAGCTTGTCCAGTCTACGGCTGTTGATACAGCAGTATCAGAAGTGTCGTTAGTAGTTGTTTTGTTGTTGCTCTTGCTTCCACAAGCAGTCATGCCAAGTGCCATAGCTGCAACAAGAGTAAGTGCTACTAATCTCTTTTTCATCTTTCTTCCTCCTATTAATTAATATGAAAAATAAATTTATGTTAGAACCGGCACATGTGGCTTAAGCTATATGCCGGTAAAAACCTTATATTAGCGGTTGAAGCATGCAACCATATGTCCGTTTCCTCTGTCTGTAAGCTCCGGACGTGCTGCTGCACACTGTTCTGTCGCATATTTACAACGTGAACGGAACGGACAGCCGCTAGGCATGCGAAGAGGTGAAGGAACATCTCCCTCAAGCACGATTCGCTTGCTGTGTCTGGCAGTCTCAGGATCCGGAATCGGAACCGCTGAAAGCAGCGACTGTGTGTACGGATGAATTGGATTGTCCATCAGCTCATCAGCATCTGCAAGCTCCATCATATGACCTAAGTACATAACAGCTATTCTATCAGAGATATGCTGCACTACAAGCAGATCATGCGCTATAAACAGATATGATAACCCTCTCTCCTTCTGCAGATCCTCAAACATGTTGACTACCTGGGCCTGAATTGAAACATCAAGTGCCGATACCGGCTCATCACATACGATAAACTTCGGATCTACTGCAAGCGCTCTTGCTATTCCGATACGCTGTCTCTGTCCACCCGAAAACTCATGTGCATAACGTGTGGCATGGTCTGCATTTAGTCCGACTGTCTCCATGAGATCCATAATCATCTCATGGCGCTCTTTCTTGCTACTGTAAAGCTTGTGCACATCGAGAGGCTCTCCGATGATATCCTCAACCGTCATACGAGGGTTGAGTGATGAATACGGATCCTGGAATACCATCTGCATCTGCTTACGGTAAGGATGCATATTCACATCTATCTTCTTCTCACTGTCAAACAAAACATTGCCGTCGAACTCAATGCGTCCTGCTGTAGGCTGGTACAGACGTAAAAGAGTACGTCCTACGGTTGTCTTTCCACAGCCTGACTCGCCAACAAGTCCAAGCGTCTCACCCGGCTTTATGGCAAATGACACATCATCGACTGCCTTTAACTCCATCTTTTTAAATCCGTCATGAACAGGGAAATACTGCTTCAAATGGTCTACCTTGAGCAGGTACTCGTTGTTATTTGTTTCATTACTCATTTGATTTTCCCTCCTCCATCATATTCTTAATATTCATCCAGCATGATGCGAGATGATCCTCTCCAACCCAGATTTCCTCCGGCTTTTCGGTGAGACATATCTTCATAGCGGCATCACAGCGAGGGCAGAATGCACAGCCCTCTGGCATGTTGAGCATATTGATTGGTGTGCCTCCGATAGGAACAAGCCTGGTTTTTGAATTGGTCTTTGTAGGGATTGAACGAAGCAGTCCCTTTGTGTACTCATGCGCCGGGCTGTAGAATATGGCATCTGCTGTTCCTCTCTCACACACACGGCCGCCGTACATAACTATGATCTCGTCACACATTGAAGCAATGACACCCAGATCATGTGTAACCATGATGATTGCCATGCCGAGCTTTTCCTGCAGTGACTGCATAAGCTCAAGAATCTGTGCCTGGATAGTCACATCAAGAGCTGTTGTCGGCTCATCTGCGATAAGGATATCCGGCTCACAGGCTAATGCCATAGCTATCATGACACGCTGTCTCATACCACCGGAAAGCTCATGAGGGTACTGATTTACACGCTTCTCAGGCTCATTTACTCCTACAAGTGTGAGCATCTCTATAGCACGCTCTTTTTGCTTCCTTCTTTGTACGGTCTGTGTGAAGAAGCACTGCCTCTCAAGCTGGTAGCCTACCGTAAATACCGGATTAAGCGATGTCATAGGATCCTGGAAAATGATTGAACAGCATTTTCCTCTGAAATCTGCCATTTTCTTTTTGTTGAATTTGGTGATATCCTCACCCTTATATTTTACTGAGCCGCCTGTGATGGCACCATTCTCAGCAAGAATCTGCATGATTGAATATGCTGTAACTGACTTTCCTGAGCCTGACTCTCCTACGATTCCAAGAGTCTTTCCCGGCTCAAGCTTAAAGCTGACACCGTTTACAGCTGATACGTCTCCGTTATCGGTCTTGAAGGTAGTGTGCAGATCAGATACTTCAAGAACAAACTTATTATCTTCCATCTTACTCACTCCTTACTATTTCGATAATTTAGGGTCAAATGCATCTCTTAAGCCGTCGCCGATAAGATTCAATGTAAGAACAATGATACAAATCGTGAGCGCCGGAAAAATAAGACGCAATGGGTAGCTCTGGAGTCCGCCACGCGCTGTATTTGCCAACGAACCAAGTGAAGGCATAGGAGCCGAAACACCAAGTCCGATAAATGACAGATAACTCTCAGTAAAGATGGCTGATGGTATCTGAAGCGCTGTAGTAATGATGATTACAGACAGACAGTTCGGTAAAATGTGTTTTCTGATAGTGCGGGCTGATGATGTTCCGATACACTTTGCTGCGAGAATGTACTCATTCTGCTTGATGGTAAGAATCTGACCTCTTATAAGTCTTGCCATTCCTACCCAGTAAAGCAATCCAAACACTATGAAAAAGTGCAATCATGTTGACACCTAGCTTTGAAAGCACTGTACCCTTTATTACAGGTGTTAGCACCTCATTTAATACAACTGCGAGTAAAATGATGAGCAGCATATCCGGCAATGAATAAATGATATCTACTATTCTCATCATAACCATATCTACCTTGCCACCGCAGAAGCCTGATACGGAACCGTAAATGATACCGATTATAAGCACAAGCAGTGATGCAAACACACCTACTCCCAGTGATACACGAGCTCCGTAAACAACACGGATAAAATAGTCTCTTCCGAGCTCATCTGTGCCAAAAATGTGCGGGAACAGCTTCTCACCTGCATCAATCTGTGCCTGCTCAGCATCGCTGTACTGGAAAGGTCCTAAGTTCTGTGCACCCTTAACGATATCTGCATAGCCGTAAGGCACAATCTTTGGTGCCAGAAGAATAACCAAAATAAGTAAAACCAAAACTATAATAGAACCCATAGCCAGTGGATTTTTGCGGAGTCTCTTAAGACCATCCTTCAAGAAGGTAGTTGACTCACCCATAACCTCCTGCTGGCGTTTTTCTTCATCTGATGCCTTGGCAAAATCCTTCATATCGAACTTGCTAAGGTCAATCTGTGTGGAGAAAGGAGCTCTCTTCATATTATCTTTCATCTTTATCTCTCCTTAATCAAGCTTAATACGTGGATCAATCACTTTGTATACAATATCTGTAATGAGGTTCGCGCCTACCATGATGACAGCTAGGAAAAGCGTTGTAGCCATAATCATTGTGTAATCACGGTTTGTGATACAGCTTACGAACTTGGAACCGAGTCCTCCGATATTGAAAATACTCTCAATAACCATTGAACCTGTGAGGATACCACCAATCATAGGTCCCACATATGTGATGACCGGAATGAGCGCATTACGAAGCGCATGTACAAATATAATCTTGTACTGATGTACACCCTTGGCCTTTGCCGTACGGATGTAATCCTGTCCGAGTGCATCAAGCATTGAAGTCTTTGTAAGTCTTGTAATATATGCCATCGGTGAAAGTGACAGTGACAGCACCGGAAGTAATATCATGTTGCTTCCTGAGCTGAAGGCCTGCACCACACCAAGCTTTATACAGAAGAAATAAAGTAATAACGTAGCGATGACAAATGACGGCATCGACGTAATCAGTGTGACGAAGAATACTATAACTCGATCCGGCCACCTGTTTCGCATCAGCGCTGCTATCGAACCGAGCACCACTCCGAATACTATCGCAGTGAGCGCCGCTAAAAGTCCAAGCTTCGCTGAAATCGGGAAACTCTCCCCAATGATATCTGAGATCGGACGGTCTGTCTTAAGACTAACACCGAAATCTCCGTGCAGCACGCCTGCCATGTAGTTCTTGTACTGGACTATAAGTGGCTGATCCAGTCCGTAGCGTGCCTCAAGCTCTTTCATTACCGCCGGACTCTTTGCCTTCTCCGAATTGAATGGACCACCCGGAATTGCATTCATGGCAAAGAATGTAATAAGACTGATAATGAAGATTGTAAAAATCGCGAGAATAACTCTCTTTACAATGTACTTACCCATATTTTTCTCTCCCTCTTGGATTTGTATCGATAATGCATTATTTTATTTTTTAAAGTCATTATCACTGCACCACGTCAAAGTATTTTGTCTAATACGCAAAAAAGTGCGAATGACGTCATTGTCATTACACACTCCCTAATCTTGCTGTCTGATACAACTGTCGTTCTGACGCGAACAATTCTTTTTTATTATACACAGAAATCATACTTTGTCAATTGGATATATTTTCCTATATTATTTTCATTTTTGCATAAAAATTAGTCATTTTTTTATAATACTCATTAATAAGGGGAATTTATGTAGCTTATAAGCATTATTTATACATTTTTATTCATTTTTATTTCGCATTAAAATATTAATTTTTAGTGTATGATTACTTTGAATTGTTAAGTACCGGCGTTATTCTGGCATTAAACGGATATTTGGTGTATAATTACATATCATTATATATCAAGGAGCCGCCTATGCTTACATACGACGATGCACTCAATCTCAACTACTATAAAAAAACAACCTTTACCGGCTGGATGAACGGCATGCGCTTTCTCATAAAGCGTGAGGAGCCTGTCCTTAAGGAAGCCACCGAGGATACACCCGAGGAAAAGGGTGAGCCAATATTTCATGCATGGATATGGCCGGGGCCGTATATTTTTGACCTGACTGACGACAGCAAAAAGACTGACAATACCTTTCCATTTACAGATGACGGAAAAAACAGTGTGTAGACTGGATTAATGAGGTCATTAGTGCACACTCAAACGATTATCCGAAAAATAAAACAGATGGAGAAAACCCGCTTTCGTAATGGCGCTTTCGTAATGTGATAGATAATGTTGACACATCTGAAACAAAATGATATACTATCAAAGTGTTTGCGGGCATGGCGGAATTGGCAGACGCGCTAGATTTAGGTTCTAGTGGGAGACCGTGCAGGTTCAAGTCCTGTTGCCCGTACTATTTACAAGGGTTTCAGAGGTTTTTATTACTTCTGAAATTCTTATTTTTTTATCATTTTTCCTATACGAAAGGATACCACAATGCAGGCTTACAAGGATTTAGTAAAAGCACTTCCCGGCTTAAAAGAGGATATGCCACGCGCATTTTACATGCTCGCAGAGCTCTTTGATTACGGTTCATTTGATATATGCAGAAGTGATGACAAATATATAATCCCATATATCATGAATGATGCGGTGGAATGCTACCTGACTTTGGAAAATGCAGTGTTAAAGGGCGATTATCATAGCGAGGAAGAAATCATTTTGGCATCGTTGGTTTTAGGAAGTGAAAAAGGTTATGGACTCATTCTGCACCAGCAGGACAATGTGATCACACTCTGGTTTGATAATTTGCATGTGCATGAGGCATGCTTTAAATACCATGAAATAGGACATTTCTGGGTAAAGGGACAGGAACAGTGGCGCATGCTCGTATATATGGTAGGAACAATCGCAGACAAGTATATGTACATGGGAAAGGAATACTGCAACGAGACAGAATGTTTTATCCAGAGCCTTATTTACTTTGCACCATTTCGCAGATGGACACCGGTACCCGGCGATTTGATGGAGTATCATTTTCCGGCGCGTGTAGAGGGAATA
>ENA-OQIU01000184-OQIU01000184.1-human-gut-metagenome-genome-assembly--contig:-NODE-184-length-12279-cov-1.826860_pt1 | contig 12279 bp, 18 predicted proteins | sample MGYA00242590_ERZ504755 | MGnify/ENA primary metagenome ERZ504755 (study PRJEB26092, sample SAMD00036359) | human gut metagenome | host: Homo sapiens | study: EMG produced TPA metagenomics assembly of...
GGTTTTTTTGCCATGACACAGGCATCATTGATTAAAAACTTTGCCGGAAAATTGTCCGTTCCGTCAATGATAAAGTCATAATCTGCAATCAGATCCATGATGTTTTCGCTTGTCACAAACTGGCGGTAAGTTTTTACCGTTACATCCGGGTTCATCGCATTGATCGTCTCTTTTGCGGATTTTACTTTTGCTTTTCCGATGTCGGCTGTGCCGTGGATGATCTGACGCTGTAAATTGGAAAGATCGACCTCATCTGCATCTACGATACCGATGGTTCCCACGCCTGCTGCACCAAGATACATTGCTGCAGGTGCGCCAAGTCCGCCGGCTCCGATGATCAGCACCGTATCCTGCTCTGAGATCTCTGAAATACGCGCTGCCCAGTAACCGGTAGCCAGAACATCGCCCACCAGCAATGCCTGTCGATCCGTAACGCCATCCGGAATCTTATTCAGTCCCTGATCTGCAAAGGGCACACGCACATATTCCGCCTGGCCGCCATCAATCCGGCAGCCCAGCGCCCAACCGCCATTTTCATCTGTACAGTTATTCACATACCCTTTCTTGCAGAAAAAGCATTCACCGCAGAAGGTCTCCACGTTTACTGTCACCCGGTCTCCCGGTTTTACCTTGGTAACTGCCTTTCCAACCTCTTCCACAATCCCCACCATCTCATGGCCAACCGTGATCCCGGGTACTGCCCGCGGAACGCTGCCATGCTTGATATGCAGATCGCTGGAGCAAATGCTGGCGAGTGTCACTTTGACAATAGCATCCCGCTCCTGCATCAGGGTCGGTTTTGGCTTCTCTCTTAATTCGAATTTCCTTTTGAAACGTAGGTATACGCCTGCATATTTCTATTTTCCTCCACGTTTTTTATAATCCTCATCTATACGTTTTTTCCAGTCTGCGTTCAACGGGGCACTGCACCGGACAGAGCTGATTGCTTCGCTGACCACCTCATAATTCAACGCAGTTCCTTCGCTGTCGCACTGATAGTTGACTGCACGGTCTGCACCGATTCCGAACTGGCTTGCGGTCTCTACCGCGTCAATATTAGCACCGAGGAACAAAAACTCCCAACCGTATTTCGCTTTCTGCCGCTCGATCATCTGCCTCACTTTTTCGCTGTTGTACCGGCGGCTGGCATTTTCCATTCCGTCCGTAGTGATTACGAACATGGTGTGTTCCGGTACATCCTCCGGTCTTGCATACTTATGAACATTTCCAATGTGATGAATCGCACCGCCGATGGCATCTAAGAGCGCTGTGCATCCGCGAACTGTATAATCCCGGTCGGTCATCGGTCGGATTTTCTTTACATCTACACGGTCGTGCAGGACTTCACTCACATTGTCAAACAGTACCGTTGAAATCAGTGCTTCGCCCTCTGTTTTTTTCTGCTGCTCAATCATGGAATTGAATCCGCCGATGGTATCCCGTTCCAGTCCGTTCATAGAACCGCTGCGGTCTAAGATAAAAACGATCTCTGTTAAATTCTTTCTCATATGCTTATCCTCCTAAAAGATCTCGCCCTTACGGGCTCGCTGTCGCAGTATTCGCCAAGGTTTCGAGCAAGCTCGAGCTTTGGCTCATTCCTCACGCAAATGACTGCTCGATTTCGTACCTTACAGCCATAGTATAGCGATTTTTCTTTTGCGGAGTGGTCGCATGGAAAGCGACATTTCTTTTTCCTTATGTACCGATCAGACTCTGGTCAAAGGCAAACAGTGCCTCGTTAATTTCATACACATTATAGTTTCCCCGTTCGACAAAATATTCTACAATGATGTCAAATTTACTTGAATGGGACAATGTGAATCCTGCCTTGCCGAGCATCTCCTGCATCTGGGCAAGCGGTAGCTCCAAAGCGAGGGCAAATGCCAGCACCGTAGGTTTGGATGGCTTATAGAATCTATCCGAACGGATTTTTGAGAAGAGCTTTCTGTCAATATTTGCTTTCTTGTAGCACTGTGCATCCGTCATACCGCTTTCCTCAATCTTTCGAAGCAGCATTTCTGAAAAGCTCTCATCCATCTGCCCCAGCGCCTCTTCCAGAGACTGACTGCTGCAGGATTTACAGATTGCTTCGGGCGGCAGCGGGACAGATGCAGCTTCAAAGCAGGATTCCTCTTGCCATGCTTCGGAACACCGACTCTGTTCTGCCCTCCTGTCGGTATGTTCTTCCACATACCTGTCATCTATGTACACTGCGATGTCATCAAACAGCTTTCCGCTAATCTGATATGTCTTTCGGTCAAAAATAACGATATAGACCATCATCTCGTTTTCCAGCAAAAATTCGCTGATGGTATCGACTGCAACCTTCAGAGCCTGGTCTTTTGGATAGCCGTAAACACCGGAGGAAATCAGCGGAAAGGCTACAGACTGACAGCCATTTTCTTTCGCCAGATTCAAAGATGTCCGATAACAGGATTCCAGAAGCTCCTGCTCCCGATGCCTGCCATCCCGCCAGCGCGGACCGACTGCATGGATCACATATTTGCAGGGCAGACGGTATCCCTTTGTAATTTTTGCACTGCCGGTTTCGCAGCCATGCAGCGTACGGCATTCTGCAAGCAGTTCCGGTCCGGCCGCACGATGAATGCAGCCGTCCACACCTCCGCCGCCCAAAAGGGACGTGTTGGCAGCATTGACGATTGCGTCAACACTCATTTTTGTAATATCGTTTCTGATCATTTGCAACGGCATGAAGCACCCCTCCCATTCGTCCAGCAGTTGAAAATCAACATTAGTAAATAAAATATCCCATAACATAAGCTTCTTTAAAAACACTTTGATTCTTGACTCCAGGAACTTTATCGAGATATTCCATGTCATTACTTGCAATCTTAACTCTTTTTAAGTTAAGATGCAATATTTGAGTTAAAAGTAGTTGAAAATCAACATTATTAAAAATCATTTTCGAAAAAAGTCCGATGCAACATGAGCATTACACCCACACTGCACCGGACATTCCACATCATCAACTGCTCTGTCTATTTTCTTCTTCCTGCTCATGCAGCTGCTCTTTTTTCTACTCGTCCCCTTTCAGGATTTCTTTGCCACAATGTCAAGTGATGAATTAAAAAAAGAACAAGCAACATCAAGAAAAATTTCTTTCACAGCACTTGCCTTTTTCTATTATATTATCGTTATAAAAGCTCCTACTTGAATGCTTACAAACTGTTCTTCAAAATCTCCAATACCTCATCATGATTCAACACCTTATATCCACCTTCCATGATGATGGTTCCATTTGCAATACCATGCAACATTTCTTCTGTTGCCCCCAACTCATGGAGATTCATTGTAAGTCCCAGTTCTTTCATCCAAACTTCCATACAGGAAAGCCCTTCTCTGGCAACCTGTTCATCAGCTTTTCCAGCAGGATTGACCTCCCACACATTCACAGCAAAACGGCAAAACTTGCTAAGACCATAAGGCATAATATACCGATATTGAACTTATTATAAATGAATCTATATCACCTGAAATGTTTTCCATTTTCCGGACTTCTGCCTCCAGAAGAAAATGACCGCCCGAATGCTCCAGTCACAAACCATTGCAATAGCAATCCCGATCACGCCCATTTTCAAAACAATTCCCAAGAGCCATGATAAAAGCAGACGCACCGCTATCGTGGAGATAACCGAAACATACATGGTAAATTTCACATCACCCGCTGCCCGCAGCCCATTACTAAGCGCACCGGAAAAGGGATATGCTGCTGCATTAAACACGTTATGGATTAAAACCAGCCAGATTACAAGCCGTTTGGTCTCCGGCTGCAAAGCATAAAATTTCATAAAGATGGAGTCAGAAGAAAAATCAAAAAGATTCCATGCCGATGAAATCAGCAATGTGATTCTTGTCAATCTCTTAAAATAATGCTCCGCAGCATCTGCATCCCCATTTCCCATACACTGTCCAATGACCGTTATAAATACGGGACCCATAGCGACTCCCGCCAGCGCAGCCAATGACCAGATACTTTGTGCAACACCATTTGCAGCAATCTGATATGTTCCAAAAAGTGCAACGATACCGCTTAATGCTACTTTGACTAACTGGAATATACCGTTTTCCATCCCATTTGGAATAGCGATTTTTAGAATTTGTTTCATGAAATCCACATTCCACCGGAAAATCCACTTGCAGCGATAGAACACTTCATTTTTTCTCTGAAAACAAAGTACTGTAATCATCACGGCTGAAAATGTCCGAGCGATCAGTGAAGGGTATGCAACACCTGCAACACCTGCACGCAAAACAAGTACACCAATGAAATTTCCAATAACATTGATGATATTGGAAATTACCGACAAATACATGGTCACACTGGTTTTTCCAATACTGCGAAAAAGGGCAGCGCCAGCATTGTAAACCGCCAATGCCGGATAGGAATATGCAGAAATCCTAAGGTATGTAATACAAGAGTGCATCACAGAATCTTCCACTTTACCGAACATCAGACGAAGCATCCCTTCATTTCCAATTAGAACCATCACTACGATCAGTATGGAAAAAATCGCAGAAAATGAAAGAAGCTGACTGGCGGATTCTCCAGCGTCATCATTTTTCTTCTACCAATATACTGGCTGATCACAACCGCCCCTCCAGATGCCAATGCTGTAAACAGATAAATAAAAATAGTATTGAACTGATTTACCAGTGAAACACCGGATACTGCCACTTCTCCTGCGTAGCTGACCACCAGTGTGTCCGCCATCCCTACAAGCATTATCAGCAGCTGCTCTAAAAACAGGGGAATAATCATAGCCATCAACTTCTCGTTTGAAAACAGAGTTGTTTGCTGATTCACGCCTTTTCCTCCTCTTATTGTTATTTTTTTGTTTTACAGATCATATAATCGATTGCATCAAGTGACTGCTGCTTTTCATGTACCTCATCAAGCAATTTGTACCGATATTTTCGCAACATCCTTATCTGCATTTCTTGATCTTCGCATCCTGAAATTTTTTGCGATTTCTTCTTTGCTTAATCCGGCGTTTATACGGGAATCATAATCCGGTTTCATGAAATGGCACTCCCTCCTCAATAAAAAATATAGGTGCAGAAATTAAAGCTGTTTGCTTTATCTCTACACCTATATTATAATTTTCTAATTGAATTATATCAAATACTTAGTTTTTATGGTTTGTCCATGCCTAAAAAGCATTGAATATGTTTGATGAATTTTGTGGTTGCTAAGCTAAACGGCTGACCACGTTTCCATGCTAATACACTTGTTGCTGTAAGTGGCGGATCAAGCGGTCTGAATGTAACCTTTGATTGATTCCAGAACGGTACAGCCCCTTCAATCACCAATGAATATGCCAAGCCTCCATTCACCATAATTGCGCTGTTCGTACTTAAATTGCTGGTAAAAACAATATCCAGTTTCTCATAGTAGTTGCCAAACCAACTTGCCAACTCACTCTGCACATTCATACGCCTAGGAAGAATCAAAGGCAGTACAGACAAATCTTTTGCGCTTACCGTTTCTTTCTTGGAGAGTGGATCATCCGATTTCATCAGAACCTACCCATTTTTCCCTTATATTCAAGCGAATAAATTCATATTTTTCCATATCAACCGGCTCAAGAAGCAAACCAATATCCAGTAGTCCCTTCTCCATTTGTTCCTTTACCAAATCTGCTGTGGCTGTAAAAATGTCAAAAGTAACACGGGGATATTTCCGACGAAAGGACTCAATTATTTTTAGGAAGAAGTTGTACAGCAGCAATTTCTCCACACCCAATGGAAATTTTACCTTCCACCTGTTCCTCTTGCTCCACTAATTCTTTTTCTGTCTTATCTACAAGCTGCAAAATTTCTTCCGCACGACGGCGAAGAAGTATTCCTTCATTTGTCAATTTGATTTTCCGTGTCCCTCTATCAAACAGCTTTACACCAATATCTTCCTCCATCTGTGCAAGCTGACGTGAAAGTGTCGGCTGCGTGATATGTAAAACTTCTGAGGCTTTTGTGATACTTTCTTCCCTTACTACAGTCAGAAAATATCGAAGAACTCTAATTTCCACGAAAAATACCTCCCAAATTCATCATGCTTAATAAGTATATTTTAACGTATCTATACTCGAAAGGCAATAAAAAACATCTGCTCATCGTATGCTTACCGGTAATATAATTTTATGTAAAACTTGATAAACACCTATCATTTAATCGTTCTGTCTACATTGTAGAGCGGGGAAAATCGAAAAACAATGGACGGAGTACAAGTCCTTCCAAGAGGGATAAGAAAACTTCTGAATGGGTAAACAGTGCTAAAAAAGGTTCTGACATTGAAGCACAGCTCCATGTCAGAACCCATTTATTTCACAAATTATTTTTGGGGGTTGCGTCGCCCGGTGTTTTCCGAGCCACGCACTTCCTCATGGTAAAAGTAATCCACAATGACCGGGTGCCCAGGCTCTGCTCGTCCGTAGGGCAGCTCGTTGTCCACGAAGGGACAGCTGTTTTCTTTCGCCAGCCGTTCCGCTTGATCCTCCAAACCACGGAAGTAGCTTCTGTCTCTCTTGTTGTAGATAGCGTCGTACAGCGGAACCAAGTCAGGATGTTTTTTACGTATATAGTCAAGGATGTCTTTTTTGAATCCGCCTCGCAGGTTTAGATTTTCTAACCATATCAGGTCGCATTGATTTCTGACCTGATGGAAGATAGCCTCAAAATCCGTGATACCCGGAAAGACAGGGGCAATAAAGCAGACGGTGCGAATGCCCGCATCATAGATCTGCTTCATGGCATCCAGCCGTCGCTTGATGCTGACGGCATTGTCCATATCGTTTTTGAAATCCTCGTCCAGCGTATTGATCGACCAAGAGACCGTGACCTTTCCCAGTTCTTTCAGAAGATCGATGTCACGGATTCCAAGTCTGACTTGGTGCAGATGAGAATTTCCGCCTCGCTGCCCCGGAGCTGTTCAAGAAGCTTTCGGGTGTTCTGAAACTGAGCCTCCTGGGGCAGATAGCCATCGGTCACAGAACCGATGACTACGCGTTGCCCTTTGTACTTTTGCGGATTTTTGATTGCTGGCCAATGTTTCACATCCAGGAATGTACCCCACGGTTCGGTGTGCCCGGTAAATCGCTTCATAAACGAGGCGTAGCAGTATTTGCAGCCATGGGTACAGCCCACATAAGGATTGACGGAATAGCCTCCCACCGGCAGGGCGGATTTTGTCATAATATTTTTGGTTTCTACATCCTGAATCAGAATGCTGCTCTCTTTTACTTCTGTCATGTCTTCTGTTCCTCCAATACCCGGTAAAAAGCCGGGGGAAATTCTTGTACCATCTGTGCCTCTCCCATGATAGGAAGCAGATCTTCCTTCATAAATACAGGGATGCCAAGCTCATGGGCCTGATGTGTCAGGTTCCACACCCATTCCGGTTTCGATACGGCTTTGCCCTTCCTATGTCCGGTCTCAGTCCCAATGACGATCCACTCAATTTAATACAAACGGCCACCGCTGATGCCTCCTTACCGTTTTAAGATTTAGCCTTCTGCCGCAGGTGCAACTTTCCCGAAGCCGTTCCAGGCATACAGCCCCTTCTTGTCCTCATCGCCCAGGAACTTGTCCACCTGACAGATGTGCAGGATATGGTCGCCAACTTCCACCGACTGCTGCAGGGTGCCACCATCGCCAGACGAGTATACCGGAATCTGGATATCACTGCCATCCACAGCCATCATCTCGATGTTGTTGGCGCCACCTTGTCGGTCTCGGCACCGGTAGATGCTCCGCAGGCCATTACTGCGCCTGCCAGACTCTCACAGGGAACAGTGACAATGACTTTGCCGGTCTCACGCACACGCTTGCCGGTGTGGGACTGTTTGCCAGTGGCGAAACCCACCATAGGCGGATTGAAGGAGAGGTAAGACACAAAGCAAATGGGAGCCAGGTTCGTAGAACCATCCTCCTTTTTAGAGCAGATCAATGTCAGCGGATTGGGGGAGGTCAGAACAGTAGCCTCCATAATGTTCAGTTCTTTCATATCATTCAGACCTTTCTGAGAAATTTCAGTCGTTGACTGCATGGCCAACCAGTGATATATTTATTATACTTGACAGCAATTTTTGTCAAGTACGCAAATTATTTGTACCTGGTATCAAAAAGTATACTGACAAAAGACGAGGAAAGATCCAATCATGACTTATGAAGAATTCAAGAAAAGGTTAGGCAGTGTCATTCTAACCGATGATGGAAACTGCCCGGTCACACCGGTGGTTCAAATGCTGCAGGGCAAATGGAAACTCCAAATTCTCTATGAACTATGCATCAAGTGTCCCATGCGGTTTGGGGAACTGAAAAAAGTTCTCAAGCCCATCACCAATACAGCCCTGACCAACGCCCTGAAGGAGCTGGAAGCGGATGAATTGATCCAGCGCATCCAATATAATGAAATGCCCCTACGAGTGGAATACTCCCTCACCGAGAAAGGACGGGATCTGTTGCCGGTCTTTTACGCCATTTCCCAATGGGGAATGAAATATATACCATGATTCTAACTATACTAATCCGCAAGATAATAGCCGGGAGGCATTGACGATTTGAGTCAACTTCCCGGCGTTTTATTTTCTGCATTTTCTACTGCTGCAAAGGATTCAGGAAGCAACCTGATTCATGAGAGTTGATAACTCCCACCGCCTGCAAATAGGCATAGATGATTACGGTCCCCACAAACTTCATGCCTCGCTTTTTCAAGTCTTTTGAGATAGCATCCGATAATGGTGAGCTGACCTTGTCTACTTCTTGGATGCTCTTTTCATCTGTCCAATGCCATAAGTATCGGTCAAAACTGCCCCACTCTTGCTGTATCTTTTGAAACGCTTGTGCGTTGACCACTGCAGCTCGTATTTTCAGCCGGTTACGGATGATTCCAGAGTCAGCTTGCAGAGCCGTCAATTTTTCTTCGCTATAAGATGCCACCTTCCGTAAATCAAACCCGGCAAAAGCACGGCGAAATGCTTCTCGTTTATTTAAGACACATTCCCAGGTGAGGCCTGCCTGAAAATTCTCCAAAATCAACATTTCAAACAGCAACTGGTCATCGTGGACCGGTCTGCCCCATTCCTCGTCATGGTATCGCAGATAAGTGGTATTAGTCGGGCTCACCCAATGGCATCGAATCTTTCCATCTGTCCACTGCATTCGTATAGTCATTTTGAACTTGCTCCGAAATCGTTATGCCTCGCACGCCTCCCGGAGAGCAGGCAGCAGCTCATCCAGCCGCCCGTCCAGACCGAAGGACTTTTCTTTGATATTGTCCGTAATGTAGATCTCACCAAGATTGAGGGTCACATAAGTGGCGTTTGGCTCGCCGGCCACCAGGCGCATCATCGGGGCCTTGATCAGCTGATTGCGCCAGCCAATGCCCAGCTCCAGAACCACCAGTTTCTTTCCGTGGTAGGTTTTCAGAAAGTTTTGGAACCGTGCCTGGGCAGAGGTATCCGGGATCATTCTCTGACCCGCGCCCATGTGGATGTCCATGGGACCTCCGCACTTGGGACAACGCGGCACCAACTCTGTAGGCACATGGCCGCCCTGTTCGGCAGCCGATAATTTTTCGGCCACCTCTAAACTTGAATAGAGGGTATCGTGGCAGGGGCGGGCACACTGCATAGTAATCCAGTTGCCCTCAATCTCATAGATTTTCGTCGGATCGAAGCCACACAGTTCAAAGTGACCTTCTCCGTTTGATGTGACGACAAAGTAATCTTTTTCTCCTACAATGGCCTTCAAATCGTTCATCACCGGCGTAGGCTGGTACTGCCCACAGTAACGATGGATGAGCCGGGCCCAGAAGGCCCATTTTTCCTCCTCGCTGGGCCATCCGGCCATCATGCCCTGCAAAATACAACGTAAGCCGTATTTTTGTTTGAAATCCCCAAACAGTCTTTCAAAAGTCGCATTGTCCGCAAACAAATGCAGTCCTTCGGTGATGGACAGGCCGTTACTGGCTCCGATCAGGATAGCGTCCGCTTCTCTGAATTTTTTCGCAATAGGGTTCCAATCAACCATATTTGTTCGCTCCTTTCTATTTTATGGTTGCTGCGATGGATCGCTCCTGCCGGAGGGCAGCCAGAGTTTCCGCCAAATCTCCTTGCAGATACAGGCTGCGTCCCCGCAGATGCTCTGGCCTATGAGCTGCCTCTCGATTAAGACATGCATAAAAGACGTTTTCGTTTTTGGCAGTAAGTTCCCAGAAGGGCAATTTGATGATACTGGGTGTCATCTCACCCACGCCAAGTTCCAACAGCAGGACTTTTTTGTCGGACTGATCCATTATCCAGTGTCGCAGGAATCTATGGTAGCGATGCAGACTATCCTGCCAGAAGGTTCCCTCCAGAAAGGTATCATCTCGTACCCAGGGCACCAGCACCCGCCCGCAATCCGGGCAACGAGGAACAGCCTCCTCCGGCAGGCGAACACCTGCCAGGCAACCAGTCAGTTCCTTCACCAGTTCGCGGTTTTCCCCAATATCATCCCGGCAGGGCTGACTGCATTGGCAGTAGCTAAATTCTCCCTGAAAGGCGCAAATTTGTTTCTGGGGAAATACTCGAAAAAACTGCTGATCCACATTGGTGGTCAGAACAAAAGCAGGTTTGTCCGCAACAAGCGCCTGCAGGTCCAGATAGGGCTGCCCAGTAGGGGCTTCCCACATGAAGCGGATATATTGACTGTAATACCCCCCACTGTTCCCCATAGCTGGAAAAGCAATGGTAGAATCCAGCCAGCGGAGAGGTAAAGCCATACTGTTCGCGAAAGGGAGCCAATGCCTCCGAAAGTGCCGGGGACCAATGGTAGTGGTCGTATCCAGCCGCGCTTGACAGGCCGGAGCCGCCTCCGATCACAACGGCATCTGCTTGATCAATACGCTCAGCAAGTTCCTGAAGCGTCGCTTGGTTTCCACCCCTCATCGATCGTTATCTCCGCTGTCCATGGTATCCCGTGCATCCCGTAGCACTTGAGCAATGTCGGCCACAATGGTCATGCCCTTGTCCTCCAACTGCTTGGGCAGGAAGTTATACTTGTTGTTGACAGCAATATATCGAGCATGGGGAAAGCTGAGGGTCATGTTCCAGAAAGGTTCTTGGATAAACATGGGAGTCATTCGGCCCACGCCCAGCTCCAGGAACAAAATTTTGCTGTCTTTGTGTTCCAGCACATAGCGAGAAATTTTTTCGTACTGTTCTTCGTATTTCTTTCCTTGCAGAAAATTCCCATATCCTCGCACCCAAGGGAATGCCTCGCCGCCGCAGTGGGGGCATCGGGGAATGAGATCCGTGGGAATCTTCGTGTCACTCCCCATAGCGGCTACCATATCAGCCACCGGCTTTACCGCATCCCAAGTGTCATCGGTACAACAGGCGGCACACTGGAAGAAGCGGTGATCCCCCTGAATCTCTGCCACCTTCTCCTCCGGGTAGAGTTTGACAAACTGGGTATCCTGGTTCGTGGTGAGGATGAAGAAGTCCTTGCCTTTCAGCAAAGCGTCTAAATCCAAATAGGAATGACGCACAGGTGCGGTCTGGGTGGTGTGAAGGAATGTGGCGAGATACCCCCAATACTCTTCCCTTGTCTTCCAGGGGTGCATCATCCCTGCAAAAGCACCTTTGAAGTGGTACTTCTCGGCAAAAGGGCGGAAGTATTTGCGGTAAGAGTCGTTGTCCTCGTAGTAAAAATCTCCACCACCGGCAGCGGACAGGCCGGAGGCTCCGCCCACTACCACACAGTCAGCTTCCTTTACCTCCTGTACCAAACGATGGATCTGTTCGCTATACGGCAGCGGCTTTTTGTCAGTCAGCTGATAAGGCGTACCGCCGGAAGCATAGATATGATAGTGCCTGGAATAATTCATCTGGGTCTGCATGACCAGATCATCATAGAAGTTCATTGTCACCATTCCTTTCAAGTGGGTGTTATTTTTATTCTTACTTCAAATTATTTTAGCATCCTCTTGCGTCACTGTCAATATGTTGTTATAATAAAAATAACATCAAAGTAAAAAAGGAGATCAGGCTATGAAATATTCTACCCGCCTTAGCGATGCTGTTCATATTCTGGCTTTTATCGCTCTGTACCCAAACTGCGACCTGACCAGTAACAAGCTGGCAGAGAGCATTCAGACGAATCCTGCCTATGTGCGCCAGCTCATGTCCGCCCTGCGGAAGGGAGGACTGCTGGTCAGCGTGAAGGGACACTCCCCGACCTGCTCTGGCTCGTGAGCCGGAGAAAATCACTCTGCTGGAT